>ENA-OPZZ01000416-OPZZ01000416.1-human-gut-metagenome-genome-assembly--contig:-NODE-416-length-33880-cov-3.976891_pt1 | contig 33880 bp, 35 predicted proteins | sample MGYA00242487_ERZ504511 | MGnify/ENA primary metagenome ERZ504511 (study PRJEB26092, sample SAMD00036241) | human gut metagenome | host: Homo sapiens | study: EMG produced TPA metagenomics assembly of... | reverse complement strand
GGTCAAACACATCCATCGGAACCACGCCGTATCCGAGTTCGTTGCTGATCAGGACAAGATCCGGATTCTTCATCCACAGCTGTTCTGCCAGATCCTGCACACTCATTTCCTGCTCCAACATTCTTCGGATATACTCATGGAAATGAAACAGCACTTTTGCATGGTAAATATCCGAAAAAAGCACAGCTTGTGCCATCCGTAAAATCTTCTCTTTTCTCGTTCAGAAGTTTCTCTGCAAACGCCTTTTTCCCCTGAAACGTTCCTCCTACGATCAATATCATATATGATATCTCCATTTCTCATATGATTTTTATCTTTTGACATCCTTATCGCAAGATACACAGTCGACCTTGTATGACAAGCTCTTAACGTAAAACAATACGAAGTCCGATCACGCAGACTGCCATAAACAGTTCGCAGTTCTGAAGGAAGAATCCTGCCAGATCGCCGGTGATCCCGCCAAATTTTTCATAAGATAAATGGCGGTACCAGAAAAATACCAGCAATGCCCCGATCAGCTCTGCCGTTCCGTACAGTGGATCCAGATACAGCAAAAGTCCGGCACATACGATCAGATAACAGATCATCACGATCCGCACTCTGCTCTTTAATGCCATGTCTGAAAACGTCGCTGCAAGCCCTGTATTTTTCGCCATACGGAAAGATACCAGTGAAAGTCCGCTCAATGCCCTGGAAATGACAAAACCGATTGCCAGAAGTCCTATTGTATGGGCATCTGCCTCGGAATAAATCCCGAAATCCAGAACAAACCAGCAGATCCCTATGATAATCGCAAATGCTCCGGCATGCGAATCTTTCAAGATTTCAAGCTTTTCTTCTTTTGTTTTATAAGAACTGAGTGCATCTGCTGTATCCAGAAGACCATCCAAATGGATCCCTCCGGTGATCAAAACCGGGATCAGGATCAGAACTGCTGTAAAAAGCAGACTTCCAGAGAGCTTCGCTCCGACAAGCATATTCCACAGAAGCGTTGCCGCTCCGATCACAGCCCCGACTGCCGGAAAAAAGCAGATACAGTACTGCATACTTTCTTTTGTCCATTCCACCTGCGGCATTGGGATCTTCGAATACATCGAAAAAGCAACGCACAAACTTCTTCCTATATTTTTCATGCCATTCTCTTCTTTCCTGCTGCCAGAAACAGCAGCTGTGATATCAAAATTTTTTTACTTTATCCGAAGCGGGATACCGTAGACTACTTCATAGCAGACATCGGAAATTTCCGCCAGATATGCATTGATCCTTCCGAGCAGCCTCTGATAATTTTCCGTCTCTTTATCATAGACCATACCATCTGAAAAAATCTCATTCGTGACAACGCAGACATCTGCCGCCTGCTCTTTCAGATGTAAAATCCCATCACAGATTGCCTCATAAGCGTGTTCTTTTGCCCCTTCCGGCGAAAAAACTTCATTTGCCGCCAGATTGGACATACATTCCAGGAGCACCGCCGTGTCCTTTGGAATCCTGACATGGACAAGATCCGTCGGACATTCCAAGGTATCAAAATGCTTCTCTTTTCGCATTTTTCTGTGGCGTTTCACACGCTGTCTGCTCTCTTCATCAAAACAGACCATCGTCGCAATATAGAGCCTGTTTTTCTCCGGAAATTTCAGGATCTGTTCTTCCGCAAAGGCAGATTTCCCGCTGCCGCTGCCGCCTGTCACCGTAACAAACATCGCATCCCCCTCCTCAGACCAAGTGCTCATACTGCTCAATACTTGCCTCTTCAAAGGTACTCATGCTATTATAAACCACACAGGCAAGATCAAGGATTGGAAACAGTGTCAGGGCTCCGGTGCCCTCTCCAAGATGCATCTCACAGTCCAGCATGGCATCTAATCCCAGTTTCGATAGAATCATCTGTGCCGCCGGTTCTTTTGACAGATGAGAAGCAATCATATAATTTACGCAGTTCGGGCAGATCACATACGCTGCCAATGCTGCAGCTTCAGAAATGATCCCATCGATCACAACCGGAATCCCCTCTGCCGCACCGCCGAGGAACAGACCTGCCATCCCGGCAAGGTCAAATCCTCCGACTTTTGCAAGCACATCGATGCCGTCCGCCGGATCCGGCTGATTTACCTGGATTGCCTGATGGATCGCAGATATCTTCTTTGTCAGCCCGGAAGTAGAAAGCCCTGCACCTCTTCCTGTTACCGCCTCAACCGGAATCCCCAGAAAAACGGCTGCCAGAGCACTGCTGGTGGTGGTATTTCCAATCCCCATCTCTCCGGTTGCAAGGATCTGATAACCTTTTTCCTTTAATTCCCGAACAATGCGGATGCCAGTCTCGATCGCCTGCACTGCTTCCTGCCTGGTCATCGCCGGACCTTTTGCCATATTTTTCGTGCCATACGCCACTTTTTCATTTCGAAGAGAAGTGTCTCTTGCGATCCCGATATCGACCGGGAAGATATCCGCTCCGGTCGATCGGCACATAATGCTGGAAGTTGCCTTGCCAGACAGCATATTTTCTGAAACAATCGCTGTCACTTCCTGCCCGGACTGCGTGACTCCCTCTTCTACCACACCATTATCTGCACACATCACAACCAGTGCCTTTTTATCCAGATGAATCCTTTCATTTCCGGTCATCCCGGCGATTCGCACCAGAGCATCCTCCAGTTTGCCAAGACTGTGCAGCGGCTTTGCGATCGAATCCCAGTGCTGCCTGCACCGCTCCATCGCTTCCTGTGATGGTTTCTTGATTTTCTCTAATGTCTCTTCCAGAATCATGATCGTCCTCTATTCTTCTATTTCCTGTAAATTATTTTGCTTTGTTTCAAGTCGAACGCATGTGAGACTTGGTGCGTGATTCTGGTCAGCGAAAGCTGACATATTCTTCTCAGAATCACTGCACATTCTACACTTCGTTCCGGTCGGCACAAAACGAGTGTCACCGATATCCAATTCATTATAACAGGAAAAAAACGGCTTCGCAACAAAAAACAGCAGTCAGTTCGAAAATATGTTCTCTTCGTCTGACCGCTGTCTTTTTTACAATAAAGATAATGCAAGGGAAAGTTCTTCGTTGTAACGCGTGGTATACGCCGGATATGTTTTTTTGCGGTATGCATACAGTTTCTGTAAAAACTGCTCGTCCGTCGTACTGTTTTTGATTCCGGCCGCTTTGACTGCTCCTGCTGCCGTCCACTGACCGTGCTGGATGGAATAGCTAAATACTGCTCCTTTTACAATATCCGGTCTTGCATCCATATTGATATTAAATTTGCTCTGCAGATATCCTGCCGTCACATCATAATATTCACGCTTTGCATAAGCATCCTGATAAGAAGCAAAGCCTTTCGGCGATTTGTTGTAGATCGTTCTCCATGCCGCATAGAATTTCGTATTTCCCTTCAGCAGTGATTTCTGACTGTCAGTGTATGCCGCATATTTTTTAAATTCTGCAAAAAATGTCGGATTGCTCTCATAACAATATTTCACAAATGGAAGCAGTGAATAGCGATAGTCAAACTGATATTTGCCACAGGCATTGCCATTGTCTCCACCAACCTGTGCATAGGCTGCCGTTCCTGACTCAAACGTCGTAAAAAACAACATCTTGTCTGTGATATTATCATCCCTGTCCTGAATGTTTGCTGTACACCTTCCATTCAGGTCAATGTTATAGACAACGCCGTCAATCGTGACTGCCTTGTTTTTCTGCATGACACCTTTGGCATTGAAATAATATGTAACACGGTCAACAGAAAGCAGACCAACTGCTGCAGCAGAACCATTGTCCGGATCCAGATAATATTTCTTTCCTTTCGAATCAAGCCAGCCGCTCTGCAAACCTCCGTCTTTTGCAAAATAATAACGTTTTCCGTCAATCACCTGCCATCCGGTCACACGGTAATATTTTTCACCGGTATAGTAGGTTTTACCGATCCAGTGAAACCAGCCCTGAAGACAGATTCCTGTATTTTTCTGAAAAAAGTAATACTGCTTGTTGATATATCTCCAGCCTGTCAGCATATAACCTTTCTTTTTTCTGAAATAATAGCGATATCCCTCGATCCTTCTCCAGCCGGTCGCTCTCGCACCATTTTTCTTCGGATCCAGATAATACTTCCGTTTTCCGAGCTGGATCCAGCCAAGCTGCTTTTCACCTTCCGGGGTATAGTAATAATATTTTTTGTTGATCTTATACCAGCCACCCTTGAAGTTCTGGATCCACTTTCCGTCCTCACCTACGAAATACTCTCCGATCCACTGATTTTTCACAAGGGAACCGTCCGAACCGGCATAATAATCGCCAACCCACTTGTTCCTGACTAATTTGCTGCCTCTGTATGCATACCAGACACCATCAACATCCTTCCAGACTGCCTTTCTTGCAGCCTCTGCCCTCTGCGGCATACAAAGCATCGCAAACATCACTGCGAATACAGCCAGTATGATTCTTCTTTTTCTCTTCATTATTTATCCTTTCCCCCACACTTGTCAAAACTGATCTGTAACTAAATATCAAACTATTTGTTACAAATCTGTTACATTTCATCGCCATTATAGACGAAATTCCTGTATTTGTCAAATGTATTCCCGAGAAAATACAACCTGTACCTGTGGGGAAAATAAAAATCATGAAAGAAACTTCTGCCTTACTTTCATTTTATATGTTTTTCAAGCCACCAGATCAAAATCCCGACATAAGGAATCTTCGGATCATCCATCGACTGAATCTTTTCTAACCTTCGTTTGCAATACAAAGATATATCACCATTTCCACATCTTTTTTTCACATCAAAAATCAGACTTTCCAGCACTTGTTTTCTGTTTTCCTGAAATGATGAATTTGCTCCATTCAAATTCAGTCTCTGATTCAAATCTTCATCAATCACCGGATCAGAGGACTGTATGATTCCGTTTGATTTGTATGTAATTCCACGCAGTGTACTTTCATCACAAGGATTTACTTTTATTGCATCGTTTCCTTTTCTGGCATCGCAGGTCAGTTTTTCTTCGCACCCGCATCCTCTATTTCCGGAACAGACTGCAAACATATTTTTATAGTCCAAACCTTGTCCAATATCCAGCTTATCATCTGGATTTCTCGGCAGCCAATGTTCTATCGTAACCGCAGGTACACCGCTTGGGAGATTTCTGCTTTCCGGAATTTTGGACATACAATATGCACAAAGATGCCCCTGTTCTCGCAGCAATTGATCTATTAGTTCCTCTCTTACTTCTTTATCCATCTGTTCATAAGATGCTCCATCCTGTTGACGATACCAGAGTAACTTTCCGGGTTCTCTGCCCTTTTTTATCCTGATCATGGCATTTTACCTCACATCTGTTCCAACTCAAGACGCACACGACACGCATTGATTTCCGGATCGTTATTTCCTATTTCTTTTTCCAATTGCCCAATAATCTCCTCTGCCATCTTCCATTCGCCGCTATCCAGTAATTCATAAAATTTTTCAAATAAAAATCGAATGATATCCGGTCTTGAAGAAACTCCCATCACTTCTCTTAAAATGGTATTTGCATCTTTACCATATGTTTCATCAGTTGCATTGATAACTTCATTATTTCTGAGAATCACAACAGATCCTTTTTTCACAGAATTAATCACTTCCGGTGCATGTGTACTGACGATAAACTGAACTTTAGGAAATATATCCATCAGATCTTTCAAAATTCGCTTCTGCCACTTTGGATGTAAATGCAGGTCCACTTCATCTATCAAAATGATCCCTTCTGTTTCCACTAATACTTTGTTCAGTAACTGTGGATTAAGAATAGCCATTCGATATGCAATATCTGCAATCAGACTTATCGTACACTTGTATCCATCACTCAGCTGAGAAACGGGCATCCTCACATGTTCTGTCCCATCAAAATAAAGAATATCTATTTCACCCGTATCCAGATTGAACTGTACTTTTACATCTGAATATCCTGTAACCGAAGCAAAGATCTGTTCCAGTGCCATTTTAACTGCAACAAATTCCGGAATTTTTTCTTGTCTCTGAAGCTGCTGATAAGTCATTTTTTCAAACCATTTCATCATCAGCTTATCATTTGCTGCACCGTCAAGGCTGTCTATATATCCCATTGCTTCTGTTATTTTTTTCAAAAGTATCATTCTTTTTCTCACGATGCTGTGCCCAGAGCCGTCCTGTCCCATAATACGAAATAACAGGTAATTTCAGCTCTCGATCCCCGTTTCTCATTCTCTCCTGATACTCTTCTGCAATGGATGTAAGCTCCTTTGCAGATGCCAGCCCTCCTCTGCCTTTTGCAGATTTAAGACTTCGGCTCCACGTTATATCCTTTCCATCCATTTTACCTGATGCTGTAATCTCAACCGGAAATTGCGGCTGAACATCAATGGTACTTCCCAGATCATAATATTTATAATGAGCATCACTCTTCTTGATCCCATAATTTGTGAGTCCATCCATCGCTGCCGTCAAAGTACCCGCTGCAATTGTGGCAGCCTCCAGAATCGTTGATTTTCCTGCCCCATTATTTCCAACGACCACCGTAAGTCGGTTATTAAATTTTATTTCTATATCAGAAAAGCACCTGAAATTATGGAGAATCATTGATTCTAGAAACATATTTTTGTCCTCCTGTCCTTCTGCAATTTCAGCAAGGTGTATATAATATTATTTATCATATTATATTATGCTATATATTTTTCATTTTATGCTCATGATAACACAAAAATTGAGATTTGCACATAGAAAAACGCAACAAGCGTTTCACTGCTGAACAAACCATAATTTCACTTAGTGAACAAATCTTTTAAAAAACTTTCTATCTCTTCCGAACTGCTAAACATTTGTTCCGTCGATAAATTTTCACAGAAATCAAAAAAGGAAAAAAGCAATCCTGTTTCTTCCAGCATAAGATGAAGCTGCATCTGTTTTTCCGGAACAATAAATTTCAAAATACCATATTCTCTGCTGACGCACAGGTAGATTTCTGCATCAAAATTTCCCACCGTCTTCTTTAAAATACGGATATTTATTCCATTGTCCGAAAAAATCAAATCTTTTATTAACTGGATACGGTCATCCATTTCAAGTGGATCATACAATTCCGGCGGCCATTCACTGATTATTCCGGTTTTCAGAAAACGCTTTATCCCTTCCAGTGACGTAACATACTGAATATCTGAGCGTTTAATTTCTTCACCATAAGTGCAAAGCGTCTGGATTAGCTTTTCCCTTCCCGGAAGCTCTTTTTTCAGATATTTTTCATAAATTTGCTCTGTCAGCACCGGAGTCAGGCATGGTGTCATCTGAAAGCTCTGTACCTGATCTTTATTTTTCAAAATTTTACCGGTAACTTCAAACTGTTCATCAAGATCTGTAATACGTCGAATCATCGGTTTCGACTCTTCGATACATTCTTCAAAAATCTCCTCAAAAATCCTCAATATTTCCGGTTTTGCCGTTATATATCCTTTTTGCATATCAGCTGTTAAAACACAGGCATACTTCGATGACAAAACCATATACGGAAAAAGACCAAATTTTTTCTCCTGCACCGGAATCTTACTGTAATAATACCAGGTATTATAATCATAATTATAATTGTAGAGTGGCAGCACACACCGCAGGCAATCCAGATTATAATTCTTTTTCCTATATACGTTTTCCGGATTGCTGCTCAGACATACAATATGGTCAATACGAGTATTGCAGGCATAGTTTCCATGCACGGACAGGATACTGCTCAGGGAATTACTTTCCGGCTGGATCATAAGCCGCAAATGTCCGTCTTTGTTCCGACTTTCTTCTCCAATCAGCCGAAACAAAGCAGCATCTATTTCATATCCTCCCCGAAGAGGAATACTCTCATTGTTGAGTATGCAGAATTTTGCCGGTTCTCCCTCCGTCAGAGCAGTTATATTAACATTACTACTGAGAATTGGCTCAGTAAAAAATTTCTGGACTTCCTTGCGTCTGTAATAATTATCGGATCCCTGTGCAGATATTTCATACGCTTCCCAGAGTTTTTCTTCCTCTGATGGAAGCAAGTGCATATATTTTGCTGCCTTCTCCACAATCTCTCTTCCCGGAAGATTTCTCTGACCTTTGAGAATTTTGTACATATTCGCCCGGTCATAACCACAATACCTGGCAAAGGGCTGTATTTTTACACCTTTTTCTTTTACGAATGCTGACAGCAGCTTTGCGAATTCATTCATGTTCTCATCCTTATCGTTTGTTTTAATCTTGAAACTATAGTATAACTTTTTCTTATGCAAACTGCAACACCTGAAAAGAAAAAAAGCAAGAGCGAATGATTTCCCATCCGCTCTTGTTACAACTCACACTACACCCTATTTCTGGTCTTTCATAAAAACTCCTTTGTTTTTATAAATCTTATTTCTTTTTTATTTTATAAGTTTTCTTTTCCTTCATCAAGATGTGTCAGACGCTGTGGTCTGATTTTCTTTGATTTTCGAACACTTTCTGATTTTGTGCAGAAAAAAATGCAGCCTATGTTGTACATAAGCTGCATTTTACAGTTGAATATGATGTCGAGGTCAAAAGCCCCCGACTTTGATGCCTACGGATTGTTTCGTGCTATGCACTCCCACAATCCTGACATCATATGATAATACAGATCATCCTTCCGCTCGATTCATTGACAATCTTTTTCATGGTATCCTGCAATTTACCCTGGCTTTCTTCGCCGATCATGGCAAGTTTGGTGCGGATGCCGTCTTCTACCAGCTGGCTAACGGATTTTCCGAAAATATTGGTATCCCAGATGCCATTTTCTCCTTTTGCGTTTTCTTCGATATAAGCAATCAGGTCTTTTGCCTGCTGTTCGCTGCCGACGATCGGTGCGATCTCGGTTTCGATATCTGCCCGGATTAGATGAACAGACGGACTGCTGGCTTTTATTTTGACACCGTAGCGATTTCCCTGTTTAGTAAGGGCGGGTGCTTCGAGTCGGATCTCTTCTTTTTGCGGTGTGATCACACCGTAGCCTGTGCCATGTACCGCATTTAATGCCTCCTGCACACTCTCATATTCTCTGCGTTTCTCAGATAATTCCCGGATCATGGAGATCAGTTGATATTCTCCGTCGATCTGCACGCCTGCCATCTCGCTGAGCATCTGATAATAATATTTTTCCGGCACCTCGAGACGCACCTGTACGCTGCCGTCAGAGAGGGAAATCTGTTCCAGTTTGCTTTTATCGATGTATTCGCAGGATGGTGCCAGTGACTCTGCCGTCACATCCCGCAGACTGCCGACGTTTGCAAAAATCTCACGAATCGACTCCAGGATTGCCTTTTTTTACCGGATGTTCCACATCCAGTGTCTCAATCCATCGCGGCACAAAAAATTCTATACGGGTCAGCGGAAATGCATAGAGAAGCTCCGTCAGGATCCTGCGGATGTCTTCTTCTTTCATCTGCTCACAGTTGACCGGGATCACAGCAGTTTCATACGTTTTTGACAATTCTTCTGCCAGTGCTTTCGTCTCCTGCGAATACGGTTTCTGAGAATTTAAAACGATCACAAACGGCTTGCCTGTTTTTTTCAGCTCCAGAACCGTCTTTTCCTCGGCACTTTTATAAGCTTCCCTCGGAAAATTTCCAATCGTTCCGTCGGTTGTCACCAGAATCCCGACGGTTGAGTGGTCACGGATCACTTTTCCGGTTCCGATCTCCGCAGCCTGTGGAAACGGGATCGCCTCTTTTAGCCACGGCGTTTTTACCATCCGCACCTGATTGTTTTCATCGAGTCCAAAGGCTCCGTCGATCACAAATCCCACGCAGTCGATCAGACGGATTTTTGCTGTAATCCCTTCATCCAGTTCTACTTCTGCTGCTTTCGCCGGAACGAATTTCGGTTCTACGGTCGTGATCGTCTTTCCGCCGCCACTCACCGGGAGTTCATCTTTTGATACCTGACTGTTTTCTTTTTTCATATGCGGCAGAACAAGCTGCTCCATAAAGCGACGGACAAACGTGGATTTTCCTGTTCGCACCGGGCCGACCACGCCTATGTAGATCTCGCCCTTCGTCCGTGCCTGTATATCCTGATACAGATGAAACGTATCCATAATTTAACCCCCTCACTATACTGATACAGCATATGTGAGGGGGTCTCGCTTTTAGAACGGATTATGTAACAGCTCGTGTGCTTTTCCTTTGAAATCTTCTCCGTTGTAGAAAACATCCATCAGCGGATTTTCGGTACATTTCTTGATCGCCATATTTCCGTCTGCACGGTACAGGCCTTTTGCTCTTGCTTCTTTATGTCTCGGACCTGCCGGGATTGGCTGACCGCCACCCATGATACAGCCGCGTCTGCACGCCATGATCTCAATCAGATGATATTGTTTCTCACCGCTTTGTACCTGTTCCATGACTTTTCTGGCATTGGCAAGTCCGCTGGCTACGCAGATATTCAGTTCTTTGCCTTCACAAGTGATGGAAAATTCTTTGATGCCTTCTTCGCCTCGCATACCGGCTTCTGCGATGGAATCCATCACGGCATTTCCATGTCCCGGAACGAGTCTGCGGATCACGGCCTCAGTTACACCTCCGGTCACACCGAAGATCACACCGGCACCGGATGCAATACCAAACGGCATATCGCAGGATTCTACTTCGATCTTATCGAGTGCAATACCGGCAGTACGGATCATCCTGGTAAGCTCCGTTGTGGTGATGACAATATCCGTATCCTTCTCACCTTTGGTATAACTGTTTGGACGTTCTGCCTCCATCTTCTTTGCCGTACACGGCATAATGGATACAACAACAGTCTTTTTGCCTTCTGCATGCTCCGGATTGCGGTAATATTCTTTAATGACCGCGGAGAACATCTGCTGCGGAGAACGGCAGGTGGAAATGTTTTCTTTATAATCCGTGAACTGATCCTGCACAAATTTGACCCAAGCCGGACAGCAGGAGGTGAGCAACGGCAGGTTTTCCCCTTTTTCCAGGCGTTTCAGGAATTCTGCAGATTCTTCCATGATCGTCAGATCCGCTGAATAACTGGTGTCAAAGACTTCATCAAATCCCATGCGGTGCAGAGCTGCCACAATCTTGCCCATCGCATTTTCACCTTTCGGAAGTCCAAATGCATCACCGGCTGCCACACGCACTGCCGGGGCGATCTGAGCCACGACTCTGGTATCTTTGTCTGCCAGTGCCTTCCATACTTCTCCAATGTTAGTACGGATCGTGATCGCACCGGTCGGGCAGAATACACGGCACTGTCCGCAGTTTACACAGTCTGTCTCTGCGATCTGCCGGTCAAATGCCGGCATGACCATCGCATCGGTTCCGCGGTAAGCAAAATCGATCGCACCGATCCCCTGGATCTCGTCACAGACACGCACGCAGTTTCCGCAAAGGATGCATTTATTCGGATCACGCACGATCGCAGGAGAAGAAAAGTCAAGCGGTCTTTCTTCTCTTGTATTCTGGAAACGTACTTTTTTCACGCCGAGGCGGTGTGCCAGTTCCTGAAGTACACACTCGCCGCTCTTGATACAGGTCGTACAGTCTCTGCAATGTGCAGCCAGCAAAAGCTCTACGATCAGCTTGCGGTATTTTCTTACTTTTTCTGAGTTTGTATAGATCACCATGCCATCTCTCGGCTCTTCGGAACAGGACGCAAATGTCCTTCCTCTGTCGTCTTCTACCGTACAGAGTCTGCACGCACCAAAAGTAGAAAGTTCTGAATGGTAACACAGTGTCGGTACGTCAATGCCTGCTTTTCTTATGACCGTCAGAATATTTTTTTCATCGGTAAATTCTACTTTTCTACCGTCAATTATCATAAATCCCATAATCTGCCCTCCTACTCTTCTATGTAAATGGCATTAAATGCACAATTTTCTTTACATGCACCACACTTGATACAGATATTCGGGTCAATATGGAACGGATGTTTTACTTTTCCGCTGATCGCACCAACCGGACAGTTCTTCGCACACTTGCTGCAGCCCTTACAGAACTCCGGATTGATCACATATTTACGCATAGCCTGACAGACTTTTGCGGCACATTTATGCTCGTTGATATGTTCCAGATATTCGTTTCGGAATAATTTAAGAGTACTGATGACCGGAAGCGGTGCACTCTTTCCGAGTCCGCAAAGTGCCATGCTGCGGATCATTGCCGCAAGCTCCTCCAGACGGTCGAGATCTTCCTCTTCGCCTCTGCCTTCTACGATCTTTTCCAGGATCTCCAGCATACGCTTCGTACCTTCCCGGCACGGAACACATTTTCCGCAGGATTCTCTCTGCGTAAAACTCATAAAAAACCGGGCAACTTCTACCATACAGGTGTGCTGATCCATGACAACCATTCCGCCAGATCCTACGATTGCATCAAATTTCTTTACGGAGTCAAAATCAAGCGGTTCATCCAGATGCTTCTCCGTCAGACAGCCGCCCGACGGTCCGCCGATCTGTACGGCTTTAAACTGAGATCCTTCCTTAAGTCCGCCGCCGATATCATAAATAATTTCCCGCAGTGTACTTCCCATCGGCACTTCAATCAGACCGGTATTTTCAATCGCACCGGTCAGGGAGAATGTTTTGGTTCCAGGGCTTCCGGCTGTTCCGATCGAACGATACCAGTCGGCTCCCTGCAGAATGATCTTCGGTACGTTGGCAAACGTTTCTACGTTGTTGAGGACGGTCGGTTTCTCCCACAGTCCTTTTTCTACCGTTCTTGGCGGTTTGACACGCGGCATACCTCGTTTTCCTTCGATGGATGCCGTCAGTGCACTTCCCTCTCCACATACAAATGCACCTGCTCCGCGGTTGATATGCATATGGAAACAGAAATCCGTTCCTAAAATGTTGTCACCTAACAGATTCCGGTTTTCCATCTCTGCGATCGCATGGCGGAGTCTGGAAACGGACATCGGATATTCTGCACGCACATAGATATAACCATTGGCAGCCCCGACTGCATATCCGGCAATCATCATGCCTTCCAGCAGTTTGTACGGATCACCTTCCATAACGGAACCATCCATAAAAGCACCCGGATCACCTTCATCACCATTACATACGACATAACGTACTTTTTCTTTCTGGTGTGCCACCTGTTTCCATTTGCGTCCGGTCGGAAAACCGCCGCCGCCTCTTCCCCGCAGCCCGGATTTATCGATCTCTTCGATCACTTCTTCACTTGTCATCTCAAACATCGCTTTTTCCAGGGCAGAGAAACCGCCGGATGCCATGTACTCGTCAATGGATTCTGCATCAAAACGTCCGCAGTTCTCCAGAACGATCCTGGTCTGTTTTGCGATAAACGGAATCTCTTTCGGATGACGGTAAACTTTTTTCTCTTTACGGTATAATAAACGCTCCACTACCTCATCACCGAGCACAGCACGTTCAAACAATTCCTGGCAGTCGTCCAGTTGAACTTTTACATACTGAACGGTCTCATCGTTTTTCGTGATACGCACAAGTGGGCCAAGTTCACAGAAGCCCTGACATCCGGTCTTTTTCAGCCCAATGTGTGTGTCTTCATCGTGCGGTGCAAAGATTACGCTCACGCCCGGTGTTATATTTGCAAGTTTTAAAAAGCGATTGTATATTTTTTCAGAACCGGTTGCGATACAGCCGGTGCCGGAACAGACCAGAATACGACAGGCTGCCGTCTCCATATCTGCTTTTGCCTTCTGGCGACATTCTTTTAACTCGTCTCTGTTATGGATCATCAGCACTCACCTCGCAATTCTGTAATCAATCCCACTACTTTCTCCGGTGTCATATTCGGGTGGACTTCATCGTTCACCGTACAGGTCGGTGCCAGTCCGCACGCACCGAGACAGGATACGGTCTCTACCGTCAAAAAGCATATCATCCGTTGTATGCTTCTTATCGGAAAGTCCCAGTTCTTTCATAAATGCATCGAGGATTGCCGCTGATTTTCTTACATGACAGGCTGTTCCGTCACAGACCTTGATCACATATTTTCCCTTCTGTTCAAAAGAGAAATTCTCGTAAAAAGTCGCAACACTGTAAGCCTTTGCCTCTTTTACTCCAATCTCTTTTGCAATGTACGTCAGCAATTCTCCCGGCAGATAACGATATACCCCCTGGATATCCTGCATCACAGGAATCAGGGATGATGGTTTCTTACCATAAAAAGCAATGATCTCGTCCGCTTTCTGGTAATATGACTGATCCAGCATAAATCATACCTCCTACTCTCTTGTATTTATTGACAAATTTTGTGTGTTAATTATATCTTATTTATTTATTATATACAATGCCTTTTCCATTAATTAAAAATTTAACAAACAAAATACTTTTCCATAGTTATGTCAGATAACTGCGATATTTGTGTTAAATTTTTCACATACAATATGGATGTTCCGTTTTTTGAGCATGGACTTGCCTTGATAATATTTTATCAATATGTTATAGTGCTTTGAGAAGGAAGTATGCATGCCACCATAAATCCGTAATTGACATAAAGGAGTTTTCAAGACATGAGAGGTATTGAAACACAAGTAAGAAAAATCCGCCGTCAGATTTTTGCTGAGGTTTCCAGAATCGGCTTTGAATCCGATGACGAATCACTGATCCACGATATTGAAGCAATTCCCTATAAAATCGTAACGGAAGATGGTCCGCAGTACCGTGACAGTATTTACCGTGCCCGTGCGATTGCCACGGAACGTGTCCGCCTTGCCATGGGAATGTGTCTGCGTCCGACAAACAAACCGGTCCACCTGACTGATGGCATCGAGGCCAGCAATATTTCCGAAAAATATTATGAGCCGCCTCTGATGCAGGTTGTCCCTTCCGCCTGTGCTTCCTGCGAGGATAATAAATATGAAGTAAGCGATATGTGCAAAGGCTGCCTTGCCCACCCGTGTGCGGAAGTCTGCCCGAAACATGCCATTTCCATGGTAAACGGACATTCTTATATTGATCAGGAAAAATGTGTGCACTGCGGAAAATGTAAATCGGTCTGCCCGTATGATGCCATTTCCAAAAAGGAACGTCCATGTTCCCGTGCCTGCGGCGTAAAAGCAATCGGAAGTGATGAATTCGGCCGGGCAAAGATTGACAACGAAAAATGTGTATCCTGCGGTATGTGTATGGTCAGCTGTCCTTTTGGAGCGATCAGTGACAAGTCTCAGATTTATCAGCTTGCACGTTCCTTAAAAGAAGGCAATGAAATCATCGCAGAAATTGCTCCTGCGTTTGTTGGTCAGTTTGGCAGCATGGAGCCAAAAGATGTCCACGCAGCCCTAGAAACTCTGGGATTTTCCGAAGTTTATGAGGTAGCTCTCGGTGCCGATATTGGAGCCGTCTCAGAAGCCAGACATTATGCCGAAAAAGTAGCAACCGGAGAACTTCCGTTTCTTCTGACTTCCTGCTGCCCTTCCTGGTCCATGCTTGCGAAAAAATATTTTCCGACTATGATCGACAATATTTCTCAGGAGCTGACACCGATGGTTGCGACTGCGAGAAGTATCAAACAGGAACATCCGAATGCCAAGTTGTATTTATCGGTCCGTGTGCTGCGAAAAAACTGGAAGCCAGCCGTCGTTCGGTGCGAAGTGATGTCGATTTTGTTATCACTTTTGAGGAACTGGTCGGTATGTTCGATGCAAAGGGAATTGATATGGGTGAGAAAGAAAATGCCCATTCCATGCACGATGCCACTGCTGCCGGACGTGGTTATGCCGTAGCAGGCGGTGTTGCCGGTGCGATCGAGGAATGTCTGAAGGCTTATTACCCGGATGTCACACCAAAAATTATCCATGCTGAAGGACTTGCAGAATGTAAAAAGACACTGGCTCTTGCCAAAGCCGGAAAAATAAACGGATGTCTGATTGAAGGAATGGGATGTCCTGGCGGCTGTATTGCCGGTGCCGGAACCAACCTTCCTCTGAACAAAGCTGCTGCAAAAGTGAAATGGTTTAAATCCGTTTCCAGCAAACAGCTCCCTCCAAAAGAACTGGCAGAAATTGAATTAAAGTAAATTCAAGTCGAACGAATGTGAGAATTGGCACACGATTCTGGTCAGCTTTGCTGACATTTACCTGACAGAATCGCTGTGCATCCCCGCGGAGCGTTTATCTTAGTCGGAGTTTAATCTCCGACTGAGATAATAAGAACCGGTTTCCTATTGCGGAGTTAGGAAACCGGTTCTTTTATCTTATGGCAGGTGCGGATTCCTGCCACAGAAGGAGGTATGCTGTGAATTACCCCCAATATGTTCAGGATTGCTCGAGATGGATTCAATCGCTATTTTTTCATAAAATAATAAACATCTGCTTACCCTTAGCAGACATCATACGAAACCAGAACGTCTCTGACTTCGGATTGGATGTTTTAGCTCTACACGGAAGCTCATCTCATGTATCAAGCAGGTTTCCTGACTCGCCTATCTTCACGCTGTCTTACCTTCTCACAAAAATGGGTATGCAATGGTTTTTCAAGACAGTGCTCCTTGCTTACAGTGGCCGGACCGTTCAGGTTTTGCACCTGATTCCCTTTCACCCGATTCTCATCGGCACTTGCTACAGCAATATGTAATTCACGTTATCATTATAGCCTCTTTGTTATCTTTTTGTCAAGACTCATTTTTGTTTATTATTTTTCTCATTGCTTTATACTTTTGTCACAGGAAGTCCATAATTTTCTGTTATATTGTATTTATATGATGCCAGGGTCAAAAGCCTGAAACCACGATGTGCTTGCACAGGAGTGGTTTTATGGCTTAATGACCCGCCCAATATGAGCATAAAATGGAGCATCAGCTTCACGATATGCGAATATTGGATAGAATTGTGGGAGTACGAAGTACGTAACAATTCGTATAGCATCTTTTGACCTTAACATCTTTATATTTTGGGATTTTATCAAATTCTGCCATGAAATGATTTTAACATCGCAACTGTGAAGTAAACAAACAGTTACGAAATTTTTGATATTTTAAAGGAGTTTTCCATGACTGACACTGAATATTATGATCTGATCCGTCCATACGATGATGCAATGAAACTGCTTCTGACCAGGCTGGAGATCTTAAACCACAATATTTACAAGGCTTCTGCTGAAAATCCGATACATACGATGCAGTACCGCATCAAGAGCAAGCAGAGCATCGAAGAAAAACTGATCCGCAAGGGGGAAGAACCGACTCTTGAAAATGCAAAGGATCTTCTGCAGGACATCGCCGGCATCCGCATTGTCTGTTATTTCGTCGGTGATATTAAAAATCTGATCGATATGCTGAAAAAACAGTCTGATCTGATCTTTATCCGGGAACGTGACTATATCACCAATCCCAAACCGAATGGCTATCGAAGTCATCATATCATTCTCGGCGTAAATGTTTTCTGTCTGGATGCCAGTGAATATTATCCGGTCGAGATCCAGCTCCGCACGATTTCCATGGATTTCTGGGCTGCCATGGAGCATCGTATTTCTTATAAAAAAGAATACGACAACCGAGAGCAGCGTGTTGCGGAACTGTTAAGCTATGCAGATACACTCGTCGATATGGAAAAAGAATTTGAGAAATATAACGAAAATGCCACACTTTCCTGAATTTATCAGCAGATCGGAGTTTTTCCATTCAAGAATGTTTCTGATGTACGTCGTATGCTGCATTTCCTCCGTTTCTATAACAAAAAACAGACAGCGAAATCGAACCCGAAATCACTGTCTGTTTTTTCATTTTTACATCTCAGCGAAGCGGACAAGAATCGCATAATAAATCTTATCTACATTCGCCTTTATTTTTTAATCAAGAATGATCAGTGCCATAAATACCAGATCGATATCTCCGGTATTGGTCAGTGCATGACCGTGGTTATCCGGTGTGTAAGTCACATCTCCTGCCTTAACCGGGCGTACGGTTCCATTATCATCATAATCACCCTGACCTGCTAAGATGAAATAAGTTTCGCTCTCATTGTGATGTTCATGATAGCCAAGAGAACATCCCGGTTCAATCGTTACTTTTGCATATAATCTGCATTTTCCGTTGAGTTCTTTTTCACCGAGGATACGGTCAATGATTACGTGTCCTTTTCCACCACACATTTTTTCAACTACTTCTCTCTTTGTTGTCATCATTACGCCAACTCCTTTTAAAAATGATAAAATTGATTTTATAATAACGATTCAGACATACACTTATAACCGAACCATTATCTTCTTCTGGCACCTGACCAACAACCCGATCGGTTAAAAGAATTTTGCAATCTCTTCTACTGATTTTCTTGTCGGTCTGTCCGGATCTGCATCGCTGTATCCCACACTGATCACACTGACAATGGACTCTTCTTTTGGGATGTCAAATGCTTCACGCAATTTATCTGCATCACGCAGTCCCATAACCAGCGTAGATAAGCCCTGATCTGCCGCCTCCAGCAGAAGATTCATATCGTGCAGACCGCAGTCGTAATAGCCCCAGCCGTTTCCAAGCTCGTTATCTGCAGTGCCGTCTTTCTGAAAACCGGCACGGTTTAAAATAACGGCAGATATCAGGAAAACCGGAGCATTCTGCGTTTTTTTGCGATTGCCTTCAGCCAGGGCATCCAGTACTGCCTGTCTTTTTTTCTTCGGAAACCGCCACATAATAACGGATCTCCTGAGCATTTTTCCAGGTCGGTGCAAGGATTGCTGCCTCGATCATAGCTTTTACTTTTTCTTCTTCTACCGGAGTCGTCAGATACTGACGGATACTTTTTCGTTTCTGCATGACTTCCCGAAGTTCCATTTGTCTTACCTCCTTGCAGCTGCTTTCTCTGCTGCATCCACTACATGTCCGATCAGGACAGATGTGGTAACACTTCCGACACCGCCCGGTACCGGTGTGATCGCATCTACGATCGGCTCTACTTTATCGTAAGCTACGTCACCGCAAAGTTTGCCTTCTGCATTGACATTGATGCCGACATCGATGATCACCTGTCCGGCTCTTACATAGCTGTCATCTACCACGCCTGCACGACCTGCTGCAACGATCACGATATCTGCCTCTTTTACAACTGACGGCATATCAACGGTTCTGGTATGGCATACGGTAACGGTTGCACTTTTTTTTGATCAGCATCATAGCTGCCGGCTTCCCTACTACCAGAGAACGGCCTACTACAACTGCTTTTTTACCTGTGCAGTCGATTCCGTAATGATCCAGGATCTCCATGCAGGCCTGCGGTGTACAAGGAGGATATCCCAGATCTTTGCCTGTAAACACACCAGCCATGGAACCGTTGGTCATACAGTCAACGTCTTTTGCCGGATCTAATGCCTGTTCGATCTCGTCCTGATTTAAATGTTTTGGAAGCGGACGGAATAACAGAACACCATGAATACTGTCATCTTTGTTTACTTCATCGATCACTGCCAGAACCTGCTCCTGTGTCGCATCTGCCGGCAGCAGATATTTTTTATATTCCACACCCAGTTTTTCACAGCGTTTTGTTGCTCCTCTTTCATAAGAAAGGTCGCTTTCATTTTCGCCTACACGTACAATTCCAAGTGTCGGTGTAACACCGTTTGCTTTTAATGCTTCTGCTTTTGCGATAATACGCTCGTTTAAAGCTGCAACAACTTCTTTTCCTAATAACTGTTTTGCCATAATGCTTATCCTCCGCCTATTTCAGTCTTCCAAGAACACTTGCAAAGATCTCATCTGCCATCGGCGGGTATTTTGCCAGCATAGCATCTGCTTTTGCGTTCAGTTCTTCTGCATATTCTCTGTTTTTCATGGATTTTGTGTTGATATACACATTCAGGGAAGCTCCTTCCAGTGCTGCTTTACAGAATGCGGCACCTACACCCGCATCACTGATCGCAAGGGCTGAACCTTTTGCTGCAAATTCTTTGATCAGTTCAATCGCTTCACAGCATTTCTCCATGATCTCCATCGGTACGGAGCAGGCATCTTTCAGCACAATCTCCATAACGCGTGCTTTCTCCGCCTTCTCTTCTTCTGTCTCTCTTGGCATGCCATACGCCTTGGAGAGCGGCTCAAATACTTCCGCATCTTTCTCTACCAGAGTCAGCAGTTCTTTCTGAAGAACATCGCATTTTGCTTTTAACTCCTGCATTTCTTCTTCTACATCCGCATATTTTTTCTTTCCGACTGTCAGGCTTCCGACCATATTTCCAAGAGCTGTGCCGATTGCACCAACCAGTGCAGATGCACCGCCACCGCCCGGAACCGGTGCTTTGGAAGCCAGAACTTCTACAAATTCATTACATGGTACCGTTGAAAATCCCATTGTAAAATCCTCCTTCATTTTCTTTAATGTCCCGATCGCAATATCCCCGACAACTGCCAGGTCTTCTGCTTCAAAGGACAGCGGGAAAATTGTCTGAAAACAGAATTTGGGAGGATGGTGGAAATTCCTCATCTCCTGCCCACAGCAAAAACTGTACGCGATGCCCGTTGATAAATTCAAACTCGTATCCGGCATCACCGTGTCCGCAATTTACTGCCCCCAGTGCTTCCATTTTGTTTTTAAATTCCTGCAATTTATTTCCATAAGAAAAAGCAAGCCGCATCATACATCTTCCGTTAAACTGACGGTAATAAACTTCTCCATGCGGCACTTCCCGATAAGTCAGAAACTTTCCGGTGCCTTCTGAGTACACACCCCTTGTTAAAAATCGGATTGCCATGATCTTTGGCGGAACGCCATCCTCCATGGCTCCATATCCTTCATCAAATGGATTTGCCTTTCGGATGGTACATTCCGGCCATTTTACAAGAAATGCTTTCTGCATCATTCGCACTTCAAATTCCTGTGTCTCTTCATGCCAGGGTACTCCCACCCTGGCTGCGGCCTCTTTTGGATCGATTGCTGCAAATTCCTCCAGATAATGTTCAAAAGGAATTCTTTCTTTATTATCTTTTTCGTATCTTACCTGCATAAAATTCTCCTTTTGATGCCGCATTTATCTTCCGTCTCACATACGTTCGACTTGAATTTTACCGATTCGGAAACAGGGATGCATCTGTATGCGGCAGGAAACATGCCCCTACAAATTCATCCATATACTGCGGAATCGTACTGAGTTCAATATATGTCATATTAGCGGCAAGTTCATATACTTTTCGCTCGGATTCGGTAGAACAGAGCATCGCATACGCACCTGCCAGTGATGTATTTCCTACATAATGATACATTTCAACCGGAATATCCGGGAACATTCCGATATTGATCGCATTTGCCATGTTGATACCGCTTCCGATACCACCTGCAACATAGACATTCTCGATCATAGAAATATCAAAGTCACAGTAAGAAAGCATGGTGCGGATTGCAGAGAAAATAGCTCCTTTCGCACGGATAAAGCTGTCGATATCCACTTCTGTGATTTCTACATCTTTGCTCGATCCTGCTTCTTCGCCTTCAAATGCCAGCACATAGCTGCCCATTCCGTCTGCATCGCGTTTCACGCGGCGGCCTTCTCTGACAAATTTTCCTTTTGGATTGATGATCTTGCAGCGGAACAGCTCACTGATAATATCAATGATACCGGAACCGCAGATACCAACCGGTTTTGTGCCTTCATTGCCAACAATCGTCAGCTTCGGCTCCATCGTTTCTGCATCTATCGTACATGCCTCGATCGCACCGTCGGTCGCTCGCATACCGCAGCTGATATCTCCGCCCTCAAAGGCTGGTCCTGCAGAACATGCACAGCTGAACATAAAGTCTGAATTGCCAAATACAATCTCACCGTTGGTACCAAGGTCGATAAACAGAGAGAATGGCTCCTGATTCCACAGCATCGTTACAAATGCTCCGGCTGTGATATCTCCGCCGACATAACTGCCGATATTCGGTGCAAGAATGATATGTGCATCCGGATTTACTTTGATACCAATATCTCCTGCAAAAATCGAATTGGTCTTAAAGAAGGTCGGAATGTACGGTTCCATGCGAACCGGATCCGCATTAACTCCAATCAGAAGATGGTTCATCGTGGTGTTCGCTGCAACCGACATACGGTAAATGTTCATCGGGTTGATCTTTGCCTGACGGCACATCGTCTGTACCAATGGATTGATTGTCTCTTCAATGATCGCTTTCTGAAGTTTGTCCTGACCGCCCGGTTTGCGGGATTCGATGATACGGTTGATAACATCCGCACCGTAGCGAATCTGACCGTTACCGCTTGATCCTTTTGCAAGGATCTTTCCATCTGTCATATCTATGATGATCGCAGATACGGTTGTGGTACCAATATCGATTGCAAGTCCTGCAATGACCGGTGTTTCGTCCGCACCGCAGATGTCATAGACAAAAATGTCTTTTTCTGTTTTCCGGATCACAACGTTTACATCAAAATTGTGTTCACGCAGTACCTGTGCCATTTTATGGATCACAGAATATGGAAGCTTCACACGCTGCATTCCGGTAATTTCACGGATGGCTCTTGTCAGACGTTCGTTATCCGGCATAGTGTCATCCAGAGTTGGTACATCCATTTTAACATGAATGCTTTCAAGATTATTTTTGAGTTCGATACCTGCTTCTGTAATAGATTGCTTAATATTATCAAAGATTTTTACTTCATCCGGTGATGACAGATCCGCAACTTTCATACGGCTGCGATATGCGGAAGCAATATCTGGCACCATTACAGCAACATCCGCATTTATTTTGCTGCAGCATGCCAGACGCCATCCCTGTGCATATTCTTCATCACTGATGTGTCTCGTCTGTTTGGAATCCAATTCTCCCTCTACGAGTTTTACTCTGCATTTTCCGCAAGATGCATTTCCTGAACAAGGTGCATCGATAGCTACATTTGTTTTTCTCGCTACCTCAAGAAGGCTCTCACCGAAAGCAGCGAAGACTGTGACATCTTCGCTGTTTTCAAACTTAAAAGTAACCTTATACATTTATTAGATCTCCAGATAGGAGTCAGCATACAGAGTATTGCCTTTGAATACATCACAGGATTTGATGGTTTCCATCAGACGCAGGTCGTTCGGGTTAACGATTGCAGAAGTCAGACCCTGCATCATAGCCATTGCAACCAGGGCGGAATCCATGATCGGACGGATTGCTTTTGGCATACCGTTGGAGTTATTGGACAGACCACCTGTAGAATTCAGTCCCATATCAGAGAACATTTTGATACATTCCAGAACCTGCATCTGTTTGTCCTGCATACCTTTTACTACCAGGAAGAGCGGATCGAACCACAGATCTTCTGCTTCCATACCATGTTCCAGACCTCTTTCCAGAAGCATCTGGCAGTAACCCATACGCTCATCGTTGTCTTTTGCAATACCTTCGCCGTTACACAGTGCAATAACGATTGCATCGTTTGCAGCTGCAAGGTCGATGTTTTCGATTCTTCCTGCAGCATCTGCAGAGTTTACGATCGGTTTTCCTTTAGAACGGTTGTATACAGCGATACCGGCTTCGATGGCTGCTTTATTGGATGTATCCAGTGCCAGAGGTACGTTGTCAAATTCACCCTGCAGCAATTCAACTGCCCATTTCATCAGATCCGGGCCATATCCTTCTGCCGGTCCGATGTTTACATCCAGATATGTAGCTCCTGCATCCAGCTGCTGTTTTGCTCTTTTTAAGATCGGTTCCGGATCTCTTTCCAGAAACGCTTTATTTACTGCTGGAGCTGTTGTTGAAAGTCTTTCTCCGATTGTAACGAATTTTCCCATTATTTTGTTCTCCTTTTGCTTGTATATTTAGTTTATGCAAAGTCTTTCATGAACTTAACAAGCTGAACTGCTTCGTTTGGAGCAATGATGATCTCCCAGCCCGGCATTTTTGCTTCCAGCTCGCCCTTCAGGACAGCTACTTTACCAGGGATGATCAGTTTTCTGCTCTTAATCTTTCCTTCGATATCCTGTTCCTGGAAGAACTTGGCGATAGAAGAAGAAGAGAATTTACCAGCAGCCCATGATGTCAGTACGGAAAGACCGCCAGCATCATTGATAATCAGGTTTACCGGTACACCGGAACGTTCCAGCTCTCCGGAAACCAGGAAGTAAGTCAGTGCGAAGTCTACGGTTGTCAGGCATACAGAGTTTTCATCTGCTCCGTTCAGAGGATAGACGCCCGGTTCCACTTTCATTGGCTTCTGAGGATCGGTGAACAGGTTCTGACGCAGACCATACAGAGGCAGAGCTTCTGCATAACCGATATGTTCTGCAACGATTACGGAACCATATTTCATTGTGAACAGGGACAGCAGTGCTGCCTGTTTGTGAAGATCACCTGCTGCAATTTTGTGCAGATTTACAATAGAAGGATATCCGAATGTTCTGTCACCGTCTTTGATTGCTGCCTTACGGATCTGAACTGCATTTTTGAATGTCTCTTTTACGTCTGCTCCGGTTACATCGATCACCAGATTCTTGTTTCCAAGACCTTCCAGCTTTTCTACTGTATCGTGGATTTCAGACAGATCTGCTCCGCTTACGCCAAGTACAACACCTGCTGCTGTGGCAACAGCGTTCATTGCTTCGTAGTTGGAAGCATCTGCACCATTCAGGATCGGTTTTCCATCTTTGCATACTTCCAGTGCTGCTTTTGCAATTTCTGCATCCTTACAGTCAAGGATCAGGATACGTCCTGTCTCTGCTGCTTTTTTCACCAGCTCAACATAATCCTGTTTGCCATCTGCACTGTAATTTACATATACCATCTCAACGAACATACGCTCGCCGATACGTTCATAATCAACTTTTTTAATGTCCTCAAGTTTCTGTGCAACCGTCTCATCATCCATGCATGTGCAAAGAGACATTGCATATCTTGTTCTGCTTACGAATGTTTTTTCATGACGGAACAGAACGGTTTCGCCACCCAAAGACAGCTCTGCATCGCCTGCACCAACTTTGATTGTTTTCATTGGCGGCTCGGTAGCTGCTGAAAGTTTAGCCAGTGCTTCCGGTGCGAAATACGGACAAGCAGCGATATCAACTGCACCCTGTGCAACCTTCATAGAGAATGCCATACATGTCGGGCATCCACATTCTTTACAGTTTTTCTTTGGTGATAATTTAAAAATATCAAGACCTTTAAGTGCCATAATTACATCTCCTCCTTAACGCAACTCTTAGACTAATTCTTTCATCAGACCAGAAATGATCTTGATGGATTCCGGATGTTTCAGGATTACCGCATTGGAACCGGCAGCGATAACTGCCATTGCAGTTTCTACTTCCATATCAATTCCACGTTCTTCCTGTGAGCCCCATTCAGGAGCATCTGTTTCAGAAGCCATAGCTTCTTTTACACCCCAAGCCTCAGATGCTACCGGAGTAATGATTGGCATCTGCAGATTTGCATCGCCCTGCTGCAGAGCTGCTGCTTTTACACGATCCATAGTAGAGATAACATACTCAAAACCGTATCCAACTGCTGCAGTACCTACGTTCATAACGACACTCTTGCTGTCAACACCAAGCTGAGAGATCAGTACGTTAAGCTGTTTAGCCAGGTTGATATCAACAGCTGATTCAGCACCTACTACCTGTTTGTAAGCCAGGCCTGCTGCTGCACCTACTGTCTTGTAATTTTCTTCTTTTGCTGAGAGGATGACTGCATTTTTACCGTTCAGGGCTTCTGCCGCTTTTGAGAACAGTTCTGCATCTTTCTCAACATTTTTACATCCGCATACTACAAGTGGAAGATCAACTGCATCTGCGATTTCTTTCAGTTCACCGATCAGTTCTTCTGTAGATTTGTTTGCTCCGTTTGGATCTCCGCCTTCCATACGGAAACTTAAAAAGTCTACACCTTCCATAGAAGCTGCTTTTCTGGCCATATCTGCCAGAGTAGCACAACCTTCATAATATTTTTTGATGCACTCCGGCTCATGTTCCATACCGAAATCTGTGATCTCGATACCTACCTTCGGTGCATTTTCGATTGCAGCATCAAAAGAATACAGCGGGAATACATTCTCGCCTCCGATTTTCACTGCTTTATCGCCAGTACCAAACTCAACAGCGTTGATGCTGGCATTGAATTTTCCTGATTTTGCTGTAAATGGCATTTCTAAAAATCCTCCTTCATGCTTTTTAGACTGTTATAAAAACATTACTTCTATTTTACAACAGCAGCCTATAAAAATCAATTATTTAACAATAAATTATAAAATTCGGCTTTCCGGACGATCCGCATAAAGCCAGAAAGCCGATATTTGTTACAAATGTCTGCTCCGCAGTCGCTTGTTTTCTTTCCTCTCGTCCTTTCGGACATCTCCAGAATCACAGCTTCGCTGTTTCGCACTTCGTGCTCCTGATTCTGTCGCTAATACCTCGGGTGAAATCAAATGCCTGCTTCGCAGTCGCTTGATTTCTTTCCTCGGTATTACATCATCGGTTCCATGGTCAGAGCCGGATGTCCTTTTTCTTCGAGGTAGGCCAGCAGTGTTTCCGGATCTTCTGCGATGGTCTCATCTGCGATCATATCACAGAAGTTATCAATGCCGTACAGCTCTTTTGCTGTTGCGTTCAGTCTTTCTGCTACCTGTTCTTTCAGTTCTTTCGGCATCCATACGATACGTGCTACTCCGCCTTCTGCTTTCATGAATTTTTTGGAAGCAATGAAATGTTTTCCATGTCCCATAAATCCAGGAGTCTGTACTCCACCACCTGTCATGGAAGCCAGTTCTGAGAATGTCATACCGATCGGAGTCATACCTGCATATTCACGGTTTGCGATGCAGACACCGTTTGACAGCGGCTCGATACCACAGATACACTCGAAGCATCCACAGGATGTCATTGGTTTTTCAATGATAGAATACAGGGATACGTCTTCCAGGGCACCCTGGGAGAATTTCTGAACTGCTTCGTTTACGTCTTCGTATTCACCGATACGTTCATCGATCGGTCTTTCTTTTGTGATAACCTGGCATGGTCCCTGAGGATCCAGCTCGTTGGTTGCTTTTGCATCCAGCCATGAAACAGCTCCACAAAGTCCCAGTCTTTCCGGTGTAACCACGCATACGTGGGATGGGGAGAATGCCTGGCACATGATACAGCTGTAATATACATCAACGCCTTCGTCTGTCAGTGTGTTCAGACGCTCATCACGTTTGTCAAACAGCGGCATAGCTACTTCATGACGGACTCTGGTACATTCTGCAGAGTCTGTGTAGATTGTTACCTGACATTTATCTACAACGGCTGCGAATTCGCTTTTTACTTTTGCATACAGAACTTCACCGATATGTTTTGCACGGAAGCCTGCTTCAAATGTCTCTTTGCTTACACGGATACGGATCATATCACGCTGACCGGTATGCATCATACCTTCTACACAGTTCAGGTATGAGTGGAATTTACGCTCGAATACCGGTTCAAAGTCGGACTGCATACTCTTTCCTGCTACTTCTACTACATAACAGATGCTCTGTTTGCTTCCTACCGGCATTTCGTCGATGTCCGGTCCTACCAGTGTGATCTTGTGATCTTCGATCTCAGATGCATCCTTTGTCATAACCAGCTCGCAGCAGTCTACACGGGAGCCGTCGAATTCAACCTGCATATCGCCGCGGCGGATGATCTCACCTTCAAATGCAGATGCGAATGCAACCGGAATGTCGATGTTTGTGATCTTGATCTTGATATCTCTTGCTTCCAGAGAAGTTGCGTTGAATTTGGAAACGTCTGGCTGAACGATCAGGCTCTTTGGAACTTTGAAAGTATCTTCGTTTGTGATTACTGGGAAACCAAGTGCGATCGCACCTGCTCCACATGCAACGATAACCGGATCAAGCGGTGCAAATGCATTTACAAATGCCGGTACACGTTCCATGGTGTATTTCATCAGGCCTGCTGCATCACCCGGCTGAATGTTACCGAAGATCAGAGCTGCTCTTACTGCAACGGATACAACATGTATTACACTTGTAACATCTTTGCCCAGAGGGATCACACGTACGTTTGCACCTGTTTTGTAGCCAAGTTCTTCACACTGATCAATGATACCGCCAACCAGTGTAACCAGGATACCCTGTGACTGATAGCTCTTTACCAAGTCAACGCCTTCCTGTGCAGTCGGTGCAGCACCAAGGATAACTGCAACACCCGGGATATCACCTGTTACCAGCGGTACACCAAGTTCACGGATCACTGCATCTGCCAGATGTCCGTAGCACGGAGCTTCGTATGGTGCAGCTCCGTCAATATATTTCAGTACTTCGATAAATTCTGCACACAGAGCGGTTGCAATACCGGACATAAATGCATCATTTAATTTCTGCTCTCTTGTCATCAGGGTTTTTACAACGCCCAGAGCTTCTTTTAACTGTCCCAGTGTAGCAACCTTTGTACCGGTTACTGCATAATAACATGGCAGGCTGTAAGCCGTATCCGGGAAAGCAATCGCTTTATCTGCACCATGTTTTTCGATCGCAGCATCGATTGCACCCTCTGTCAGGCCATATACGGTATCATTTCCACTGAATACAACATCAAATAATGTCACTTTATTTACCTCCTTTGGACAGATCTGCGTCTATCCTGCTTTTTATTATTGAAATCTCTGCTTTTGCGTTCGGGCTTACATCAAACGGTGATCTTCCCTGACGGTCTGCATCGATTATTTCTGAATTGTAATGAATAAATCCAAGCAAATCTTCCTGTGGTATTTTGGAACGGATAAATGCTTCATCATCCTCGTTCCTTACTTTGTTGGCAACCACGCGTACCTGGCGAACTCCAAGTTCCGCTGCAAGTCTCTTTACATTTTTATAAGTCTGGATACTTCTTGCCCCTGGTTCGATCACAACAATGAACTGGTCCATGCCTTCTGTCGTTCCACGGCCAAGATGCTCAAGCCCAGCCTCCATATCAAGAATTACAACATCGTTGCTCCTTAACACCAGATGATTGATGATGCGCTTCAACATCACATGCTCCGGACACACACAGCCGCTTCCTGCTGTTTCAACGGTACCAAGAACCAGAAGTTTTACGCCATTACAGGTTTTTGAATAAGCATCTGGTATATCATCCACTTTCGGATTCAGCTTGTAAAACTGATTCTGATCATTCGCACCTGTACGTTCCTGAATCAGCTTTCGCATCCTGGTGATCGGCACGATTGAATCCAGATCTTCTTCTGAAAATCCAAGTGCCAGTCCAAGATTTGCATCCGGATCTACGTCTGCAGCAAGAACATGCTTGCCTTCCTGTGCATACAATCTGGCAAGTGTGGCTGCAAATGTTGTTTTTCCGACACCGCCTTTTCCGGTAACTGCAATTTTCATATCACTATCCGCCTTCTATTTTTCTTTGCAGGGCGGATAAAACCGCCCTGCGTTTGTTTTCATAAAGATTAGATTCCCAGTGCAGTTCTCTTCTCTTCGATTCTTGCGATCATAGCATCGCCCAGTTTATCGATATCTTTCTCTACGGTGTATGCAGCTTCTACCCAGTCACGTACGCCTTCTGTCAGCAGCTGTGCGATCTGGTCAGAACCGGATACATACGGATCAACGCCCAGGAACGTATCGATACCGGTAGCTACTACATAGTTACCGATGGATACTGCTTTTTCGGACATCCATTCCGGTGCACATCCGACAACCGGAAGCTGAGAAATGTTCAGTCCGGAATCTTTTGCCAGCTCTGCTGCCAGGATCATCATACGGGAAATATCTACACAGGATCCCATATGCAGTACCGGTGGGATATCCGCCAGTTCACATACTCTCTTCAGACCTGCTCCGCAGAGTTCTTTTGCTTCTTTGTCCATCAGACCTGCTCTTGCAGCAGCCTGTGCAGAACATCCGGAAGCAATGATAATGATATCGTTTGCGATCATTTTCTTCATCAGCTCGATATGGGCTGTATCCGGTCTTACTTTCGGGTTGTTACATCCAACCATGGCAACTGCACCGCGGATAACACCGGATGTGATACACTCCAGAAGCGGTTTTGTTGTTCCCATCTCATCAACCTGAGAGTTTGCAACGCCATCCAGAGTTTTTACGATTGCTTCTACAGAATATCCAACGGTTGCTTTCTGTTTCATATCCGGAATATGTACCAGTTCCGGTTTTCTGTTCTTGAAGTTTTCGATCGCCATCTTAACGATCGCTTTTGCATTTTCTCCTGCTGTCTCTGCATTGAAACGAATGTACTCAGCATCCGGCATCTGTGCGATCGGAGAAGTAGTCACAAACTTAGTATGGAAACATTTACTCAGAGGACCAAGTGCCGGGAAGATACACTGAACGTCTACAACGATTGCTTCACATGCACCGGTCAGTACTACGTTTTCCTGCTGCAGGAAGTTACCTGCCATCGGAATACCACGACGCATTGCAACTTCGTTTGAAGTACAGCACACACCGGATACGGTGATCCCCTTTGCACCCATTTCTTTTGCATAAGCGATCATTTCCGGATCATCTGCATATTCACAGATCATCTCAGACAGTGACGGATCATGTCCATGAACAACAATATTTACGTTTTCAGCAACCATAACACCCAGGTTTGCTTCGGTTTCGATCGGTTTCGGTGTTCCGAACAGAACGTCTGAGAACTCCGTACCTGCCATGGAACCTCCCCAGCCATCAGACAGACCGGCTCTTAAGGACTGACGGATCAGTGCCTCAGGAAGGGAAGAACATCCCATGTGGCTCATATGTAAAGAACATGATACTTCGCGGTCGATTGCTCTTGGTGCGATTTCTTCTCTCTCCCAGATCTCCTGTGTATGCTGAGGAGCTCTCTTTAAGAAGTTCTGTGTTCCGAATACTTTTCCGTATTCGTTCATTCCCAGATAAGCCATCTCGTGTGCCAGATCGTAAATATCTTTTCCTTCTGTCTCAACACCCCATTCTTTTGCGATGCGAATCAGCTTCTCAGGGTCTTTTACCTTGTAAGGTCCTTCTGGTTTTGCACAGTACAGTGTGTGGCAGATCTCACGGCCATGGTCTGAATGTGTGGCAGCTCCACCTGCTGTAAATTTCAGGTAGTTACGTCCTACGATACCGTGTACGTCGCATCCGCAGATACCTCTTGGTGCCTTCGGTGTGATACGGCAAGGACCCATTGCACAGATACCGGCAGCAGACACTCCCTGTTCTACCAAATTTACAGTGTGGGGTCTTGTTTTGCTGCACGGTACTGCCATGCATCTGCTCCTACGTTTTTTTCCTGTTTCCAGAAGTTTCTCTGTAGCCGCTTCGAATTCTTCAACGGTTGTCAATTTAAAGTTTCCCATCATCTACCTCCTTGTTTATGGGTTCCTATCCCACGGGTTTTCTCATATCCTATCCGCCCCCATGGGATATAGGTTTTTGAAATAAATCCCCTCACGGCTTCCCGCAAGGGGCTGTGTTTTATAAGCTGATAGAGTCCAGTATTTTATACAGTGCAGTTTTTACTGCTGCATTTTTTGGAAGCTCTGTCATTGGCTTTCCGTCACAGTCATACTCATAGACTTCCTGATCCTGCGGAACGACACCAAAAAGTGTAAGACCTTGTTTCTCAATCTCTTCTTTTGTTCCGTCGTTCAGTTTGCCTTCCGGTGCACGGTTTACGATCAGTCCGATCTGTTTTGGATTAAGTCCGCACTCTTTCACCAGTCCGGCAATACGTCCAACTGCCTGAACACCTCGTCTGGAGCAGTCGCTCACAAGAATGATCGTATCAACTTTTGGCAAAATGCCACGGCTGATATGCTCCATTCCTGCTTCATTGTCTACGACCATGTATTTGTAGTTCGGTGTCAGTTTCTGTACCTGTGCCTGAAGCAGACCATTTACAAAACAGTAGCATCCTTTGCCCTGTGTCCTGCCCATGACGAGCATATCATAGTCATCTTCTTCGACCAGGCAGCGATTCATCATGATCTCTGCATAGTCTGCTTTTGACATACTTGGCGGGATCGGGCTTTTTGCACTGTTCGCTGCATTTTCAATCTGCTCACGAACTTCACCGAGTGTCATCTCCACTTCAACGCCAAGTACTTCGTTTAAGTTGGAATTGGCATCTGCATCTACTGCAAGAACCGGTGTTTTCCCCTTCTCACAAAGATACTGTATCAAAAGCCCGCACAGCGTTGTCTTTCCCACGCCGCCTTTTCCTGCAACGGCTATTACCTGTGCCATAAATATTTCCTCCTGTTGCCTGTCTCTTTATACCAGTGTACGCAGGCCGGAACGATTGATGATTTCAGAAACATCTTTCCATTTGTTCAGAGCATACAGATGGATGCCCTCAACGCCCAGTGCACGGTATGTATCGATCTGTCTGATCGTGTATTCGATACCTTCTTCTTTGAATTCTGCGATTTTCTTATCATAGAATAAATCAAAAGGTTTGCCCTCTGCATCTTTTGCTGCAAATGGATTTGGGAACAGCCAGTGTCTGGAGATCAGTCTGGAAAGTTCACGATCCATTACACAGCCGTTACGTGACAGTGCCATATTGATCGTAGCTGCCTGATCCAGAATTGGCATAACTCCTACGTCTACCGGCATGGTAACACCTGCTTTTCGGATTGCATCCAGCCAGTATTTGAACTGTTCCATATCCCAGCAGAGCTGTGTCATGATGTAGTCTGCACCATTGTCCTGTTTCTGTTTCAGAACAGCGATATCTGCTTCCAGGCTTCTGCAGGAAATGTGGCCTTCCGGTGAACCTGCTACTGCGATTTCGAATTTATCGCCGTACTGGTCACGGACAAATTTCACCAGGTCGGTAGCGTAATCGAAATCTCCCATGGTGCTTGTCTCACCCATCGGGAAGTCGCCGCGCAGTGCCAGCATATGGTCAACCCCCTCTTCCAGGTACTGATCCAGCTGTTCTCTGATACCTTCTTTTGTATTTTTGATTACGGTGAAATGTGTTACAGGGATGGAACCTGCTTTCTTGATCATCTGACATACTTCACGGTTTGCTCCAACGTTTCCGCCGCCAGCTCCGTAAGTACAGGAAATGTATTCCGGTTTGAACTCCATCAGATGTTCGATCGTTCCTGGCAGATTTGCCATACCTTTCTCTGTTTTTGGTGGGAATAATTCAAAAGAGAGAAGCTGTTTCTCTTTCATCTTTTCCGATAATTTCATAGTAACATACCTCCATTTTATTTTAATTTATTTGATAACTGCTAAGATTCCGTGCAGTTGATCTTCACAATGCTGTTTGCAAGGTCTACCATTACGATAGTACCTTCCAGAACTTTCTGCTCGCCCATTACATCCGTAAGGGTGATTGTCTCTCCGTCAACATCGATCCTGCTTACAAATTCAAACAGTTTTGTCTCCGGATCCTGAGCTTTGTATACTGCTGCAAGACACATAATTTCGCCTCCTGTTAATTTTCTTTTACAGTGGCAAGTGCTACACTCAGATACAGGTTGCCTTTCTGGAATTCATCAACCGCTTTCCGTATCTGTTCCGCCGCTGTATCCATTCCGGCTTTCCGCAATTTGTCTGCCATCTGATCTAGTTCTGCTGCATGATGTTCATTGTGCTGCAGCATATATGTTAAAAGTGCAATGTTTTCTTTTTTCGGATCATGTGGCTCACAGCCGCCGCAGCCTTCCTGGCATACACCGTCGTGTGTATGTGCATGTCCGTGCTCATGACTGTGTTCATGACCATGAGGGCAAACATTGCCATTCTCATCTTTTATGATATGCACTGATATCTACTCCTTTCTGTACCTGCAAAATTACGCAAATACCCTTATATTGACAACATTATAACACAGCGTTTATGAATTCTCAACAAGAGATGATGTATTTTTTTTAATAATATCAGGGATATCGACGAAAGTATATCCTTTTCAAAAATTTACATCATATTTTCAAAAATCTGAAATAATATAGCTATAATCGCCACAATCAGGCAAATAATGATACGTACTCTGCTGTTTGCAGCATCT
>ENA-OPZZ01000415-OPZZ01000415.1-human-gut-metagenome-genome-assembly--contig:-NODE-415-length-33921-cov-6.204297_pt1 | contig 33921 bp, 33 predicted proteins | sample MGYA00242487_ERZ504511 | MGnify/ENA primary metagenome ERZ504511 (study PRJEB26092, sample SAMD00036241) | human gut metagenome | host: Homo sapiens | study: EMG produced TPA metagenomics assembly of... | reverse complement strand
CGTTTCGCATTCACAATTGCATCTTTTACTGCATCCGGATTCAGTTCCACACTGATAACTTCCTTCGCTTTATCACTGGCAATCAAGCCAATTGTTCCGATTCCACAGTATGCATCGATCACTCTTTCTTTGCCTGTAAGACCAGCAAGTTCGATTGCCTTTGTATAAAGTTTCTCTGTCTGGGCTGTATTTACCTGATAGAAAGATTTGGATGAAATACGGAATATATGTCCACAAAGTTCATCTTCAATATACCCTTTACCATACAGTACTGTTTCTTTTTCTCCGAGGATCATGCTCGTCTTCTGATTATTTACGTTCAGAATGATCGTCGTGATCTCTGGATGAAGTTTCCGAAGTGCCTTAACAAAGTTATTCTTGGATGGCAGGATTGGTGATCCCACTACAAACACTACCATCACCTGTCCACTGTGATGTCCGGTTCGCACCAGTACATGGCGGAACAAACCATAGCCAGTATCCTCATTATACGTTTTGATCTTAAAAGATTTCAAAAGATCACGAATATCACGGATGATCGCATCTGCACGTTTATCTTCAATCAGACATTCATCTACCGGTACAATAAAATGTGTTCCCTGCTGATAAATTCCGGAAATCACAGTACCATCCTTCCGATGTCCGAATACTGCATGTACTTTATTTCTATAATGGAACGGATTTTCCATTCCAATGATCTTCTCTGTATTGCAGTATGGCTTCAGAAGTTTATTTACCTGCTTCTGCTTCTGTTTCAACTGCTTCTCATATGGCATATCCAGAAGCTGACATCCACCACATTTTCCATGTACCGGACAAAGTGATTTCTCTGATTTTACAACAATTTTTTTCTCTGCCTTTTTTTTCCCGAAAGTGTTATATTTCTTAACTTCTGTTTTATCTGTTTTATATTTTTTCTCGTTCCTAAACTTCGGTTTCTGAACAAATTTTTTTCCTGTTTTTTTCTCTGCCATTTATACTCCCTCTCCATCAAATTCCGGTATAAAACTTTCTTTTGCTGTTTCACCTTCCTGCATAAATCCATTCTTCAGTCCAAGTGAAATCGCATAATCAATCAATCGTTCATACTCTCTGTCCGTTACTTTTCTTGATAACTGCGGATCATCCTTCATCGCTGGCATCGGCGTATACTGATTCATCATACTGATATAGATCCTGTCACCATAAGTCTCATAGAGATATTTTAACACATTCTTTGCATCTTTTACATGGCCCGGTAATAACAACTGACGGACGATTACTCCTTTTTTCATCATACCACGACTGTCAAATTCTGCTTCCCCAACCTGTCGGACCATTTCACTCAGGGCTTCTTTTGCAATTTCCGGATAGTCCTGCGCATGAGAATATTTTTTTGCCAAAACTGCATCCATGTATTTGAAATCTGGGAGATAAATATCTACCAACCCGTCCAGCATTTTTAGAGTCTTCGCTTTTTCATAACCGCTGCTGTTGTACACAACCGGAATATGTAATCCCTGTTCTTTCGCCATTTCCAAAGCAACAGCAACTTGTGGTAAAAAATGTCCTGCCGTTACCAGATTAATATTATTTGCCCCCTGCTCCTGCAATTGAAAAAAAAGTTCTACCAGGTGTTCCTGTGTAATCTTCTTTCCCCTCTGGCCCCTGGATATTCTTCTGTTCTGACAGAAATTGCATCCCAGCGAACATCCGGAAAAAAATACAGCTCCTGATCCCTCTTTCCCGGAAATGCAGGGCTCCTCCCACATATGGAGAGCAGCCCTTGCAACCATGATCTCTGTATCTGTACCACAGAATCCCTTCTGACCGGCCATACGATCTGCACCACAGTTACGTGGGCATAGTCGGCATTCTTTCATCCATGGTCTGATTTTATCTGTTACATCCATGCGGTTTTATCTCCTATAGTCCATAGTTTCCTCACATCGAAAATTCTTAAGTGTATCACATATCCTGAACTGTAAGGATACCATAAATTCCGTTCCTTTTCCACTTTCACTTCTGACTTAAATAAAAAATTCAGGTCCCGCCGAATTCCATTTGCCATCCGTTGACAAATATATCTTCTTATTTTATAATTATTTACATAATTGTACCGCGGATCTCCGTCCTGAGTATTTATATGCTTGGGATTTTTTTATGCAGCAAATTGCTCTGCAAAATTGCCGTCTTACCGTACTAAATTTGATCAAGGAGGTAATCTATTTGAGACAGATTTCAGGAAATAAATTACTGGTAAAAGCCTTAAAAGAAGAAGGTGTCACTACTTTATTTGGCTATCCAGGTGCATGTACCATTGATATCAGTGATGAATTATACAGACAGAGCGGGATCGATATCATCCTGCCAAGACACGAACAGGCTCTGGTGCATGAAGCTGATGCTTATGCAAGAACGACCGGTAAAGTCGGTGTCTGTCTTGTAACCAGCGGTCCCGGAGCTACCAACCTTGTTACCGGACTGGCTACTGCAAACTATGACAGTGTTCCCCTTGTATGTTTCACCGGACAGGTTGCAAGACATCTGATCGGAAATGATGCATTCCAGGAAGTAGATATCGTTGGTATCACACGAAGCATTACCAAATATGGTGTTACCGTCCGTAATCGTGAAGATCTCGGTCGCATTATCAAAGAAGCTTTTTATATTGCAAGAACCGGTCGTCCGGGTCCTGTCCTCATCGATCTTCCAAAAGATGTTATGGCAGAACTTGGCAGCGCCGAGTATCCAAAAACTGTAAATATCCGTGGCTACAAACCAAATACCAGTGTACATATGGGCCAGCTCAAAAAAGCCCTGAAGATGCTTCAAAAGGCAAAAAAGCCTCTGTTCCTGGCAGGTGGCGGTGTCAATATTGCAAATGCAAATGAAATTTTTACTTCTGTAGTTGAAAAAACTCAGGTTCCTGTCGTAACTACAGTCATGGGCCGCGGTGCTATCTCTACGAAGCATCCTCTTTTTATCGGAAACCTCGGAATGCACGGTGCATATGCAGCAAATATGGCAGTTACCAACTGTGATCTGCTTTTCTCTATCGGTACACGTTTTAACGACCGTATCACAGGTAAACTTCATGAATTTGCTCCAAATGCACAGATTGTCCATATCGACATTGATACGGCTTCCATTTCCAGAAATATTCATGTAGATGTTCCGATTGTTGCCGATGCAAAAGAAGCCATCACTAAAATGGCCGAATATGTAACAGAATGCAATACGAAAAAATGGCGTACAGAAATTGACATATGGAAAAATGAACATCCACTTTCCATGAAAAATCGTCCTCTGATGGGACCTCTTGATATTTTCAATGAGATCAATAAACAATTCGACAAGGCAATCATCGTTACAGATGTCGGACAGCATCAGATGCTTACCTCCCAGTTCGTTGATATTACTGAAAACCGCAAGCTTATCATGTCCGGTGGACTTGGAACCATGGGCTATGGCCTTCCGGGTGCGATCGGTGCTCAGATTGGTAATCCGGGTGTTCCGGTTATTTCAATCTCCGGCGACGGTGGTATGCAGATGAATATTCAGGAGCTGGCAACGGCAGTACTCGAAGAACTGCCGATCATCAATTGTATCTTTAATAATACTTATCTTGGAATGGTTCGTCAGTGGCAGAAACTTTTCTACGGAAAACGCTACTCCATGACCAATTTAAGATCCGGTGCACTGTCCCGTCGTACTAACGGGGAAGAATATCCGAAATATACTCCGGACTTTATTAAGCTTGCTGAAAGTTACGGTGCCAAAGGAATCCGTGTAACGAAACGTGAGGAAATCGCAGCAGCTTTTGAAGAAGCTCGCAAAAGTACCAAAGTACCTACCGTGATTGAATTTATCATTGATCCAGAAGAAATGGTGTATCCAATGGTCAAGCCAGGTGGTACACTCGCTGATCTGATCATGGATTGTTAGGAGGAATCAAAAATGGATAAAGGTATGAAAACTAGATGGATCTCTCTTTACGTTGAAAACCAGGTCGGTGTTCTATCCAAGATTTCCGGTCTTTTTTCCGGAAAGTCCTATAATCTGGACAGTCTTACAGTAGGTACCACCGAGGATCCGACCGTATCAAGAATGACCATCGCAACTGTCAGTGATGACGAAACTTTTGAGCAGATAAAAAAGCAGCTCAACCGTATGGTAGAAGTCATTAAAGTTATTGATTTTACAGACGTTTTTGTTCGTATGAAAGAGATTCTTTATATCAAAGTCAAGAAATGTACTGCTGCCGATAAAGTAGAACTTTTTCAGATTGCAGAAACCTTCAAAGCCAGAGTCATTGATTATGGCAAAGACAGTCTGCTCCTTGAATTTGTTCAGACAGCAACCAAGAATGATGCAGTTATCAAACTGATCAAAGAAGAATTCAAAAATATAGAAGTGGTCCGTGGCGGAAGCGTAGGCATCGAATCCATCAGCATGATGGAACGCTGATGCCCTCTCTCCAACCATTTATTCAGTCAATCAGATCATTCTGAAATCTCGAAAGATGTTCATACGGAAGAATCAGACGGCCGCGGTACAATCCGCAGCCGTCATTGATCAGACTGTTATTAACCGCAGAAAACATATTCACATCCAGTTTGGACAATTCCAGTCCGAGAAGCTTCATTCCTCTCTCATAAGCTTCATCAAAATAAATGCATTCTCCTTTTGGAATTGCATCTCTTCTGGCTCTTTCACTTTCCTGTTTTTTCTCATATCCAAGATGATTGGCCGGTCCAATCTCTGCAATATCATCCATGGTTTTTGTACGAAGCTGAACTTCCATATAAGATCTGGAACTGTTATCATAAAACGTAATATGTAAAGACTGATATCCATCGGAATCTGTTCCATGGATATAGTCTCTGTAATAAGGTTTGACATCCTCGTTCAGAAGCGGTGAGCCGCTTTTTCTGACTCCATGTGCCGATTCTGCTGTAAATCCTCTTTCCTCAAGAAAACCTGGAAGAACATTTGCAATCTGATACAGATATTTTAATTCTTCTTGCTCACGGTCTGCTTCACTCTTCAGATGGCATCTCGGCATCGAAATCACAATACGATACGCAATAAAATCTCGAAAACAACTTAATCTGTTTTTTAAATCCGCCAGTGGTGGATATTCTCCATGCTCTGTATAATAATCATAAATATATTCCACTACATACCCGTTAAATTTCTCTTCTGCACGTATCAGGGATTTGATTCGTCCTTTAAATGTAAATGCAAGAAAAGGATATTCCCTGGACATATATTTATAAAATTCCCTGATCTGCTGAGACTGTGCAGTAAGGAAATCATTATGTTCCAACAATTCTCTGATAAGGATTAGGAAATTACAGTGAATCATATCAACCTCATTATGTGTCTTTTTGGCCTCTGCTCTCAGATCATGAATATAATTGTGCAGGATACGAAGAATCGTATCACCTGAATAAAGGTAATCATTTAATGTAATCATAAACCATCACTCCTTTCTCAACATTGTATCAGAAACTCCTATATTATCAAGCATTATGTCACTAATATTCTTTTATTGACATCTCGTATGCCCCACAGTTAAAATAAAGGATAATCTCTCAGATATAAGAAAGGATTATTAACCCATGGATGGTCTGCAATTCGAACACCGCTGTGCAGAATTATTGAGATATCGAGGTTTCCATAAAGTTGCTGTCACTAAGGGCAGCGGTGATCAGGGTGTTGATATCCTCGCACAGAAAAATGGAATAAAATATGGAATCCAGTGTAAATATTATTCTTATCCTGTCGGCAATAAAGCAATTCAGGAAGCATATGCAGGTGCAGACTTCTATGACTGTGATGTCGCAATGGTCATGACCAATAGTACCTTCACGCGGCAGGCCAGAGAACTGGCTGACAAACTTGGCGTAGAGCTCTGGGAACACTGCTCTCCAAACGGAAGTTCATCTGTGATATCCAGACTCATGCGTATATTTAATCTTTTTTTCCTAACAATCGGACTCTGTATGTGTGCATCCGCCCGGCTTTTGAATTTCCCTGAAGGAACGATCCGTACCTATATGAATCTATTGATGCTGATCCTTGCTTCATTATCCGCCCTGCTTGGATGGAATCATTTTCTGCCATGTATCCTCTCTGGAATGCTGTACTTTGGAATTTTTCTCTGGACGATTCTCCCTCTGGTTCTGACTTCTGATTCCAATTGGTATGGAATACTGATGCTTCTGCCTGCTTTTATTACGGTTGGACATGCGCTGTATGCAAGATTCCGCAATCAGGAACCTATCCCGTAGCAGAGTTCCTGCATCAGTTCATGTACGGTTGTCATCTTTTGAATACGGTCTACATTCTCCCCGCAAAACACAAGGCCATTTTCCACATCGCCTCTGACTGCATCGATCAGTGCTTTTGTAATGCAATATGGCACTGATCGTGGCTCACATTTTTCCAGGCAGTTATAGCATTTTGTAATTGGCTTTCTTGCAATTTCAAGTTCCTTGATAAATTCATTGCGAAGAGCTCTTCCCGGCATACCTACCGGACTCTGGATAATTTGAATATCTTTCTTTTTCGCGTTTATATATGCATTTTTATAGGCATCTGATGCATCACATTCTTCTGTTGCCACAAATCTACTGGCAATCTGTACCCCATCTGCACCCAGTTCTGTCATATGATCAATATCTGCCCTGTCAAAGATTCCACCAGCAACGATTACCGGAATCTTTGTTCCATATTTTTCTTCATAAGGTACTTTACATGCAATGATTTCCCTGATTTCATGATCATAATCAAGAGTCTCCAGATTCTCCAGCTGATCCCGGGAAAATCCCAGATGTCCGCCTGCTTTTGGGCCCTCGATCACAATAAAATCTGCTGTCCGGTTATAACGATGTGCCCACATTTTCAAAATAAGCTGTGTCGCTCTTCTGGAAGAAACGATCGGTGCTATCTTTGTCTTATTGTTTCCCACCAGTTTTGGGAGATCCATTGGAAGTCCTGCTCCACTGATGATCACATCTGCACCTGCCCGGACCGCTTCCTGTACATGTTCTTTATAGTGTTTCAGTGCAACCATGATATTTACTCCAACCAGTCCTTTTCCCTCAGCTATTTCTTTTGCCCTGTGAATATGCTTTCTTATTGCAATACGATTGCATCCTGCCTGATCTTTTTCAAAGCCTTCTTCATCATATCCTATCTGAGCCGTCGAAATAATACCAATACCTCCCTCTGCCGCCACTGCTCCGGCAAGATTGCTTCGACTGACACCAACTCCCATACCTCCCTGTATGATTGGTTTCTCTACTGTCAATTCTCCTATTTTCAGTGGCTTTAACGTTTTTCTATCTGTATGCATTTGTATTTCCTCCTGTTATCCCGCATTTATTTTGATTATCAAACTATTTGATAGTATAAACCGTTTAATTATTCCTGTCAACGTATTCTTGATTCTTTTTCTTTATCATGTAGTTTTCATTACTACATTCTCTATAAAAAAGAAAAGGGAAAGATCTCATCAGTCTTTCCCATTTGTCCCAAAAACTTTCTTCATATGTACATTCATAATATAAAAATACATAACAAGCAACAAACCGCCTGCCAGTACCCATGCTGCCGGACCTGCAAGACAAACTCCAGGATAACTTCGCATTTTACCAGCAATCACAGCCACTATTCCACGTCCGGTCAACTCTGCAACACCTGCCATCATCGGAAGCAATCCATAGCCCAGGCCCTGAATTCCATTTCGATAGATATTAACCACAGCAAGAGGAATAAAAAAAATCCCAATACATTTCAGATAAATATCTACAGAACTCATGATCACCTTCACATCCTCAGAAACAAACAGATAGGTCATGAATTTTCCGACAGTCATAATAAACGTTGCAGCTACAATGGAATATACCACACCAACGATCGTACATGCTTTGAAACCTTCCCGGATTCGTTTCACAGAGCCAGCTCCCATATTCTGTGCTCCATATGTTGCCATCGTCGTTCCCATTGCACCATAGGCCTGGGTGACCACCTGTTCAATCTTACCTGCTGCCGTATACGCTGCCACCAGTGTAGATCCCAGAATATTCAATGAAGACTGTACCATCATAGTTCCAATTGCTGTGATTGAATACTGCAGTGCCATCGGAATCCCAATCCGAAGCTGATTGCTATAAATCGTACCGCCCACCTGAAGGTCATCCCTTTTGATATGAAGTACCGGTACTTTTGCAATGATATACAACAGACAGAGTACACCGGATGTTCCCTGTGCGATCACCGTTGCCACTGCCGCACCTTTGGCTCCCATCTGAAATCTAATGATAAATACCAGATCAAGTATAATATTCAAAAGTGCACTGATGATCAGAAAGTATAAAGGAAGTTTGCTGTTACCAAGCGCTCTCAGAATACTGGACAAAAGATTATAAAGCATCTGTGCAAGAATTCCTCCACTGACGATCATAATATATGCATATGAATCTGCAAAAATGTCAGATGGCGTATTCATAAGGATCAGAAGTGGCTTCATAAATACCATAAACAAAATCGTCAGTATTGTTCCTATCACAAACGAGAGAACACCTGCTCCGACAACCGTCTTACGCATTCCCTCCATATCACCTGCTCCAAACTTCTGAGCCGTAAGAACTGTAAACCCGGCGGTCATTCCAACTACAAATCCATAGATCAGAAACATGATCGTTCCGGTACTTCCAACCGCTGCCAGCGCCTTATTTCCCACAAACTTACCAACGATCACAGCATCTGCCATATTGTAAAACTGCTGAAACACATTTCCAAGAAAAATTGGAAATGTAAAACTCAGTATAATTTTCATAGGATTCCCAACAGTCATATCATTCTGTGCTGACTTCATTTTCATTCACTCTCACTCCGTTTAGCAGATTTGTCTTCTTTATCAGTTTTTTATATACTCGTTCTACAAACCATGGCTCTGTAGACTTTTCAAGTGCCTCTTCCGGTGTAAACCATGCCACACCACTATTTTCATCCTCTTTTATAGAAAGATGTTCCTCAGGATCAGCCTCCAGAAGGTAAGTAATATTCAGATGCAAATGACTGGATACATATTTGCCCTTTTTGATATGGCCATCCACAGTCAGTGATTCCAGAGAAAATATTTCTTCCAACACAGGATACACATGGGCAATGCCGGCTTCTTCACGCACCTCTCGAATGGCAACAGCCAAAAGATCAGTCTCTCCATCCGCATGTCCGCCAAGCCATGACCAGGAATTATATATATTATGATATATCATAAGTACCTTACTTCTGTCTTTATTTACTACCCAGGCGGATGCTGTCATATGTGCCACCATATTTTCCCTAAAAAATGCATTTTTATTATTCCTGATCCAGTCAAGAATCAACACCTTATCCGCTTCTTCCTGTTCATTAAAAGGTCTGTATTTTTTTATCCGCTCTGTCAGTTCTTCACAAGTCATTATATCTATCTCCCTGATTCTATATATGCCACCTTGCTACTGTTCTTCCGGCCATACGAAATGTGCATTTCCGGCTTCAAGACCATCGATCAGAATATTCTGTCCGGTACAGAAACGATTGGTAACTGTCATAAAATATGCCCAGTCTGCCGCTTCCTCAACTGTCATCCACCGCTTCAGGGGGGTCTGTTCCATAATCTCATTCCACAGAACTTTATCCTCCATAACCGGTTTATTCAGTTCTGTCAGAACACCTCCAAAATCAAGACTGTTGCATGTTGCACCATATTTTGCGATACGGAGAGCAATGTTCTTTGTGTAAGAAAGGACCCCGCCTTTGCTTGCTACATATTCCGGAAATTCTGACCCGTTGTGTCCACTGGCCGATCCTATCATAAGTACTGCGCGAATCCCCGGGTGTATTCCGTATTTCTCAGTAATATCGATGGTTCCCTTTAAATTCACATCAATATCATTGTTATTCTGTACGCCTGCATTATTAATCACTATATCAAAAGGCCCTAACTCCGGATAATGCATCTTATCACGGATGTCCATGCAGATATGTCTGTAAGCAGTATGCTGAATAGCTGACTTATTACAATCAATTCCAGTAACATGATGTCCTTCTCTTAGAAATTTATCTGCAATCCCTTTCCCTATTCCGGAACTTGTCCCTGTTATCAGTACTTTCATGCCCTAACCCTCCTGTATTTTCTGTCATCGAAATGCATAAAGCACCATACATCATTCTCTTTTCAACAGTTGAAAATATTTTGCCATATCAGTTTATCAGAATCTATCGGAAATTAAAAGTCGATTTATCATAATACATGTTTTTCAAAATAAAATTGCACAAAAAAACAGAATCCTCAAAATTTTCTTACTTCAGAGGATCCTGTTTTCTGACTGATCACATAAATGGAATCAGCGTTGCTTTCATCATTCAATTTTTCATTGTCTTCTTTTCCAAAGAATTTTAAACCTTTTACGTCACTGGCTACATCTTCTGCTGTTACTTCTTCAAAACCACTTGCCATCTCTTCGTACGCCTGATCCGGATTTTTAGTATGAAAAACGTGGACATAAAGTTGGCAAAGACCTTTATAAAGCTAAAAACACCACAAGAGCTCTATCCGTCGAACTTAAAATGGTTGCCAGATCGGCGACCATTTCTGTGTTTAAGGTTTAAATCAGATTCCATATGCACTGAGCATCTCAGCGATATCCGGCATCGGATCCTCTGGCATTGAACAGGTACCTCTCTTCACCTGAGCACCGTCTGTGATGATCATAGAACTTAAGAACTTCCGTCCGATAGCCTCCAGCTGCTCATCTGAAGTATCTTCCGGTACAAGAATCGTAAGATTGCTGTTCCCCAGATTCGCCCAGTCATCTTCCATCACATCCGGATCAATTCCTTCCAGACAGATTGTTTCGATTGACGGCAGCAGTACAAATGCTCCCAGACTCATATGCTCAACTCCACCACGGATATGGATCTCTTTCAAAGACTCCATTCCTGCAAATGCACTCACATCAATATTTTTGGCATTCACACAGAGCCTTTCCATAGGAGTTACTCCAAAAGTCTGAATTCCAATCCGGTCTACCTGGTTCTTGCACCATACGGTCTCCAGGTTCTTACAGAAGTTAAACAGATAGTTATCCATGTGCAGTACTCCGTTTACAAACACCACTTTTTTCAGACCCTGGCATTCCGAGAACAGACCCTTATTTGTAGTTTCCAGAGGTGCATAGCAGATCACTGTTTCCAGATCATGACAGTTCGTAAATGCACTGTCCTCAATTGATTTCAGTGTCTCCGGCAGGATCACGCAGCGCATCGGCACCCAGTCTCCTTCTTTCTGGTTTGTCTCCATATCTGAATGTACATAATCTCTGGTATTTTCAAATGCATTATAAGAAATATTTTCTACCGGCACTCCGCCAATCGTACGCGGAATGATAACATCCACGGCTGTTCCAACATATGCTGTGATCGTTCTGCTCTCTTCATCAAATTCAAAATTGTCTTCTGGCAGAGGTTCATATGGCATCTTCACCAGCATAGATTCCTCGCCAACTCTGCATATTCTGTCATACCAGGGATAATTCAGTGCTGCACTCCATTCAGCCACCTGTTCATCCGTCGCATCTGCACTGAGCCTGATATTACTCAGTTCAATCCCTTCAAGAGCCTCTCCATTGACTGGTATATTTGCAGGTATCACAAACTCACTCAGCGAAGTTCCGGCAAAAGCTCTTGAACCAATCTCAGTTACGCCCTCACCCATATTCAGTGAGGCGAGTGCTGATCCTTCAAAAAGTCTTGCCGGGATACTTCCTGCTGCCACAGTTGCTTCGGTAAGATTTGGACAGTCCGCAAAAGCTCCCTCCGGAAGCAATCCAACATCACATAAAATATTAACACTTGTCAGTCCGCTGCAGCCTGCAAAAGCATTTTCTCCAATCTCCGTCACAGAAGCGGGGATTATGATCTCCTTAAGCTGCGCACAGTTGCGGAAGGCTTCCGCTCCAATACTGGTGACAGAATCAAACAGGTCTACATGCTCCACAATACTGTCTGCAAAAGCTTCTTTTCCAACGTAAACGAATTCATCGTTATGAGGCACCGCAAAGTAGGTTATCGTCTGATCGCCCTTCAATGCACCATCGGCGATTCCTACTACTCCTTTATCCTCCTCGCCTATTGTATAAGTATCATAGCTGCGCACCTTCGCGACTTCTTTTTCGTATCCAGTTAAGTATAACTTACTCGGGTCATCCGGGAGCTCTTCAACAGAAAAGCGTGCATATTCAACCTCTGTATTCTGGTTTCGCCATACCCGGCACTCCAGTCCCATTGTATCAACGAGCGCCTGTACATCCAGCATCTGCTGCTTGGTACATTTTTCGTTCAGATCTATGTCTCTCAGGTATTCACACTTATCAAAGGTGGTATCCGAAATTTCCGGCAGCTCTAATCCCTCCATATAAACATAAGTAATAGGTGACCTGCTAAAACAATTATCCCCTATCTTCTCTAAACTTGATGGAAGAAATACCCTCTGTAATCTCGAAGCTGCTGAAAATGCTCCAGGACCGAGTTCCTTTACGCCTTCAGGAATGATCAGGTCTGTTTCTACCGAAAAATAGCTGAACGCTTCTTCTCCGATATATTCCAGACTATCCGGAAGATCCAGCCTGAATCCCCGATAAGATGAAAAACCTTTCTTATCAATAGTTTTCAGAGTAGACGGAAATTCCACATATTTTAATGTATCAGTGATACTAAAAGCATCTTCTCCAACATATTCCAGTCCCTCTGGAAGAGTTACATACCCTAAAAGAGGATCTTCCCATAAAGCTCTTTTACCAATTGCTTTTACCGGCACACCATCAATACTCTCCGGGATCGTCAGTCTGGTATTCATTCCATTATAACCTGTGATGCTTCCCGTTTCTGCATCAAACGTCAGATTCTCTGTATCCAGATAGTCTTCAGCTGAATAAAGTACAGCCGGCTTTCCACTTGGCTGAATGTTCAAATTTTTATTATTTTCTTCAAAAACCTTCTTGTACTCTTCTATCTGGTCATCCGGCACATAAATTACCACATCATCTGAAAGCATTACAAAAGCCTCTGGACCTATCAATGGGCATGCACCCTCAAACACGATTTTCTTCAGAGCATAGCAGCCGCTGACTGCATAGCTGTCTATAATACAGACCGATGCCGGTATGGTGAGTTCTGTCAGCGCATCATTACTGGAAATAGCATTCCACCCGATATTGATCAAATTTGAAGATAAAGTTATCTCCGACAGATTATTATCATAACTCAGCGCACCAACATCAAGTATCGTCACGCTATCCGGCACTACTACAGAAGTAAGCGTCTCTGAACCAGCCAGTAATTGAGTTCCCAGTCTTTTAACCGGCACGCCCTCATCCATAGTGTCCGGCACCACTACATCCGTCTCTGTACCTGTGTACTCCTTCAATACAAAACGCTGGGCATCAAATTTCCAGACATCATCTGCTTTTACCGGTACAGCAGCTCCCGTCAGCATCAATATTGCGGTTAATCCTAATAGTATTTTACCTTTCATCCTGTTACCTCCTTTCACTTCTTGTATGGATTAATAGTTCTCCTAATACCAGAATATATAAAAAAGGAGGGAGTGTCACTATCAAAAAAGCCAGTAAAAACTGGTTTTACTGGCTTTGACTTAATTAAAGATGAATACTTTGAAAAAGTACAGGATTTCAACTTAATGTAGAACAAAAAAGGTGGTACATACCGTCCTACTTTTTACTGTCTGCGTGACAATAAAACTTCTCTGTTAAGCAGATACGATACGCTCTAATGAACGCATTTCCTTCTCTGAAAGATAATTCTTCGCAACGCTCACATCACTTTTTACGATCTTTCCTTCCGGTGCTGACGCCCATGTAGTTAATCCCATGTGTGGCTTATCCGCATCTGCTCGCTCATAAATCAGCTCTGCTGCTGTATGTCCGTGAACTGCATAATGCATCTTGTTTTGAACCTTTGCAAAGAACTGCTTTGTTGTTTTTGCTGTTCGGTCATAATCAAGAGCTGTAGCATAGATATCGGTTATTTTCTGATAAAATCTACGCTCAGAGAGACGGATCTCACGAATCTGCTCAAGCAAACGGTCGAAATACTCTACTGTAAGCACAGATCCACCATTTTTCAGGCGCTCATCATCCATGACCCAGCCCTTGATGGTGTAATCCTTCACGATACCATTGGCCCACTTGCGAAATTGTACAGCTCGCTCATTATTCACCTTGAATCCAACCGCAATAATCATTTGAAGATTATAATGCTTTGTATCACGAGTCACCTGACGGGAACCTTCGGTTTGAACTATCCGGAAATTCCGGATAGTTGAATCTTCCTCAAGCTCCGAGTCGGAATAAATCTTCTTAATATGCTCATTGATTGTACGAACATCCACATCATACAATGTGGCCATCATTTTTTGTGTCATCCATATATTCTCATCCTCGTAGCGCATCTCAATGCTGTCCTGCTGATCACCCACAGAGGCAACATAGGTTAAGTATTCTGCTGCACTGGAACGGATTGTTACTTCATCTTTTTTCTTTTTCAAATAGGAGGCCTCCTTTAACGTCCCAAAATCATTATTCTGCCTGTGCATCAAAAGATTGTTTCACAATTTCCATGATTTGATCTAATTCATCCTGATGCTCCATAAACAATTCTACATCACCATTTCCCCAACGTCCTAAGCCAGTAATATCTTTGCAAATACCGTTAGCACCGTTTTCTACGGCCTGTGTCATATCATAAACATCGATATAATCACCAAAAACTTCACGAGTGTTTCTGTCTTTGGCTGAAATCGGTGTACCGGTAAATCCGATAAATGTAGCATTCGGCAATGCGTCATGGATAATACGAGCATTACCAATTACAGTATGCGCTTCCTTTTCACCGTTTTCATTCTCTGACATAACGATTTTTTCATCAAAACCATACTGACCACGATGCGCTTCATCTGCCATAACAACAATGTTTCTGCGTTCTGACAAAGCTTTTTCTCCACGCTCAAACTTAAACATCGTAGTAAATATAATTCCATTTGCACTTCTGCCATCAAGAAGTGACTTCAAATGTTCCTTGCTCTCTGCCTGTACCGGTGTCTGACGCAAGAAATCTGCGCATTGTGAGAACTGTGCATAAAGCTGATCATCCAAATCAATACGATCTGTCATAACCACAATCGTAGGGCTTCGATATCTCGACCACCGTAGAATATTCGTGCTACTGTAACTGTCCTCTCTTTATCATCGACAAGATAATACACAATAAAGTTGTCTACCGGAAGCTGATGCATTTTCATCGAATGCCAAGGCTCCCATTCAACTAACGTATAACGAGCTGGCATAAAATCCAATGAACCAACTTCCTTTCGTATGCGTCCCAGCTGAGCTGCGGCTGTCTCCGGAACAAGAAGTTCATTCGCAATATACAAATAGATTTCACGTAAATCACCAAGTGCATCTACAGAATAGCCGACATTGTAGCTATCCGTCATATGCCAAACTCCTTTGCAAGTACCGCGTCGACTTCATCTGCAGAATATACCTTTCCTGCTTTGATGGAATCAACACCCTTCTGGAGTTCTGCATCAAGTTCTTCTCTGGTCATTGCACCAACAGCTAATGGCTTAGAAGAAGGAAGTTTCAATTCAAACGGCATACCTTTTTTCAGTACGATCTGGCTATAAAACATCTGAATTGCACTGGATGGAGAAATGCCAAGCTGAGAAAGAATACTCTCAGCATTATCCTTGAGATTAGTATCTATTCTTGCATAAACAGCGGATGTATTTGCCATAGTATCGCCTCCTTTTTCTTTATTATATTTGCTTTTGCTTGCAATTGCAAGCATTTGCATGGATTATTTTATGACGAAGGTGAAATGTAGAGCGAGAGTCCCGTTTGTAACGCAAGAGTCCCTCTTTGTAAATGAAAATCTCATTTTGTAAACGAGATTCCCATTTTGTAAACGAAAATCCCGTTTTGTAAACGAATTTCCCGGATTTTCATTTGTACATTAACATGTTATAATACGTTCAGCAATAAATTTGCACACGACAATAAGAGATCAATTCCCGCTCGAAATTTTTGTATTCGGAGAATCCATCCTTTTTTGAAGTCATTCTGCTGTCTTTGTTCTGGCGGCACTTTGCAAATTTATCTGTTACTTTTTGAGAAGTTTAGGCTTTAAGATGATGTTTTCGGCGGCAACCGGTTTACGTCCAAGTTTCTTAAGTACATCTTCTCCGTAATAAAAGCTGAACGTTTCGTATGGGCTACGGTTGTTCAGCTTTTTTCTTTTATAAGAATTGATATGATTCATCATCAGAAAAATATCTTTCTGTGTAAGATCATCAAAGCTGCTTCCTTTTGGCAGGATACGACGTATTAATTCATGATTCACTTCGCAGGCTCCTTTTTGGTAAGGTGCACTTGGATCGCAGTAAAATACATTCGTTCTGTTGCGTGGAATCGTATCACGTTTTTCAATTGCTTTTGGATTTGAAAACTCACTTCCATTATCCGTAAAGATAACTGGAAACAACTGTGAAAATTTTTTATTTCCAAGAACCTTATCCAACAGATTTATAATCTGTATGACAGATGCTGAAGTATTTGAATCTCGCAGAAATGCAAGCATTAGACTTGTTTCAACGAAATGTATGATAAGCAGACATTTGCCTCCCACACGTCCGATAACACTGTCCATCTGTACAACAGTAGACTCTGGATTTGCTTCAAGAAACTTCTGAAAATCAGTATAGCTTCTGCCAATACGACATCCTCTGTCTACCTTGAATTCAGGCTGTTTGTATCGCGGACGGTACTTTAGATCAATGTTCCGGATATCAAAAAGTTGGGCATCAACATAGTTATACAATGTTTTTTCGCTGCACATGATTTCATCAACATGCTCTATATAAATCTGATGAAGCGACTGACCATTTTTAACCAGCGGGCTGATAATTCCATTGATTCTTGCTATATCATCCTCATTGGATAAAATGCCTGTCCTGGATTCCGAAATAGACTGATGTGTCATTTCATGAGCTTCTGCCGGGTCGTAAATGCGTTTTAACAAGGTACATTTGGGAAGCTGGCTGCAACCATTACATACATATGGAGGTTTGGTTTTAACGGAGCAGATATCCTCTGCAAAATCCGGACAATGTAATGTACACTCGGAACATAGGCTGCATTTATATGCTGATTGATGCGTACAACTGTTTCCGCACAGCTTTTTAGCTTTGCATGTACTGCGATGTTTACATGGATTGTAAGGATATCCCGGGCGACCACTTTTCTTATCATAGGAATGCCTTTTTATTTCCTTTGCAATCGTGGTACGATCCTTGCCTAATTTTTTTCCTATAACTCCAAAGGAGGCATTCTCCTGAAGGAGTTGTGCAATAACTAATCGATCTTCATATGTTAAAAACTTTGACATTTGTATCCTTTTATCACAGTGCTCTTCTTTCTTGTCGTATGCTGGAAGAAAGCTGGTCTGTGGATTCTCTGGACCAATACAAGAAAATCCGAGAAATTGCATGGAAATACCGCACATCGGGAGGAAACACAAAGAAAACCATCTCCGAATATGCGGCTGAAAAGAACTGCAAGCAGGAAACGGCTGCTGAATATCTGAATGCTGCAAAAGGGATTCGCAGCCGCCAGTCACTCTATGTTTCCCGACAAGATGAAGACAGTGAGGAAACCGGCGAAGATGTCAGTCAAGACGATTACTGGGACTATGCCGAAATCCTCTGGAATGGTATCAAAGCCGAAGCCATTCAAAAAGCCTTCGATGCTCTTGACTATCGAGAACAAACGTTATTGGAAAAACGCAACGCTATCTGTATGCGCTGCGGCAGAGTAAGTCCCATGAGCAGCCGTTCTTCCTTTGAGGAGCTTGCTACTCTGTTTGAAGGAAGCGGAACCAGCGGTGCGGAACGTGCATATCGCAAGGCGCTGAACAAACTCACCACTATTTTGGTAGAAGAGGGTATTCTGCACGCTGTGCGTCTAAAACGCAAAAACATTACCAGAAAGAAAAAGAAATCGCCACCGCAATCTATCTGTATCAGGTAGACTACGATGGCGAATGGGGTGAAATATATTTTGACTTTGTGAACCGGACAACGGAAATCCGAAAACTTGCAGAATGGGATCGAATGATAAGTAAAGTATTCTCTAAAAAAGCAATTTGTTACATACAAACTCATCCCTTATTAGTCAACTTAAAAGAGATTGTAATTTCATTCTCTTTGTAAGAAAAATCACGAATTTTGCATTGAACAAATTCGTTCAAACGAATATAATAGAAATGATAATTGTTTGCTTTTACTGGAGGTGGATTCAATGCTGAATGGCTATATTACAACGCAGGAAGCTGCGCAGAAATGGAACATAAGCGCCCGACAAGTCCAAATCCTTTGTAAGAATAATCGCATAGAAGGCGCTGTGCAGATCAACAGAATATGGCTGATACCTGCCGATGTCAGCAAACCTACAAACACCTATAAACATCAATCACAGAGTTTATAAATTACAATCGCAGTCATAAACAGAGGGAGGGCTGCTGTTTTGAAAAAGAAAGAAGCAAGTGCAAGAATTAAAATCAATCATCTGTTAGAAGAAGCTGGCTGGCGTTTCTTTGATGATAAAAACGGACCTGCAAACATACAGCTGGAACCCAATGTCAAAATGTCCAAAGCTGATTTGACAGGTCTGGGCGAAAATTTTGATAAGGTGAAGAATGGCTTTGTGGATTTTCTGCTCCTCGATGATAAAGGTAAGCCTTTTATTGTGCTGGAAGCAAAAGCAGAGGATAAAGATCCCCTGGTTGGCAAGGAGCAGGCCAGAGAATATGCCAAGTCCCTTTATCTCAAGTATGTGATTCTCTCCAACGGAAATCAGCATTATTTCTGGAATATTTACAAGGGAAATCCGCAGCTTATCACGGCTTTCCCCAGCTATGAAAGCATTCGGGAAAGCAAAGCCATGAACGCTGACCCAGCAAAACTATATTCTGAGGAAATTGGTGCGGATTATATTGCCGTAATCAAAAATCCTCGATATATGGAGGCACCCGAGTACATAAATCCCGAAACTCGTCAGCAATTTTTATATGATAATGGACTGCGTTTTCTCCGTCAGTATCAGATCAATGCGTTGAAAGCTTTGCAGGAATCTGTGCGACGTGGAAATCAGAGATTTCTGTTTGAGATGGCAACCGGTACAGGTAAGACTCTCACTTCTGCTGCCGTAATTCGTCTTTTCTTGCGCAGCGGAAATGCGAATCGGGTGCTTTTCCTGGTGGATAGAATCGAGCTTGAAAATCAGGCTAAGAAAAACTTCCAGAATTATCTTGTTCCTGACTATCACACAGTTATCTTCAAGGAGAACGTAGATGATTGGCGGAAAGCGGAGGTTGTCGTTTCCACCGTACAAACACTTATGTTCAACAATAAATACAAGCGTTTCTTTAAGCCTACCGACTTTTCACTTATCATTGCAGATGAGTGTCATCGTTCCATCAATGGAAACAGCCGTGCCGTATTCGAATATTTTCTCGGCTATAAGCTGGGATTGACGGCTACGCCCAAAGACTATATCAAAAATATTGATGTAGAAAGGCTGAAAGCTACTGATCCACGGGCATGGGAAAAACGGCAACTTCTGGACAGCTATAAAACCTTTGGCTGTGAAAGCGGCGACCCAACATACCGCTATTCACTGTTGGATGGAGTTCGTGACGGCTATTTGATCAATCCTACAGTAGTGGACGCCAGAACTGATATTACGACAAAACTATTGGCAGATGAAGGTTATGCCGTGATTTCGCAAGGGGATGAAGCGGATGAAGAACAGGAAGAAACCTACTTTGCCCGTGACTTTGAAAAGAAGTTTTTCTCCGAAGAAACCAATAAGATGTTTGTCAAAACTTTTATGGACAATGCGCTCCGTGACCCGATTACCGGAGAAATTGGCAAAGGCATCATCTTCTGTGTAAGCCGCAAACATGCAGCAAAAATCACACAGCTACTAAATGTGTATGCGGATATGATGTTCCCCGGCAAATACTGTTCAGATTTTGCTATGCAGATCACATCAGACGTTATGAACGCACAGACCTATACAATCAACTTCCAGAACAATAATCTGAGCGGAACAACCAGTTTCCTGGAAGGGTATAAATCATCCAAGACCAGAATCTGTGTCACAGTGGGCATGATGACAACCGGGTATGACTGCGAAGATTTGCTAAACATCGGGTTACTGCGCCCTATCTTCTCTCCCACAGACTTTATTCAGATTAAGGGCCGTGGTACACGAAAACATGATTTCATCTTCAAAGAGCGAAACGGCGGTCAGGAAATCGTCCATAAGTACCCCAAGGAAACATTCAAACTGTTCGACTTCTTTGGGAACTGCGAATATTTTGAAGAAAAGTTTGATTATGATGAAGTCTTAAAGCTGCCCAGATTCCAAGGCAGTAGTGTGTCGCCTGGTACTCCACCTGTTGATCCCGATGGGTATGAAAACTTTGCTCCAGACCCGCTGAAAACACTGGTGGAGACCAAAATCGGTGCTGAGGGCATGAAGATTGACCGGATGTACTTTGATAAATTCGAGGAGACTGTCAAAGAAGATCCAGTTGCGAGAGAACAGTATGAGCAAGGCAACTATCCCGCTGTCATCCGCTATATTGATGACCACATTATGAATCAGCCCAACGAGTATTACACCTGGGACAAGCTGCGGCGCTCCATTGGCAGTGATCGCCGCATCACGGCCCGGGAAATTCTGGACAAAATCTTTGGTGTCCTGCCCTTCTTTAAGAGCAAAAAGGAATTGGTAGAGGATGAATTTGAGGGATATGCCCTGACGCACAGTATTCCGTCAGAAAAGTATGCCGATGTAAAAGAGTTCTTTGCCACTTATGTAACGGACAAAGATGTGCGCAGAGCCATCGAAGACAGAAAATTCCAGCTGCTTGGAACGGACATCAGCACATACACTATGGCTGATCTGAAGCATTTGGGGCTGGATAGTATGCAAAGCGTGGTAGATTACGTTGCCGATAACGTCAATGTATCCCGCTTTATGTAGGAGGAAAGAAAATGTTGACATTTGACGTAAAGCGCAAGATCAATACGCTGCGTGATATTTTGGTGGGCAAGGTGCCCGATCCTAAGGCGCAGGTTGAACAGATCACTATTGCGCTCATTTATAAATTCATGGATGACATGGATATAGAAGGTTTGGAATTTGGCGGCACCCGCCAGTTCTTTTCGGGTGAATATGAAAAGTATGCCTGGACAGAAATCATGAAACCGGAAAACAGCGGCCAGCAAAGGGCTTTACTCTATGCGGAAGGCATTGAAAAAATGGCTACAAACCCCAACCTTCCCCAGCTGTTCCGGGATATTTTTCGTGGAGCATATGTCCCTTATCGGGACCCAGATACCTTGAATATGTTCTTGAAAGAAGTCAGCGACTTCTCTTATGACAACAGCGAGGATTTGGGCAATGCCTTTGAATATCTGCTGTCCATCATGGGCAGCCAGGGGGACGCCGGTCAGTTCCGCACACCCCGACACATCATCGACATGATGGTGGAAATCGTAGATCCGAAGAAGAACGAGACTATTCTGGACCCTGCCTGTGGTACAGCCGGTTTCTTAATTAGCGCCTATCGTCACATTTTGGCACAGAACAAGGATGAGGACGGTAAAAGCACGCTGACCGCTGATGACCGCAAGCGTTTGACGGAAAACTTTGCTGGGTACGATATTTCTCCCGATATGGTGCGCTTGTCTCGGGTAAATATGTACCTTCACCACTTTACAAAACCTAAGATCAGCGAATACGACACCTTAACCAGCGAAGAAAAATGGGATGACTGTTATGACGTCATTCTTGCAAATCCGCCTTTCATGACGCCAAAGGGCGGAATTATGCCCCACAGCCGCTATCGGGTAAAAGCTAAGCGCTCCGAAGTACTGTTTGTGGACTACATCGCCGAGCATCTCAACCCGACAGGCAGGGCAGCAATTATTGTCCCGGAGGGTATTGTGTTCCAGTCTGCCAATGCCTATAAAGAGCTTCGGAAATATCTGGTAGACGATGGCTTGCTGTATGCAGTAATTTCACTGCCTGCCGGTGTCTTTAACCCGTACAGTGGCGTTAAAACCAGTATTTTACTTATTGACAAGTCTTTCGCCAGATTAAAAGATGAAATTCTTTTTGTGAAACTGAATAATGACGGATTTGATCTGGGAGCACAGCGCCGTGAAATAGAGGGTAGCGAAATCCCGGAAATCATTCGCATCATCCAAAAATATCATTCCAACATTGAAGCACAAACATCAGATGAAGAAATTATCCATCACCCGCTGGTCATCATCGCAAATAAAGAGAAAATTGCAGAACAAGATTATATTCTGGTCGGTGAACGTTATAAAATAGATAAGCCATTAGCTACAATCTATCCGGTTGTACCACTATCTGATATTTGTGAAATCAATGCTGAGAACAAAAATCCGGCACTTGCATTTGGTGATGATGAGTTTATCTATATCGATATCTCATCTGTTGAAAATGGTACTGGTAAAATCGATTTTTCTAATAAAATTAAGGGAAGCGATGCCCCCAGCAGAGCAAAACGAGCAGTAAAAAAGGGGGATATCCTTTTTTCAACTGTTCGCCCTAACCTAAAAGCGTATGGATATGTTGAACGTGAAGATTGTGATTGTTGTATTGCATCTACAGGTTTTGCTGTCATCTCTGCAAAAGCCATGGTTTTATCTAAATATGTTTACTACATGCTCTATAGCGAACCTGTACAAACCCAACTTGCATCTATGATGGGAAAGGGGGCCTATCCCAGTGTAAACCAAAAGGATGTATCACAAATTCAGATTCCGTTACCTCCATTATCAGTTCAAGAGGCAATGGTTACTGCACTTGATAATTATCATAAAATTATTGACGGATCAAAACAGGTTGTAGATAACTATAAACCGACTATCCAATATGACTCCTCATGGAACAAAACTAAAGTTGGAGATGTTGTTGAGTTTATAAGTGGCGTGACATTATCTGTCGGAGAATGTGAAGATACTAATGGCATTCCCCTAATTACAATTGCAGATGTAACACAAGATGGGTACATTAAGACTGATGAGATTCGTAAAGTATTAACAGACAAAAAAGTAAACTATCTCCAAAGAGGTGATTTGCTTTTCAATTGGAGAAATGGGAGTAAAAATCTTGTAGGAAAAACAGCTTTATTTGATATGGATGGCGATTATATTTTTGCCTCTTTTCTGCTTGGAATCCGTCCAAACACACACAAGATTCTCAGTGAGTTTTTATGGATTGTATTAAACCAGTATCGTGTGGAAGGCCGTTACATGCAATTTATGCGTCAAAATGTTAATGGGCTTTTTAATCGAGAAGAATTGAAAGATGTTGAAATTCCATGTCCACCTCTGGATGTACAGAAAGGGGTTGTTGATCGGATTTTTAACGAGATTCGACTGGTTCTTCAGAATAAGCAGTTAATGTCTATTTTTGCGCAGAAATCCGAGAACAAACTGAGTCAAGTCTGGGGTGAAAAACAATGAGCCCACGATCATCTGCAGTTGTTTTTGATACAGATAAAATTGCGGAAGCCGTAGAAAAAATCGCACAAACAGTTTCCTCTGACATTTCGTATCCTGAAATACCAGAGGAGTTGTTTGAGGTTTTTGCATATTTGCCGGAACTGTTCCAAGATGGAGATGAAGAGCGATACATTGAAGCTCTTTCATTGGCTATGCAGACCAGCTACGAAAATGGTCTGTATCAATTTGCATACATGCAGTATCATATGCTCTTTATGACTGCGATTTATTTTGTCCTTCTGAAATTATACGTCCTACATCACGATGAGATGGAGCAAGCACTATATTATCTTTTAAAAGATCGATATAATGAGTTCTTTGGAAAAGAAAACACCAAGGACGGACAGTTGTATTTTGGAAGTTTTGCGGCTATTGGAGAAAGTGATGTTTTTAAGCTCCTACATATTGTTGGAATGGATACCAATTTAGAAGGCGAGCTAAAGAAGTTAGTCAAAGAACGAAATGACTATGCCCATGCAAATGGCCGGCTTCTCCTGACATCAGAAGAATTTTTTCTTGAAAAAATCCGGAACTTTAATCATTGTATCGACAGAGTTTTTGCACTAATCAAACATGATATTTTGCAGCTGTATACCTCAACTTTAAACGACCCGGATTTTTACGATCCAGATATTCGAGCTTACTTAGACCCAGTGCAGCAAATCCAAGAGGAGATTGTAAAAAAATATTCGTTCTCTCGTTTCGAACTAAACTGGTGTCGGAAATTTAATATCAAACAGTTGGAATCCAGCGAAAATTATGCAAGCAAAAAGGAGCTTCATATCGCTCTAAGCAAGTACTATAAAGAGCTTAAAAGTGAGCTCTAAAGATTCATCTAATGCTACAGATAATAGGAGGTGATTTTTTGGAAGCAGAAGAACGAAAAACAGCTATGAGCCACGATGAAATGCAGGATTATTGGGAAACGCTGTGTTCATTTACAGGCGAAGATATACCAAATGAAGTTAATCAACTGATGGCGAAAATTCGCTATCCAAGATTTTTGTATAAGTATCGTGCGGTAAATAACAATAATCTTGACGCTTTACGTTCTAATAAACTATTCTTCTCTAAAGCCAGCAGTTATGATGATCCGTTTGACACCTTTTTACATATTGATGTGGAGAAGATTCGTCAGGAATTTGATAGCAATTATAGCTCCCCTGAAGCATTAGCAGCGTTGGCAAACGGGATGAAAGAAACTTTTCAAAATCAGCCTGGCGTTCCGCAAGAGTTTATTCAACAAGTAACAACTGTCGAAGGATTAAAACAGTTATTTGCAGATGGAATAACAAAACAATTTTTGTCCTATGTACTAACTTTGCGTTCAAAAATACAAGACGAGATTCTGTCTATTTGTCTTTCCGAAAATGGATTTAATGAATCTTTATGGCTTAAATACGCCGACATGCATAAAGGTTTTTGCCTTATGTATGACCTAAATGATTCAGATAGCTTCCATTGTGGTAAGCAGAGCAAATGTGTAAATTGCGGCGTTTATAAAGGCGGTACACGGATTTACCCAGTATATTATTCCAATGAGTCACATGATGCTACCGATCTTTTAAAGCTTGTGATGGCGCAAGAGGTGGCACAACGATTGGGCGGTTCTTTGCCAGAATCTATACAGAAAGACTTAAAACCTCTTCTTTGGGAAATCGAACGCAATAGCTTGATTAAAAAGGAATGCCATAAATATGACGAAGAATGGCGGATGATCGCAAATGCTAAGATGAAGCTTCCAGCAATGATAGAGTGGGTTCCGAAAGGCGTCATTATTGGGTTGAGAACATCCCAAGTAGATAAAAATCTGATTATTTCCATGGCCAAAGAAGCTGGAGTCAAAAATATCTATCAATCCTACATTGATGAAACAAATAGCTTGAACGCATATCTGCTCACGGATGTATAAGAGATCGGATAATGCAAAAACACGGATGATCGCCCAGTGGCAAGTCATCCGTGTTTTTGTCATCAGATCATTTGAAAATGTTTCAGTGCGTCCATAATCGCCGCTTCCTTTTCTGGCGGACACTTTGGCACTTTAGGATTTTCGGATTTGGACAGGTTGTAATTCTGGCCAACCTCTAATCCGCACTTACGTTTAATTTGCGAGATATACAAGCTGGACACTTTCAAATGGTGCTTTTCCCAAACATAGGCCTTGATTTCCTCATAGGTGGCTTTGATCTCGGCGGCAGTAGCATCCAGCTCATCCAGGTCCAGGTCGATCTCTATGGTGTCATCCGGCCTTTGTTGGGACAAAAGAACAACCGTCTCCACATGCACCGTCTGAGGGAATTGGTCAACTCCACACACTTTCTTTAACTCATATCCATTATCACACAAGAATCTCAAATCCCTTGCAAGTGTCGCACTGTCGCAACTTACATAAACCACTCGTTTTGGCTGCATCTTAAGAATTGTTTTAAGCAACATCTCATCACAGCCTTTACGTGGTGGATCAACAACGATCACATCCGCATAAACACCATTTTTCTCATATTCTCTCGGCAGAACTTCCTCTGCTTTTCCAACAAAAAATTCCACATTCTCGATATGATTGATCTGTGCGTTTCTCTTTGCGTCTTCAATTGCTGCCGGAACAATCTCCACACCACGGACAAACTTTGCCTTCTGCGCAAGGAACAGAGAAATCGTCCCAATTCCACAATACAGATCCCAGACTGTCTCTTCTCCGTGAAGATCTGCATATTCCAATGCTTTGGAATACAATTTCCATGTCTGTTTCGGATTTACCTGGAAGAAAGAAAGTGGTGATATTTCATATGAGATATCGCCAATCTTATCTGTGATATAATCTTCTCCCCAAATAGTTTTGACCTTGTCACCAAGGATCACATTACTTCGCTTTTTATTCATATTCAGAGAAATACTGGTCATTCCTGGAATCTCACAAAGTTTCTCAACCAGTTCCCTCTGATGTGGAAGATCCTGTCCATTGATAATCAGACAAACCATCAGTTCGCCGGTAAAAAATCCATAACGGACAAAAATATGGCGTACCAGACCCTTGCCTGTTGCTTCATCATACGGTGCGATGTTGTACTTTTCCATATGTGCAATCACACGGTCAAGAACATCTTTATTCTGCGGAATTCCAAGTGCACAGTCACGGTTTTCAATAATAGCGTGTGTACGTCCGGCATAAAAACCAGTGACAATTTTTCCTTCTTTATTTCTGCCTACCGGAAACTGAGCCTTATTACGATAATGATAAGGATCGTCCATCCCGATCAGTGGTTCCATTGGAAACTCTGTAAATCCACCTATCCGTTCCAGATGACCTCTTAATTTTTTCTCTTTAAACACTTTCTGTTCTTCGTATGAGACTGCCTGAAGCTGGCATCCGCCACATTGACGGGCAGACGGGCACACCGGCTCCACGCGATATGGTGAAGCATTGAGAATCTCCATCAGGCGTCCATAACCATAGTTTTTCTTAGCCTTCATAATTTTGGCTGTAACAGTATCTCCAATGACTGCGTCCTTTACAAAAACAGTGAAGCCATCAGCTTTGCCAATGCCTTCACCATCTGTTCCGCAATCCACAATCTCTAACGTAACAATGTCATTTTTACGATATTCCATGAGGATCAAACGTCTCCTGTCCTTCTCAGATTTGATTCAAAAAGTCTGTTATATCCAAGCCACTCTTTCTTACCTTTATCTGCTGCAAAGATTTCTGTCAGTGTCTCCATACGGGCATCTGTATTGTCAGCAAGATTCAATGCCACCGCTTCTGCCAGTGCCGGTTTCTTCGGAGAACCATATTCCAGTTCACCATGATGCGCCAGAATACAGTGCACCAGTTGGTTTTCCAGCATTTCCGGAAAATCCGGAATTTCTTTTGCCAGGTCATGTATCATCTGTGCGCCAATAATAATATGACCAAGAAGCTGTCCTTCATCAGTATAATCATTCAGCGGAAAAGAGGAAAGCTCCTTCGTCTTACCAACATCATGAAGAAGTGCTGCTGTGATCAGTAGATCTCTTTTAAGAAGCGGATAAGCACTTGCCATATAGTCACAGAGTTTTGTTACGCTTAAAGTATGCTCCATCAGTCCACCGATAAATCCATGATGGACAGTTTTTGCCGCAGAATGTTCTTGGAAAGATTTCAAAAACTCTTTATCTTCTACAAAAAGTTTATTCAGTAGTACTGACAGGTATTTGTTCTTCACTGTTTTTATCATAGCCAACAGCTGTCCGTACATATCATCTGTACTGTTTTCACTGACCGGAAGATAGTCTGCCGGATCGTACTCACCTTCCTGTGCTTTTCGAACTCTCTTAATGTTCAACTGCATAGCTCCTGCAAAAGTTGTCACATCTCCGACTACATCAATATAATCCAATGCATCAAAATCATCGATTCCCAATGAATTCGGATCCCAGATTTTGCCATCCAACACCCCTGTTTTGTCCTGTAAAATCAGATTCTCATATGGCTTTCCGTTCTTTGTCATTGCCGACTGTTTCTGTTTGCAAAGGTAGATTCCGTTAAGACGGTCTCCCTCATGTAATTCGTTAATAAAACGCATATACTGTTTCTCTTTTCTTTCTATTTTTCTTTGATCAATACATTTAATTCTACATTTACATATGTACCATAGGGATTCTTACGATATACTTCAAGCTTGACTCTTGAGCCTTTGACCAGACTCTGAAGAATCGCCGAATACCTATTCATGGAACTGATTTCTTTTCCGTTCAATGCATGAACAATATCTGCATTCTGTACTCCTGCCGTCATAGCCGGTGAATCTTCTTCCACCGCATCTACATATACGCCTCGTGGAATGTCCAGATTTTCAGACTGATATTTTGAAATCGTTGTACCCTGAATTCCAATATAGCAGATATCCTCACCATTTGCCATACCTTCCAGAAGTGGACGCAGCTGTGCTGCTTCAACAGCTCGAATCACGCTGCTGTTTTCATTTTCCTGACTGCAGATGATTCCTACAACTTCACCGGACATATTCAGAAGAATTCCTCCTCCGTCCTCACTTCCTACCATATTTGTTGTAAGCATTCCATATTCTTCATCCGCAATTTTCATGCTGCCCGTTACAGAAGTAACCATACCACTGACCAGTGAGTCATAATCCCCAGTTGGACTACCGATTGCAATAACATCATCCATTTGCTCCATGTTATCTTCCGTGGCAAGTGCAGCCTCAGAAATCTCATCTTTTGTAGAATCGTTTAACTCTGTGAATGGAACGCGGAACACATAAAAGCCTGTCCGGACATCTTTCTTACACAGCTGTGCATCTGCCATATCCCCATTTGAAAATGTCACCTGAAAATTTCCTGCATCATTCATTCTGTCGGAATATGTCATGATGTAAAAAGCTTCCGTATTTTTTAGGAAAACAAAACCTTCTTCTTCTCCGTATTTCAAGAACGAATCATCCAGTAGATCTGAATCTGTACCGAGTGCTGCTATTCGCACAAGTGCTCTGCGCGGTGTCTCAGATACTTTTCTCACCTGTTCAGCCCATGTACCCGACTTTTCATCCTCTGCATTTATCTCTGTTGAAGGTTTAGTATTTGCCAGTGCTGTTGAAGTGTTTTCATCCTCTGCTTCATCCACACATGAAGCAGCTGTAACAGATGGCACCAATGTAACATCGGTATACTGTTCCGAATGTTTTCTCAAAGACGGTGCTACTTCTGGCAAAATCAGTGCTGCAGTACCTGCCGCACAGCCACCAAAAATCACTCCACATACTGCTGCTGTCAGGAACTTATGCAGCAACATTTTCCTGTCCGCTGGACGCTCTTTTATTGTTTCCTTTATGAAAGGGTAATTCTCCGAAGATGGCTCTTTGTCATTTCGTTTTACCATAAGAATTCTCCTATAAATTCCAACCTGATAATTCGGGTTATATTTTAGCAAAATTTTATGAAATTTTTATGAACAATTCTTTTCCATTTTTCATCATGTTTTATCAAGTGCATTTTTCCTTGTATTTACGGGCTTTTCGGGACTTTTTATTCGTCTTTTCGTTCCGTCTTTGTTCATCACGTTCCTTTTAAATGTCACAAAATTTGTCACAAAAATTGTCACAATGAAAAAAGCTATTGCCTGGTAAAGACAACAGCTTTCTGATTCTATCCTATTTTCACGATTCCTTCGGTCTTGCTCATTTCATTTTGTACCCTGACTTCATCAACATGATTATACCGTTCCATCGTCATGGTTATGTCCGCATGTCCCATTATGTATTGCAGGCTCTTGACATCTACACCGCTTTCCGCTGCTCTGGTGCAGAATGTATGCCTTAATATATGCGCACTGATATGTGGCAGTAGAAAAGGCTCTCCGTGCTCCTTATCTGCCTGTTTAAGCTCTTTCTTGTTGTAAGCCTTGATTATGTTGCGTAAAGCACTGTCAAGAACCTGTGGGGCAAGCTGATTACCTTGGTGATTGAGGAAAACAAAGTTCTTCAAGCCTGCTACTGGCTGTTCCTTCGCACGCTTTCCCAGTAACAGATCATACTCTCTCTGCTTCATCAGAGCCTTTTTAGCAGTCTTCGTTAATGGGATGTCTCTTTCTCCTGCTTCTGTCTTCAATGGCTGAATATGGAACTTACAGCCGGTTCCGTCCAGATTCCGATATACCAACTGTCTACGTACATGGATCATGTTCTTTTCCAGGTCGATATCATCCCAGAGCAGACCACCCAGTTCACCAACACGAAGCCCCGTAGATAACGCAAATACAATCAGTGGATAATGGATTTTATACGAATTGCTGTTTTTCGTAAACTCCAACATGGTTTCCTGTTCCTCAATCGTCAAGGCTCTTTTCCTGCTCACTTCTTTATCAATTCCTTTTCTGCTTCCCTTTGCCGGATTCTTCCTGATCATATCAGAATCAACTGCTGCCTGCAGGCATTCCGATAATATAATGTGATATGCCCTGATCGTTCCAGGTGAATATCCCTTTTCCAGTAAATCCGCATACAGTCTCTTTACGTGGATCTGTTTTATTTCTGAAATCTTCATTATTCCCAAGGCACTGGGAGCAATGGCGTTTTTCCAGTACGATTTATAGTTGCATCGTGTACTGTCTCTGATGTTCTTCTTCGTGCTCATGAACAGCCGGAAGAACTCATTTAAGGTCAAATTGCCACCCTTTGTATAAATTCCATCCATCTGGTCACGTTTTATCTGCTCTTCCTTTTTTCTCAGCTCTGCCAGGGTAAGTGCATATACAGTGCTGCGTTTCCCGTTACTATCCGTCCATTTATAGCAGTACCGGCCATCTTTGTTCTGCGATTCACCTACACGCAATACACGGCCTTTATTGTCTACTCTTTTAGCTCTCGCCATGCTGTCACTCCTTTAAGGAAAGGGCAGCAGTTGCCGCCCCTTTCTATGATTGTCCTATTTTATTCCCAGAAAGCTACACACAAATCTGAAAATTGTGTATGTTTGGTCATAATCTGCTTTCTCTAACATCTCTATGAGTTTCTTTTTGTAGTCCATATTAATATCCTCTATTTTTTATTACTCTGGCAATGAATCTATAGAAGAATTCAAGCAAACTATCGTCATTTATTTTCTGCAGTATCTCAACAGTTTCTTTTTTATAATCCATGTTATGCCTCCGCCACTTTCACATTATCTTTAATCCGCTTTACCATCAGATAATTAGCAAGGTTATGCACTCTCTTAAGGTCTTCCAGATCATTCATCATTAATGCATCTATAATCAGCCAGAAACGCTCCTGATCTTCCTCTGATAATTCCATAAAGGCTTCATTGCCGGAACAAGCTATCCGAAAGAGTTCTGCCAGCTCATAGATGTGCTGTAATGATCTTCTATCTTTGTTAGCCTGGACAACGTCCATAATTGCCTTTCTGCAAGGAACCTGAGTTAAATTACATTTCTCCATTGTTTTCTGCCTCCTGTTCCTTTTTAATCTGCTGGTTATAGCATCCTCTAACAAATCCAAAAGCTAAGTCTAATAGTTCTACATCATCCATCCTTAACACCATACTAATAATATCTGACTGCCTGGACAATGCTCGAACCTGCTCACGACACATATTCCAACTTTCTTCCCATTCTTTCGCCTCTTCCTTTGCTTCCTCGAGCTGTTTCTTGAGATCTGCGATAATCTCTGTTGCAAGAGCTGTACTTACTTCTTCTGTCTCCTGTGCCGGAACACCTGTGGACTGCATCACTTCTACTGCTTCTTCTGCCTTTAATACTTCCTTTTTACTCATTTCTCATTCTCCTCTCTCTAACTCACGAATACTGTCACATACCTTTGCGGATATAAACCCACCAAAGAAAATCACAAGAACGTTCATTACTGATATCATTCTGTCCATTCCTTTCTTTTGTTGTCTGAGGGGAATGAGTATGTTATAATACGCACAGCCCCTCAATTTTGATCGTTTGTCGGGTTACTTTGCCTTTATCAGAGTTGCCGCTCTGGTAAGGGCTTTTTTATTAAATTGCTTCTACCTGAGACTTTCCGAAGAAACTGGCTTTATATGTTGCCCCATCTCCTCTGCTTCCCCAGATAAGAGAACATCCAAATAATGCTGATGCTCCATGCTGTACCTTATAACCAAGCTCTTTCCACTTAGCAAAGGTATTGGTTTCCTCCGTGATGCCTGCTGCATGTTTCGCATCTTCGATTCTCTTTGCATTGATTTCTTCTGCCTTTGCAGATAACCATGCTCTGTGAAGTGCTTCTGCAAAGCTGATATTCTTTGTCTTGCGGTAAACTTTCCATGCTTTCAACATGATCTTGCTGAGATTGTACTTCATTATGCTTTCCTCCTTTGCTTTTCAAGGTTTCTCAGTCCTTCAAGCATCTTCCTGACTATTGATATGCCCTATTGCGATTCTCACAGGTATATGACTTGAAGTATTGGGGGCTTTCGGCTCTCCCGGCTGTTGTCTGTTCCCTTGAACTGATTATATTATATCGGATATGTACATATCTTTCAATTAGCATTATTGCTAATTATGTACATATCTTTTCATTTATTTTGTATATGTACATATCTTGAAATATATGCTATAATTTAAGAAAATGGGGAAAGTATGTCTTTTATTTATTCCCTTTCCCAGAAAAGAGGTTATTAATGGCTATCAGCGACAAAAGAAAAGAAAGTATGTATAATTATGCTAAAAAAAATCTCAAACGTATTCCTTTAGATGTCCAAAAGGAAAAATACGAGGAAATCAAAGCCGCTGCAACTGCTGCTGGTGAATCCGTAAACGGATATATAAAAAAAGCTGTAGATCAGCGAATGGACCGCGACAATGCATAATCATTATTATTCACGAAAGGATGCGCTACCATGACCAAACGCTTATATACTTGTGATGATATTATGAATCTGCCTGATTTTATCCGGGTGGAGCTACTTGACGGAATAATTTACACAGATGACTTTACAGATTTAGAGATTGACGAAGAAGTTTTCCAGAATCCACCATCTGAGGAGCATCACGTTACCTATCGTCTTTCTATCGTTAAAAAATAAAACAATACCTGATATTTTACTGTTCCATTTGCATAGGAGGATTCCATGAGCCTTTTTAATAAAATTAAAAGTGTTTTCAATTCATCATCTGATGATGTCCCTGATGCTCAAACCATCTATTTCAAAAATGGAGAGATGTACAAAGTATATCCCACCGATAAAGAAAGTTGGTACGATGCCAGATATCTGGTTTCAGATGGGGTAAAATATGATCTGGAGAATCTCGACGATTTAAAGCGCATTCCTGTACCAAAATTCCCAGCACATCAAAATATAATGGATGGATATGGCGTTACTGGAAATTTAGATTATGTTTTAAGGATGAAAGCCGGAAGCTTTTATAATCGCAAAGATAAAATAAGATGTTCAGCCTGTTTATGGAAATGTACTGAATTAATGTTTGCTCATCCTTTTTTATCTTGGGACGAAAGCCACTTTTACCGGATAGTACAATGGCACGTAGAAATGGGAATGTTTGACGAAGCTGACAAGGCTGAGAAATATATATATTCCGTACTTGATTATGATGCAAACTATCAGCAATTGATCAATCATATAAAAGATAATCCTGAGTACATAAAACAGCAGGAGACATTTCATAAGAAAAATCTGATGCGTAAAGAATACTATCATATTTTTTATGAATT
>ENA-OPZZ01000413-OPZZ01000413.1-human-gut-metagenome-genome-assembly--contig:-NODE-413-length-34030-cov-7.758841_pt1 | contig 34030 bp, 30 predicted proteins | sample MGYA00242487_ERZ504511 | MGnify/ENA primary metagenome ERZ504511 (study PRJEB26092, sample SAMD00036241) | human gut metagenome | host: Homo sapiens | study: EMG produced TPA metagenomics assembly of... | reverse complement strand
GATTATGATCCAGAGAAAGGTGGAATTATAGTCGGACGGGAAAATCTGAATAATGAAATATAATTCTTGAGTATATATCTAAACCATTAAAAAATGATATATGTACCAGAACCAGATATACCAGAAAAGATGAAGGGCATTTAAAATATTTTGAAAAATTGTATAATGAAAATAATGGTGTGTATGCATATTGGGGGGAATGGCATACACATCCGGAAGATATACCACATTATTCAATTTATAGATTTGAAAAAAATTGGAAACGTATTGGTAAAGAAGATCCTAAAGGGGTACAATATCATATCATTGCCGGACGTAAAGCATTCAGCATATGGAGAATGCAAAAAGGAAAGCTTTGCCCGAAAAAAATATGTGAGGTAAAATGGAATGAAATCAATTTATGAAAGGATAAAAAAATAATATCAGACCAATATTACAACTTCTGTTGCTTGTTGGTGTGTTCTTTGCTCCGAGAATATTTAAAATTACAGAGTTAATAAAGACCCCGCCTAAGCTGGAAGCGTCACAAAAAATATGTGATTATATTTTTTACTTTTCCTGGAAAGGTGGAGATTGGGCAATTGGTGTTTTCTTTTTAATAGTAGTATTGTTTATAATTAGAAAGTGGAATAAAACATATATGTTTAATAGAGGAAACTATTATAAACAGTACAGATATGGGTGGTATCGGATATGTTCAAAGATATTGGGGTACTCGGAATGTAACCTTATTCAGGTGCCGATATATATGCAATTTAAACTGGTGCTGAATGATACGTTCGATAAATATAATTGCGGAGAGTTTGATAAAAAAGAAAATGATACCATTTCAGTAAGTAAATCAAATTTTTCGCATGAAACAGATGAAGTGAATGTAATGATTTCTGATACATATCCTCTTTCATTGAGCCAATTACCGGAAATAAAGAAAAATATACCGACATTATTAATATCGCGTAATAATACTAATGATGTTAACAGATATGATAGTCCTGAATTAGTAAGGTGCGTTGTTAATGAAGTCAGGAGCTTAAATAATAATATAAAAAAAGTAAATGTTTATGCCACAACTAATCCATTAAATACAAAGAATATTGCCAGCAGTGCTTTTAAACTTGGAGGAAGAGATAATTTTAATGAAGTAAGAGTTTTCCAGCAAGAAAGGGATGGAATAAGAAAATTTAATAATAAGGGAATTGTCGTTTATAAAAGATAAGTCAGTGATAACACCATGATAACAAAATCCCCAAAAACCACACGGATACAGTGGAAAATCCGGACTTTCCCCCACAAATCACACGAAAAATCATCATTTGCACACCGCAATACGCCAGTCTGATATCGCGAGGGTGGACGTACTGTAGGATCAGGACGTGTTGCTACAATCATCGAGTAATTTTAGCATAACATCTTAATTATATAAATAGAGTACCGCAAGGTACATTGTGTCCAAACGTAAGATACCCCGGAACCGCAAGGTTTCCGGGGTTTTTCTGTTATGTGAAAGATTTGAATACGGCTATAAGGAATAGCGAACTAATTAAAACAGGCAGGTATGTGAAGAATTTTTTTCTTCGCATATTGGCAAGGGAATGGTATCTGGCAGGAACACCGTACTGTGGAGATCTGGAATATATCCAGGCGAGAATAAAGGAATAGGATATGCGGATACATACCGCAGGAAGAAGGTCTCCGCACAAAAAATGTAAGACTTCTTCAACTGTGAAGTCTAAAGGAGTGTGATTTTATGAAAAAGTTGATAGCATTGGTTCTAGCATTGGTTTGTGTGTTTGGTCTGGGCGGTTGCAACACCAAGAGTATGAATTATATTATTGAGAACAAACCAAGTGTAACGGGTATTGTAGAAGAGGTGCATAACGATTATATCATAATGTACTCTGATACAGCAGATGGGTATCCGAATGGGTCAAGGTGGTCAATATCTTTGAGTGTAGAAAACAAGGACAGTTATACCAACCTTTCTGTTGGTGACGAAATTGTTGTATATCACGACGGAAAGGTTATGGAGACAGACCCATTAAAAGTGGGGACAGTTTATGCCATTACATTGAAAACTCCTGCTGACAGAACAGAGAACAACAAAGGCTGACTAATTTCAGTTTGTATAATTGAAAAATGAAAAACGCATAGACAACTGTGTCTATTAGTGAAAATACGACATTTCTCGCTTTGTGTCGTGTTATTTGCAGATAACAGATTCTATATTTGATGATGAAAGGAGGAGTTGAGGTGGACCAAGTAAAAATCGGGAATTTTTTAAAAAAACTTCGCAAAGAAAAAGGCATTACACAGGAGCAGTTGGCAGAAATATTAAATGTCTCTGGAAGGACCGTATCCAGATGGGAAACCGGAAACAATATGCCGGATATCAGTATTCTTGTGGATATTGCAGATTATTATGATATCAGCATTCCTGAGATTATCAGTGGAGAAAGGAAAAGCGAGATGATGAACGAAGAAGAAAGAAAAATTGCTAAAACAATGTCAGATTATGCAACTACAGAGAAAGAGAAGATTTTTAAGGAAATGAAGCTCCAAAGTGTCATGGGAGTTTGTGCATTGGTTCTATACTGGATTCTGCATGAAACAGGTGCATATATGTATAATGATGTGTTAGGAAAGCTTGCCGGTTATTGTGAGACCTTGGTATCTGTGTCAGTCATAATGATGGCAGCATTTACGACAGGATCTTTAAGCAAGGTGCGGAGCAAGAGTAGGAAAGTTTTTGTGTTCGAAAATTTCCCAAAACCTATGCAATTAGTTGTAACTGCAGTTGTTGCTTTTGGTGGAGCTGCTGTGATCAAGCTGGTACTGGTGTATTTTTTCGGCTTATAAGTATTTTCAAATTCGTATTACATACTATGGAAAAAGAACTTTTTGATATTTTCACAGATGCGTGATAATATGATTATAGAAAAAGAGTGCTACCGATAGACGGTTAGTCCGTTTTACTATTTAGAATATCTATCAAAGATAACCGCTTAGTTTTGCAGACAGGGTGGGAATTTGGCAGAGAGAAAAAGAGCCGGGATCTCTGTTTTGGCACGCAGTGTACGGAACAGGGAAAGCCTACTGATGTCTGGGATTGACAGAATCAGAGAAATAACCTATTATAATTACAGAGATAAAGATTTTTACATGGGAAGCTTAGCCTTCCCATATTTTACTTTATAGGAAATGTTCAATAACAGAAAGTTACTCTGCAATATTTTCCTATATTATGAAAAGGATGAGGTTTGTATAATGAAAAAAGAAAAAGGAAATGTCATCGCTCTTCTGCCAATTGGTGTATTTCTCATACTGTATCTTGGTCTGGGAATTTTATTTGAATATATAATGAAGATTCCGATGGGATTTTATAATGTACCGATCGTGGTTGCATTTCTTGCTGCGATTCTGGTTGCCTGTTTGCAGAACAGAGCAGTAAATTTTGACAGGAAACTGGAAATCATGGCACATGGTGTTGGGGACAAAAACATCATTACAATGCTTTTAATCTTCCTGGCAGCAGGATCCTTTGTTGGTGTGGTTGGAAGAAATAGTGCAGAAAGTGTAGCATATTTTATGCTGACACTGATACCGGCAAGATTTTCTGTAGCAGTTTTATTTGTGGTTGCCTGTTTTGTCTCTGTAGCGATGGGGACTTCTGTTGGAACGATTACACTTCTGGTACCAATCGCGGCAGCTGTTTCCAGTGCATCAGATTTTGATCTTGCATTTTGTGTTGCATCGGTTATGGGTGGAGCAATGTTTGGAGATAATCTTTCTTTCATTTCGGATACGACGATTGCGGCATGCAATGGACAGGGCTGTGAGATGAAAGATAAGTTCAGAGAAAACTTCTGGATTGCATTTCCGGCGGCTGTTGCAACTCTGGTCATAATCCTGATTCTGTCGTTTCAGACGGAGATCCAGGGACATATCAGTCAGGATTATCATTTACTTCAGGTGTTACCGTATGTATTGGTGCTGATTGGCGGTATTATCGGAATCAATGTTTTTGTGGTGCTTCTTACTGGAATTGTTTCCGGAGCAATCATCATGCTTGCAGGAGGGCATATCACTCCGGTGGAACTTCTGACCAATATGGGATCAGGCGTATCAGGAATGTTTGAAACCTGTATGGTTGCGATTCTGGTGGCAGCGATGTGTGCCCTGATTCGTGAATACGGTGGTTTTGATGCACTTCTTAACTGGATTCACAAAATTTTCCACGGAAAGAAGGGTGGCCAGCTTGGCATGGGACTCCTTGTCGGTACCATGGATATTGCGACTGCAAATAATACGGTAGCTATCGTCATGGCAAATCCGATCGCCAAAGAGATGGCACAGGAGTATGGAATCACACCCCAAAAGACTGCCTCCTTACTGGATACTTTTTCCTGTATCTTTCAGGGAATCATTCCATATGGTGCACAGATGCTTGTGGCAATTTCTGCAGTCAATGAGTTGGGTGGAGAACTTTCTGCTTTTCAGATCATACCGAAGCTTTTTTTATCCAATGTTTCTTCTGCTTGCATCCATTATTACTATAATAAGAAGTGATTCATGATGCGCAGCAGGTGACAGAATACGTGAATGAACTAAAAACAGAAATTTTCAAAAAACACTTGACCTTCCACCTTATGGAAGCTGTATAAAACAGATACAGACAGGGAGTTGAACGATTTCCGGAACTGTCGGGAAAGTAAGAGGTAGCACGATGAAAATCAAACAGGTGGAAGAACTTGTGGGAATCACAAGAAAGAATATTCGGTTTTATGAAGATCAGGGACTCCTGAATGTGGAGCGTGCAGAAAACGGATACAGGGAATATCATCAGGCGGATGTTATCCGGCTTCAGGAGATTAAATTATTCCGCAAGATGGACATTTCCATAGAAGAAATGAAACTTCTCTTCGAAAAAAAGAAAAGCCTGCAAATCTGTTTGGAACAACATCTGAAAGAACTGGATCATCGTAAAGAAGGTCTTTCGAAGATGCAGGATATGTGCGAGCGACTGATCCTGGAACACCGGTCACTGGAATCTCTGAATGCAGAGGACTGTCTGGAAGAAATCGAGCAGATGGAGAAAGAAGGTGCAAAGTTTATGAACGTAAACAAAACGGATGTCCACAATAAGAAAAGAAAAGGAGCAATCATAGGTGCAGCAGTTATGACACTGCTTATGCTTCTTACGATTATAATTATATTCTGGGCAAACATACAGGATCCAATTCCGACAGGATTGTTTTTGCTGTTGGAGGGAATTCCGATAGTGATCATTGTGGGAACGCTCATAGCACTTGCAGGAAGAATGAAAGAAATCGAAGGAGGAGAAGAAGATGAAGCTTCTAAGTATTGAATATATTCCAGGTGTGGATTTTGAGCCACTGGGAATCGTAAAAGGAACTGTTGTACAGACAAAAAATGTCGGCAGAGATTTTATGGCAGGTATGAAAACATTGGTTGGCGGTGAAATCGTAGGTTACACAGAAATGTTGAATGAGGCGAGACAGATTGCCACGAAGCGTATGGTAGATGAAGCCAAAGAAATGGATGCAGATGCGGTGATTGGTGTAAAGTATGGATCTTCACAGGTTATGTCAGGAGCAGCAGAAGTGATTGCTTATGGAACAGCAGTGAAATATAAATAAAAAGATTGTCAGACAGATATAAAAAAGAATACAGAACAGATCAGAGATCTCACATCACAGTCAAAGGTGATGTGAGATTTTTTTCTATTGAATAGTAATGTATATAATGTTTCGTAAGGTATGGGGGATATCTTAGAAATATGATGAAAACATATGACAAACCATGTATAATAGGAATAATGGATGAATCAAAAGAAATAAAAACGGATGAGGAATTTAAATGGAAGGAAATTTAACAAAAGGTCCTATTTTGAGGACACTGACGAAGCTTGCGATTCCAATCATGGCATCGTCATTTCTTGGGACTTTATATAACATTACAGATATGGCATGGATTGGGCTGTTGGGCTCGAAGGCCGTTGCCGGAGTTGGTGTGGGAGGCATGTTTACCTGGTTTTCACAGGGATTGGCTGCCATGGCTCGAATGGGAGGACAGGTACAGGTTGCACAATGTATCGGTCGTGGTGAAAAAGAAAAAGCACATGGTTTTGCGCAGGCAGCGGTGCAGTTGGCTGCCTTTATGGGGATGGCATATGCGCTTCTGTCGCTTGTGTTTACGAAACAGATGGTAGGATTTTTCCAGCTTGCAGATGCAGAGGCACATGCAGCGGCCATGTCCTATACAAAGATTGCATGTGGGTTGATTGTATTTTCCTTTATGACGCTGACGCTTACAGGCCTTTATACAGCTCAGGGTGATTCAAAAACACCGTTTTTGGCGAATCTGATTGGACTTGTGACGAATATGATCCTGGATCCGGTCCTGATTCTCGGACCAGGACCATTTCCGAAGCTTGGGGTGACAGGTGCAGCGATTGCAACGGTGACAGCGCAGGCAATTGTTATGAGTATTATGGCCCTTGCAGTTATCATACGGAAAAAAGAAAATGTACTGAAAGGGATTCATCTTTTGGCTAAAATCCCACGCGAATATCTGGGAGGAATCTGCAGAATCGGAATTCCAACAGCTGTTCAGGGAATGGCGTACTGTGCGATTTCCATGGTTCTGACACGAATGGTATCGGGATATGGCGCAGAAGCAGTTGCAACACAGAGAGTCGGCGGTCAGATTGAGTCAATTTCCTGGAATACCGCGGATGGTTTTGCTGCAGCTTTGAATGCGTTTATCGCACAGAATTATGGAGCAGGGAAAATGGACCGTGTAAAAAAAGGTTACAGAGCCTCTTTATGGACAGTCGGTATCTGGGGAATATTGATCACGCTCGCATTTGTCTGTTTCCCGAGACCAATCGCAGAGATCTTTTTCCATGAACCGAAAGCAATTACAACAGCAGTCGGTTACCTGATCATCATTGGCTTCAGTGAAGCATTCATGTGTGTGGAACTCACAACGGTCGGAGCATTGTCCGGACTTGGAAGAACAAAACTTTGCAGTATTATCAGTATTACATTCACCAGTGCGAGAATCCCGCTTGCAATCATTCTTGGAGGTCTTATGGGACTCAGTGGAATCTGGTGGGCTCTCTCTGCAACATCGATTGTCAAAGGAATCATATTCACCTGTACATTTTTCTGGATCACCAGGAAGAGAGGACAAAGCATATGAAAACAGCAAAAAAAATTTTTAAAATTGTTGGAATCATTCTTGGAATTATCATACTTGCACTGATCGGATATATCATTTATTTATTTGCAAGTTATCATCGGATTGAGGACAATCTGCCACTTGAGGTGGAATCCCATGCGGCAGACGCGGAACTTACAACAGAAAAAGAATATTCCGCGCTTACATATAATATCGGATTTGGTGCATATACACCGGATTTCAGCTTCTTTATGGACGGTGGCAAGTTTTCCTGGGCGAAGAGCAAAGACAGTGTGCTAAAAACGGTTCAGGGGGCAGGAGAGCTCGTTGCTTCTTATGATCCGGACTTTGCGCTTATTGAGGAAGTGGACTTGAATTCCACGAGAAGCTATCATGTAAACGAATACTCAATCTTGAAAGAATGTCTGGCAGATTATGACACGGTATTTGCACAGAACTATGATTCGGCATTTTTGTTCTATCCATTTACCCAGCCACATGGTAAGAGCAGATCAGGTCTGGCCCTGTTTTCCAGATATCCGGTGACGGATTCTTTGAGAAGAAGTTTTCCGGTATCTACCTCATTCAGTAAATTCTTTGATCTGGACCGCTGCTACAGTATTTCCAGAGTTCCGGTCGATAACGGCAAAGAACTTGTGATCTTTGAGCTACATATGTCTGCATATGGAAACAGCGATGCGATTCGTGAAGGACAGATACGTATGCTGTCTGAGGATATGCAGAAAGAATATGAAGCAGGAAATTATGTGCTTTGTGGTGGTGATTTCAACCATGATCTGAAAGCAGCAGAGGATGACTCTACAGATAAAGAGTCCTGGGCATACCCTTTCCCGAGAGAAGAACTTCCGGAACATTTTGCGTTCTGCATAGATCAACTGACCGCGCAGGAAAAAAATGACCTTTGGGACAGTGCTCGTAATGCAGATATGGAGTACGTGCCGGGAGTGACTTACACCGTTACATTGGATGGATTTATTATATCTGATAATATAGAATGCGTTTCTTATGAGGACATCAATACAGGATATTCTTACTCCGACCACGATCCGGTATACTTGAAATTCAGACTGAAATAAAATAGCATTCTTATAAAAATAAGAAGGAGAGACATCAGATGAAATTTTTGTTTGCTTCTGATTCATTTAAGGGAACTTTGTCTTCTCCCAAAACAGCAGAATTACTTACACAGGCAGCCCGGGAGATATTCCCGGACTGTGTCTGCGACAGCATAGAAGTAGCAGATGGCGGAGAAGGAACAACAGAAGCAGTACTTTCAGCAGTCAAAGGAACAACAATTCCCTTGAAAGTGCACGGACCTTTATGGGAAGAATTGACATGCAGCTATGGTATGCTGGATGAAAAACGGGCAGTTATGGAAATGGCTGCGGCATCTGGCCTTCCGCTGGTTCCGGATGAGAAACGGGATCCGAGATATACAACTTCTTATGGAACGGGTGAGATGATACGGGATGCTCTGGAGAGAGGATTTCGTGATATTTCCATAGCGATTGGAGGTTCTGCTACCAATGATGGTGGAATTGGATGCATCCGTGCTCTGGGAGGTCGTTTTCTGGATGAAAATGGCGAAGAACTGAAAGGCTGTGGAGGAGATCTCATTAAAATAAAAAAGATTGATATATCCGGACTGAATCCGCTGATCAAAGAATGCAGATTTACAGTTATGTGTGATGTGACCAATCCACTTTGTGGTAAAGACGGTGCAACTTATACATTTGGCCGGCAAAAGGGCGCAACACCTGAGATTCAGGATGAACTGGAAAAAGGTATGTGTAACTATCGTGATATCATACAAAAGCAATTTGGCATGGATATGGATAACGTAAAAGGTGCCGGAGCTGCCGGTGGACTTGGAGCAGCTTTGATGGTATTTTTGAATGGCACATTGAAATCAGGAATTGAAACAGTCCTTGATCTGCTTGACTTTGACAGACGCCTGGAAGGGGTAGATGTAGTAGTTACCGGAGAGGGAGCTACAGACTGGCAGTCCGTATTTGGAAAAGTCATGCAGGGCGTTGGTATACACTGCAAGGCGCATGGTATACCGGCGGTGGCAATTGTTGGAAGTATGGGCAAAGGGGCAGAAGATATTTTTGAATATGGAATAGAGTCGATGATTACGACTATTAACGGTGTCATGACACTTCCGGAAGCATTGGATCATGCGGAAGAATTGTATCTTGGAGCGGCCAGACGGCTGTTTCGTATGCTGCGTGCAGGAAGGAAACTCTCAGTTGCTGTGAACGGAGTGAACAGTAACGACTCTCATAAGAGGGCAGAGTAATTAATATAGGTTTCCTTGAGGTTGTCAGGCGGTTATGGTATACTGAGTCTAGCAAAATTTTAATGGGGTTTTTATCAAAAAGAGGAGGTTTTTACAATGAGAGAAGTAAAAGCGATCAAGATCAACGTAGCAGATTTTGCTCCATATGGAACATTCTGCAACATGACAGAGCCGGAAGGCTATCCATTACAGGGAGAAATCCATAAGTTCTATCCGGATCGTATTTCCGGAACTAGTATGGGAAGTATTGCATTTTCTCCAATTGCAGTTCGCAAAGATGAGAGGATTATCAAAGCAGCGGAATATCATACAACGACATGGGAAGGAATTGTAGCACTGGATGATGATATGATCATTCATGTAGCACCGGCATCCGGCGGTGTACCGGTTCCGGAACTTGCCAAAGCATTTATCGTACCGAAGGGATGCATGGTCAAGATTAATGCAGCAATCTGGCATCTCTGTCCACTTCCGCTGAATAATGAGGAGCTTCATGCAATGATTATTCTTCCGGAATGCACCTATGCGAATGACTGTACCGTCGTTGATTTCGAAGAAAAAGACTGGTTCAAGATTACCGTATAAGTATAAAAATATATACTAAAAACTCCTCCAGACGAGCTGTTTCCCTAAAGAAAGCAACCGGTATGGAGGAGTTTTATTTAGCGTCAGAGCATCTTGGGGACATTCAATATTAAAAGATCAGATCTGCAAATCCGGTAGATACCAGGAACAGGATCAGCATAACGATCGGTACCACATATCGAATCATAAAGCGATAAAGACCGGCACGTTTGAAGTGTTCGCCATTGCGTTCTACTTCGCCTATGATCCAGTCCGGACCAATTACCCATCCGATCAGAATACTGGTCAGAAGAGAGATAAACGGCATCAGGAAACTGTTACTGATATAGTCCATGACATCCAGAAGCTGCCCGACAGATCCATTTGGAAGTTTCAGTTCAAAGTACAGCTTGTTATATCCAAGGCAGATTACTACAGCTGTGATCAGAGAATAGATACCGACAGCCCCACACATTTTTTTACGTGGTTTGTGATAAAGTTCCATGCAGTTGGCAACCAGAGTTTCCATAACGGAGACGCAGGAGGTAAGTGCAGCAAATCCCATCATCAGAAAGAAAGCAATTGCTACAGGTTGTCCCAGAACACCCATTGCATCAAATACTTTGGGTAATGAAATAAAGATAAGGCTTGGGCCGGAAGCCATGCCATCTGTGCCAAGAAATACAAATACAGCCGGGATGATCATCATTCCTGCAAGGAAAGCAACGCCGGTATCAAAAATTTCAATCTGGTTTGTTGATTTGTTCAGATTGACTTCATTTTTTACATAAGAACCGTAGGTGATCATGATTCCCATGGAAACGCTTAAGGAGAAAAAAAGCTGGCTCATTGCATCCAGAAGAATTTCCAGGAAACGCTTCACAGTGAGCCCACTGAAATCTGGCTTTACATAAAAAGCAAGTCCCTCCATACCGGTACGGACAGTTCCGTCTGCATCGGTATGTGTCAGTGTCAGTGAGAAAATCGCGATGACCAGGATCAGAAGAATCAGTCCTGGCATGATGATCTTGGAAAATTTTTCGATTCCTTTTTCAACACCGCGATATACGATCCATGCGGTCAGTGCAAGAAAGACCAGCATAAATATGATCGGTGCAATATCTGATGTGATGAAAGCTGTAAAATATCCATCAGTCGCAGCATCTTTTCCATCAGATATAATATAGGTAACAAAGTATTTCGTGATCCAGCCACCAATGACAGAGTAATAGGTCATGATCAGTGTTGGAACTAGAAATGTCAGTTTACCAAGAAATTTCCATTTCGGATTGAGTGCTTCAAAAGCCCTGAGCGCATTTTTCTTGGTTTTTCGACCGATTGCAACATCTGTTGTCAGTAATACAAATCCGAAGGTCAGTACCAGTACCAGATAGACCAGCAGGAATAATCCACCGCCGTCTTTGGCACAGAGATATGGGAACCTCCAGATATTTCCAACACCTACGGCACTTCCGGCAGCAGCCAGAACGAAGCCGATCGATCCGGAAAAACTACTTCCTTTTTCCTTCATTTTCAATTTCCCCTCTACATAAAGTTTAATTAAGGGCCAGAAAATACCTGACCCAATGTCTTTATTTTAACGCAAATAAGTATGTGTGTAAATGGTAGAAGTAGAGAGTTTTTTTATATCAGATGTGAGATGACTCCCACCTCTGTAGGTGGTGAGCAACAAAATTATATCAGTGGTGGGATTCAATCTCCCATCTGATATAGCCTCCGGCAGGATTGCAGAGATGCACAGAAGAATATGTCATGCATTGCATGACGTGCATCTCGCAGCAAGAATGCCGAGGGCATTCTTGAACAAAAATATGGAAAGAGATTCTCCGGCACATTCAGTGGAATCGTAAACAATAATTGTGAATACAGACAATATATGGCATAATAAATATAATGTTAATTGTAGATCTTTGGAAGAAAAGCAGGTGATCAAGTGGTTAACAAAGAGTTTTTGGTGAAGCAAGAATGTAGAATTCAAAAGGGAGATTCCGACTAAACGTGAAAAGTTTTTGAAAGATATCATAAAAAAGTTAAAGGATACCACAATATGAATGACAAGATAAAAGTCCTTTTTCTGGACATTGACAATACGCTTCTGGACTTTGATGCGGCCGCAGCCTGGGCAATGGAGCAGTGCTTTCAGAAAGCGGGACTGGAATATAAATCAGAAATGTTTGCTGCTTTTACAGAGGAAAATAATAAGATCTGGCAGCGTATCGAACGCAAAGAACTGACGATGGACGACCTGTTTTATGTGCGCTGGCAGGCAATTCTTGGGCATCTTGGACTGGAGGCAGACGGTGTTGAAATGGAAAAAGAATTCCGCGTACTTCTTAACTTAAGTGCTGTACCAGTTGAGGGGGCAGAAGAAATTCTTACATATTTGAAACAGCAAAAGTACTGTCTGTGTGCGGCAAGCAATGGGCCATATGATCAACAGATTAATCGCCTCAAAAAGGCAGATATGTTGAAATATTTTGCACATTGCTTTGTATCTGAGAAAGTCGGAGCAGATAAACCAAGTCAACGCTTCTTTGATGGTTGTTTGAAAGAACTTCCGGGAGTACGACCGGAGGAATGTATGATGATCGGAGATTCCCTGACCGCAGATATTACCGGTGGCAGGGCGTATGGAATGTCCACCTGCTGGTATGTGCCTTCTGTGGAAAAATACAGAGAAGAAAAAGAAAAAGTGGAAAACCAGCGGACTACATCATTCATGATTTACTGGAATTAAAGAAGATTCTGTAGTAGTTCAAATTGACATGAGAGCACTGGGAGACTTATAATTTATCAGTCAGAAAAGTTATCTGAGAATGAAAGAATTACATATAGAAGGTGAAAAATGTCAACATCTATGACAAAGGGCAGCCCGCTGAAACTAATGCTTCAGTTTGCACTGCCGCTGTTGATGGGGAATCTCCTTCAGCAGACTTATAATATTATTGACGCGGCAATCGTAGGTCAGATTCTTGGCGCTGATGCGCTTGCAAGTGTTGGATCGAGCAGCAGTGTACAGTTTCTGGTTTTAGGCTTCTGTATTGGATGCTGTGCCGGTTTTGGCGTTCCTGTTGCCAGATATTTTGGCGCTGGGGATCATCGTACTATGCGAAATTACATATTTAATGGCGCGGTACTTACAGCAATTATTGCGGCAATCCTTATGATTGCCTGTTCGTTATCCTGTGGACAGATCCTGCATCTGCTTTCTGTTCCGGATGATATTTTTGGAAATGCGTATGTATATCTGATCGTCATTTTTATCGGAATACCATTTACACTGCTGTACAATTATCTGTCCAGCATTCTGCGTTCTGTAGGCGATAGCCGGACACCTTTCCTGTTCCTGGGGTTTTCAGCAGTCCTGAATATTTTCCTGGATCTGTTCTGTATTATTGTTTTGAAATGGGGCTGTATGGGAGCTGCGATCGCAACGATCACAGCACAGGCGATCAGTGGAATTCTCTGTTTCTTTTATATAAGAGGGAAGATGCAGCTTCTTCGCCTGGAGAAAGAAAACATGATCGTGCAAAAGGATGCGGTAAAGGAACTTCTGGGCATGGGACTTCCGATGGGATTTCAGTTCTCGATCACAGCAATCGGGAGTATGGTCATGCAGGCGGCGAACAATGGACTTGGAAGTATTTATGTTTCTGCTTTTACAGCGGCTATGCGTATTAAGCAGTTCCTTCTGTGTCCATTTGATGCGATTGGAACAGCAGCATCTGTATTCTGCAGTCAGAACCTTGGCGCGCGTCAGGCAGACAGGATTAAAAAGGGTGCACTTGAGGCAACGATCGCAGGATGCATTTATGGTTTTAGTGCCGGTCTGATACTGATTTTTTTCGGAAGACCACTTTCAATGATTTTCCTGAGTAAAAATGCGACTGCAGTTCTGGATGCATCTGCAAAATATCTGCGCTGTCTGGGATTCTTCTTCGGAATTCTTGGAATCCTCAATGTGTGCAGAATGGTGACGCAGGGGCTGGGATATTCCGGAAGAGCTATTTTCTCAGGTGTTATGGAAATGATCGGACGAGTAATTGTAAGTGTTGGATTTGTAGGAACTATGGGTTATACAGCAATCTGTTTTGCAGATCAGGCTGCATGGATAGCGGCCAGTTGTTATATTGGACCGACCTGCATCTGGGGTATCCGCCGTTCCATTAAATTACTGGAAGGAAAACAGGCATAAAATCCTGAAAAATAAATGAGGAGTAGATATGATCATGAAAGATTACAAAGCAGATGAGGGACTTCAGGGCAATGATAAAATAGAAAAAGCAATTGCCGGGCTTCAAAAAGAAACTACACAGGAGATGCTGGCGCATACACTTACCGTTATCCGCAGACGCATGAAAGATGCTGGTCAGCTTATCATTGCTGTAGAACCGCCCAGTGGTGACGGTCAGCTTCGCCTGGAAGCAGTCAGAACAGAAGATGGTAAGAACTGGTGGGTTGCATTTACCAGTTTTGAAGAGGAACTGAAAGGCGGCGGAAGCGTCAAATCAACGTTTTTGACGGATATCGACAAATTATTTGAACTGACTCTTCAGACAGATGAGATTGAAGGTGTGATTCTCAATCCATGGAACCGTACCATTATGTTGGACAAATATCTGATTGAGATTATTTTGGGAAAAACTGCATAAATTTTTCTATATGACAGATACTATCATCGTATTGCAAAATGAAAGAGAGGAAGCAGGTACGATGATATTAAAAGAAAAAGAACGCACAACGATTGAAGACTTACAGACACAGGAAAAAAGCTGCATTGAGAAATATGGCAGATATGCACAGCAGGCAAAAGATCCTGAGCTGAAAAATCTTTTTCAGACTTTACAGCAAAAAGAACGTGAACATTATGATTCTCTTGACTGTGTGCTGAGAGGAGAAGTTCCGCAGTGCAACTGTAATGACAGTGATGGACGAGATTATCAGCCAAAGGCAACTTACACAGCAATGAGTTCACCGGAGGATAAACAGCAGGATTCATTTCTTGCAACAGATTGTATTGCGACGGAAAAGCTGGTGTCAGGAGAATATAACTCAGAAGTATTTGCTTTTGGCGACAGCGGTGTGCGCAAGCTGCTTGCAGATATTCAGGTAGAAGAGCAGAATCACGCAGAAATGTTATATAAATACAAAATGGCCAATAATATGGCATAAAAAAGAGAGACTATGGCTCAAAACAATGAGTCACAGTCTCTTTTTGTGTATGGATATTAAAAAGATCAGCCCTCTGCATAATATTCTTTAAGGAAAGGAATGGAGAAAGTTTCCATTGCATCCTTAAGGTCTTCTATATTTCTAGGTCCATAAAGCGGCAGACAGGTGAAATCACGGCAGGTCAGATAGCCGAGAATCGCCTGCGTAAGAGAAATCTGGTATTCTTCCATTAGCCCGTGAAGGCCCTCTGCAATCTTGAGGTTTTCAGGAGTGTAGTATTCAGAATTTCTGACAGCATCAGCACCGCCGGCATATAATTTGTGGAAAAATCCACTGGCTACAGACATATATGGCATGGCCAGATTCTGTGGATTTTCTATATGATATTGCTGCATTTCTTGATCCATGATCTTCAATGTATCGTCTTCAAGAGGTTTCATGGAAGCAGAAGCAATATTAAACAGAGCTTCATTTGCGACAAAACCACGGTATCCTTTGGATGCTGCATAAGCATCGGCTTCTTTCATACGTGCAGTACTCCAGTTGGAGCATGCATAATAGCGAATCTTACCTTCTTTTCGAAATTCTTCCATAACTTCAATTAGTTCGCTGGCAGGAATCGCCTCATTATCTCTGTGATAAAAATAAACATCAATATAATCAGTACCAAGCGCGCGGAGAGAAAGTTCCAGATCGTGACGCATATTTTCTGCTGAAATCCGAGAAGCATGCATGTCCGGAACGGCAGGTGTCATATCCGGATGTCCGCCTTTGGAGACAAGAATAATGTCATGACGTTTCCCGCTTTCGCGAAGCCACTGTCCAAGTACACGTTCACTGCGGCCGATTTCAGAAGGAATCCAGTCGGCATATACGCGGGCAGTGTCATAAACGGTTCCGCCCATATCCAGAAAAGCATCAAAAATTCTGAAAGCATCCTCTCCATCCCATTTGATACCGGCATTTACGCAGCCCATTCCCATTGGAGAAAGCTCAAGGTCTGTGTTTTTAATCGTTATTTTTTTCATACTATATCCCTTTCCTGTTATGTGATACGAAAAAGAATCTGTTACGGTGCACATAGCAATCTTAATATAAGTTTATTATAACTATCTTTTAGATACAGGTCAAAGTTTTTTGAAAAATCATTTTTACAAAGATTTTACACGCATGTGATTATGCATTTTACTTTTCTCCCATATAATTGCAATTGTCAATGAGAAATATAAAAATTAAATAAAGCAAAATAAAGAGGAGATTTATCATTATGAAGAAAAAAGTTTTAGCAATCGTTACAGCAGCACTTATTGGAACAACCGCATTCGCAGCAACTGCAAGCGCAGCAAGCGGAACCATTGATGTTATATCCCGTGAAGACGGATCAGGAACAAGAGGAGCATTCATTGAACTGTTTGGAATCGAAGAGAAACAGGGAGATGAAAAAGTAGATATGACAACAGAAGATGCAAGCATTACAAACAGCACATCTGTTATGATGACAACAGTAGCTGGTGATGAGAATGCAATCGGATACATCTCACTTGGTTCTCTGAATGATACAGTAAAAGCAGTTAAGATCGATGGTGCTGAGGCATCAGCAGAAAATGTAGCAAACGATACATACAAAGTATCCCGTCCATTCAACATCATTACAACTGACAAACTCAGCGATGCAGCACAGGATTTTGAAAACTACATCATGAGTGCAGATGGACAGCAGATCGTTGAAGACAATGGATACATTAAAGTAGCAGATGATGCAAAAGCTTACGAGCAGAGCGATGCAGAAGGTAAAGTTGTAGTAGCTGGTTCTTCTTCTGTAACACCGGTTATGGAAAAACTGAAAGAAGCATATGAGAAAGCAAATGGCGGTAAGATCACTGTAGAAGTACAGCAGAGCGATTCCACAACAGGTATCACATCCGCAGCAGAAGGTATCTGTGATATTGGTATGGCATCCCGTGAACTGAAAGACGAAGAAACAAAAGAAAATCTTACAGCTACTGAGATTGCAAGAGATGGTATTGCAGTAGTAGTAAACAATGACAATGATATTGATGAACTGACAAGTGACCAGGTAAAAGCAATCTTCACAGGTGAAACAACAGATTGGGAAGACCTTGCGAAATAAGTAAGACCGATAGATATAGACTTAAGCAGGAAGCCCGGATTTCCGGGCTTCGTGTATGTCTGGTATTGTATATCAAAAGAAACACCAGTGGTGTTATCTGATGATGAGTATAAGAGAGGAAGAGTCCTGTATGAATAGATTTAAAGAACAGGCCATGAAAATTGTTTTTATGGTGGCTGCCTGTGCTTCAGTCTTGGCAGTATTTCTGATATGTTTGTTCCTTTTTGCCAATGGAATCCCGGCAATTGCCAAAATTGGACCGCTGAAATTTCTTCTTGGAACGGTATGGAAACCGTCCAATGACAAATTTGGAATTTTTCCAATGATCATTGCCAGTATTTATGTAACAGGTGGAGCGATTCTGGTTGGAGTTCCGATCGCCTTATTTACTTCAGTATTTATGGCTCGCTATTGTCCGAAAAAAATCTATCGTCCACTGAAATCCGGAATTGAGCTGATGGCAGGTGTTCCTTCTATCGTATATGGATTTTTCGGACTGGTACTTATGGTTCCACTGATCAGAAACACATTTGGCGGAACCGGAACCAGCTGGCTGGCGGCATCCCTCCTTCTGGGAATCATGATCCTGCCGACGATCATCGGACCTACAGAATCTGCACTTCGCAGTGTATCGGAAAGTTATTATGAAGGTTCGCTTGCACTGGGAGCAACAAAAGAAAGAAGTATTTTTGTGGTTATGCTTCCGGCAGCAAAATCCGGAATTCTGGCAGCAGTCGTTCTTGGTATTGGACGTGCGATCGGTGAAACCATGGCGGTGATCATGGTAGCCGGGAACCAGGCAAGAATGCCAGCCGGACTGCTCAAAGGTCTTCGTACCATGACTGCGAATATCGTAACTGAGATGGGATATGCAACAGGTCTTCACAGAGAAGCACTGATTGCAACAGGAGTTGTACTTTTCGTATTCATCCTGATCATCAACCTGAGTCTTTCTTTACTGAACAGGAGGTCAGAGAATGCAAACTAACGCAGCAGTAGCAGAACCGATGGTGGAAAAAATGAAAAAAAGAAATGAAACATCAGCAGCGGATCGAATTCGGTCTTATCTGCGTCATCCAGGATCAGGTGTACTTGCACTTCTTACGATTGGTGCAGCAGTTGTTACGTTTGCAGTCCTGATTTTCCTGGTGGCTTATATTCTGGTGAAAGGTATTCCATATCTGACACCAAGTTTATTCAGTCTGGAATATACATCAGAGAATGTTTCTCTGATGCCATCACTGATCAACACTTTTATTATGACAGCTTTGTCGCTGGTAATTGCAGCACCACTTGGGATCTTTGCTGCGATCTACCTTGTAGAATATGCAAAAAAAGGAAATAAACTGGTACAGGTGATTCGTATTACAGCAGAAACACTTTCTGGTATTCCTTCAATCGTATATGGCCTGTTTGGTATGCTGTTCTTTGTAACAGCGCTTCATTGGGGAATGTCTCTTCTGGCAGGTGCATGTACACTTGTTATCATGGTTCTTCCTTTGATCATGAGAACCGCTGAAGAAGCATTAAAGGCAGTTCCGGATTCTTACAGAGAAGCAAGTTTCGGACTTGGGGCCGGTAAGCTGCGTACAATCTTTACTATCGTACTTCCATCAGCAGTTCCTGGAATTCTGGCAGGAATCATCCTTGCAATCGGACGTATCATTGGAGAAACGGCAGCACTTCTCTATACATCAGGAACAGTTGCTCAGGTTCCGAATCTGATGGGATCCGGCCGTACACTGGCTCTTCATATGTATGTACTTTCCAGTGAGGGTCTTCATATGAATCAGGCATCTGCTACCGCAGTTGTAATTCTTTTATTTGTATTAATTATCAACGGTTTGTCCGGTATGGTGGCAAAACGTATCGCGAAAGGATAACAGAACATGAGTGATAATATCAAACTTTCAATTGAAGATATGAATCTTTTTTACGGAAATTTTCATGCACTGCATGACATCAATATGCATATTCCAGAAAAAGAGATTACCGCTTTATCGGACCAAGTGGATGTGGAAAATCTACACTTCTGAAGTCTCTGAACCGTATGAATGACCTTGTAGAAGGCTGTAAGATCACCGGTAAAGTAGAACTTGACGGAGAAGATATTTATGGAGATATGGACGTAAACGTTCTTCGAAAAAGGGTCGGAATGGTATTCCAGAAGCCGAATCCGTTCCCGATGAGTATTTACGATAACGTTGCGTACGGACCGAGAACACATGGTATCCGTTCCAAGGCAAAACTCGACGAGATCGTAGAAAAATCTCTCCGTGATGCTGCCATCTGGGATGAAGTAAAAGACCGATTAAAGAAAAGTGCACTTGGTATGTCTGGCGGACAGCAGCAGAGGCTCTGTATTGCAAGAGCTCTCGCAGTAGAGCCGGAAGTTCTCCTGATGGATGAGCCGACCTCCGCACTTGATCCGATCTCAACCTCCAAGATTGAAGAGCTTGCAATGGAATTAAAAGGAAAATATACGATCGTGATCGTTACGCATAATATGCAGCAGGCGACTCGAATTTCCGATAAAACAGCGTTCTTCCTTCTGGGAGAAGTTGTAGAATTCAGCGATACAGATACTCTGTTTTCCATGCCAAAAGACAAGAGAACAGAGGACTATATTACAGGGAGGTTTGGTTGATTATGGCAACGCATTTCGAACGGCAGCTTGAAGAACTTCATGTACAGATCATTACAATGGGAAGCCTCTGTGAAAAGGTTATTTCACTTTCGAACAGAGCTATCCGCGGTGATAAATGTATCCAGGAAATCTTTGATACTGATAAGGAAATCGACACAAAAGAGCGCGAGATCGAGAACCTCTGTATGCGTATTCTGTTGCATCAGCAGCCGGTTGCAAGAGATCTGAGAGAGGTTTCTGCAGCACTGAAAATGATTTCAGATATGGAAAGAATTGGAGATCAGGCATCGGATATTGCGGATCTTTCCAAGTTCATTGAGGAAAATCATGTGCAGATTCCGGAACTGATCGGCAAGATGGCGGAGATGACAGTCGGCATGGTGACAGAAAGCGTAGATGCTTTTGTCAAGAGAGATCTGGACCTTTGTCGCAAAGTTATTGATGACGATGATCAGGTAGATGATGCATTTAATCAGATCAAAGAGGAGCTGGCAGAGCTTATGTATCAGAATCTGGATGCAAAAACAGGCCTTGATCTTCTTATGACTGCGAAATATATGGAACGAATCGGAGATCACGCAGTGAATATTGCAGAATGGGTTGAGTATGCAATTACTGGTGTTCACAGAAATAATGAACATCAATTAGGAGGTCATTGATGTGACAAAAAAGATTTTTAAATCAAACATACTGGTAGCTGCGGCTGTACTGATTTTTGGGATTGCATGTGTTATGGCAATCCTTTATCAGCATTTTGGAAAACAGATCAATACTGAGTTGAAAAAAGAAGCAACTTATCTGGTATATGGTGTAGAGGAGAATGGTATAGATTATCTGAAACAGATCAAAGAAAAAGATGACCGTATCACCTATATTGCGGAAGACGGAACGGTTCTCTATGATAATCAGGCCGATGCCGCAACCATGGAAAATCATGGTGACCGTAAGGAGATTCAGGAAGCACTGAAGACGGGCAGCGGCCATGCGGAACGTACTTCCAAAACCCTGTCGCAGAAAACTTTATACTATGCATTGCGACTGTCGGATAACAGTGTACTCAGGGTATCCAGTACGCAGTATTCTGTCTGGGTACTTCTTATGGAACTGGTACCACCACTTATAGGCATTGCTGTTGTGATGCTGATTCTGGCAGCAATTATGTCTGTGCATATGGCAAATAAGATCGTGGAGCCGATCAACAATGTAGATCTGGAGCATCCGGAAGAAAATCAGATTTATGAAGAAGTAGGACCGCTTCTCAGCAAGATTTACAAACAGAACCGACAGATCAAGAGTCAGCTGGAAGCAGCCCGACGGAATCAGGAAGAGTTTGGCATTATTACAGAAAACATGCAGGAAGGTCTTCTTGTTGTTGACAGTTACACAATGATTCTTTCGGGCAATTCCAGCGCATGGAAGCTGTTTCAGTTAAAAGATCCAAAGATTGGTGACAGTGTGTATTCTCTGAACAGGAATGAAGATTTCCGTCTTTTGATCGAACAGGTACTGAAGGGACAACATGGAAGTGTTCTGCTTCATATGGGAAGTGAAGCCATTCAGATGATCGCAAACCCGGTAAACAGGGAACACAGAGTTGTGGGTGCGGTCATCCTTCTGATGAATGAAACAGAGAAGGTTGAGCGGGAACAGTTACGCAGAGAATTTTCTGCAAATGTATCTCATGAGCTGAAAACACCTCTGACTTCTATTTCTGGATTTGCAGAGATCATCCAGGACGGACTTGTCAAAGAAGAGGACATCAAGAAGTTTGCGGGCAGAATTTATAACGAAGCACAGCGTCTGATCACGCTGGTAGAAGATACGATCAAGGTTTCGCAGCTGGATGAGGGTGAAAATCCATATGAATGGGAGAAGTTGGATGCGTATACAATAGTGAAGGATGTCTGTGGCCGTTTGAGAGAAGTTGCAGAGAAGAAGAATGTACATCTCTATATAGACGGTGGCAAAACGATGCTTACGACGGTGCATCCAATTTTGGATGAGGTGATCTATAATCTATGCGACAATGGTATCAAGTATAATAAAGAGGATGGAACGGTAAGTATTCATCTTCGTGATCTGGGAGAAAATGTGGAGATTCGTGTCAAAGACAATGGAATCGGTATTCCGGGTGAAGACCAGAGCAGGGTATTTGAAAGATTTTACCGTGTGGATAAGAGCCATTCCAAGGCAATTGGCGGAACAGGACTGGGTCTTTCTATCGTCAAACACGGTGTGACCTTCCTTGGCGGTACACTGAAGATGGTCAGTGAGATTGGCAAAGGAACCGAGCTCACGATGACATTTCCGAAAGAACGAAAGGTAGTTTGAAAGAGCAAAAAAGATGCTGACATGCAATGCACGCCAGCATCTTTTTTGTCGTTAATAACAATAGGCGCCCTCATAGCTGTTGCAGGATTCTTTCTTATGGGAAAGATCCTTGCAGGAACTGCAGTGATCACAGAATTCCTGCTCATAACAGGTGGCGCAGACACAATTCCCACAGTGGCTGCGGTCATAGGCCGGAGTACAGGTGTAGGGAAGAGTATCTTTTTTCGCTTTTTCTTCCATATACGATTCACCTCTCCTGAAGTTACCGTTCGTTTCGTTCACAGTAACTTGCTGATACATTTCTGATACTGATATTATATCGCTGTACTTCAGGAGATTCAAGAAAATAATGATAGAAATTATCAAATTTTCAGAAGAATTTGAATACTTTATTTCGCTTCCCAGCGGCCGGAAGCACCGCATGGAAGTACCAGCCCATTGGAAGTTACCGGGAGTCCGATTTCCTGGGAATCGACATGTCCGTCAAATTCTTTCAGCTCTGTAGCCAACATATAAGTCAGCACAGCCGGAGCAAGTCCTGTAGTATAGGAGTTGATCAGGAAAAACAGCGGATTTGGACTTAAAAGCTTCACACACAGCTTGATGAGCGGATGAATTGCTTCTTCAATCTTCCAGATTTCACCTTTTGGTCCACGTCCGTACGATGGTGGATCCATGATGATCGCATCGTAGTGATTTCCACGGCGGATCTCACGTTCTACAAATTTCACACAGTCATCTACCAGCCAGCGGATCGGCGCTTCAGAAAGCCCAGATGCAGCTGCGTTTTCTTTGGCCCAGGTAACCATACCCTTGGAAGCGTCTACGTGTGTAACCTGTGCACCGGCAGCGGCAGCGGCCAGAGTTGCACCGCCTGTGTAAGCAAAAAGGTTCAGGACTTTGATCGGGCGTCCGGCTTTACGAATCTTATCACCGAACCAGTCCCAGTTGACAGCCTGCTCCGGGAAAAGCCCAGTGTGTTTGAAACTGAATGGTTTCAGATGGAAAGTAAGATCCTTGTAATGAAGATCCCACTGCTGCGGGAGATCAAAGAATTCCCATTCGCCGCCGCCCTTTTTGCTTCTGTGGTAGTGAGCATTCATGTTTTTCCATCCACGGCTTATCTTTGGGGTGTCCCAGATCACCTGTGGGTCCGGGCGTACCAGCGTGTATTTTCCCCAGCGTTCAAGTTTTTCACCGCAGGAAGTGTCAATTACTTCGTATTCTTTCCAGTCATTTGCAATCCACATATATGATAACCTTTCTTTGATAACCTGATTTGTATATTCTGCTTATTTAGTATAGGTGAAAGCTCGAAATTGTGCAAGTTTTTTATACGACGGGGACTTGACAATCAGTACTTTACCATACTAAAATATACAGGATAATGATTTAGCATAAAAGCTATATCAGAAAATCCATTATAAGATGAATGAATTTTGCCGGACAGTATTCTGGAAGCGGCACGAGGAGGACGAACAATGCAGAAATACAGTGAGATGAGCAAAGAACAGCTTCAGGCTGTCAAGAAAGAGCTGGATCAGCAGTATGCAGAAATCAAGGCACAGGGACTTGCCCTTGATATGTCACGTGGTAAACCGTCAGTTGATCAGCTGAATATTTCCATGGATATGATGGATGTTCTGTCAAGCAGCACAGACCTGAGATGTGAGACAGGCGTTGACTGTCGTAACTATGGTGTAATGGATGGTATTCCGGAAGCTAAACGTCTTCTCGGAGAAATTTCTGAGGTTGATCCGGAACACATTATTATTTATGGAAACTCCAGCCTGAATGTTATGTTTGATACTGTATCACGTTCCATGACCCACGGTGTTATGGGAAACACTCCATGGTGCAAGCTGGATAAAGTAAAATTCCTCTGTCCGGTTCCAGGATATGATCGTCACTTTAAGATCACAGAGTTCTTCGGAATCGAAATGATCAATGTTCCGATGTCACCGGAAGGACCGGATATGGATATTGTAGAAAAACTGGTAAGTGAAGATCCGGCGATCAAAGGTATCTGGTGTGTACCGAAATATTCCAACCCGCAGGGATACACATATTCCGAAGAGACCGTTAAGCGTTTTGCAAATCTGAAACCGGCAGCACCGGATTTCCGTATTTACTGGGATAATGCTTACAGTGTACATCATCTTTATGATGACGAAAAAGACCAGGATTTCCTTCTTGAAATTTTGGATGAATGCGCAAAAGCCGGAAATCCGGACATGGTTTATAAATTTACATCTACATCCAAGATCAGCTTCCCGGGTTCTGGTATCGCAGCTCTGGCAGCATCTAAGGCAAACCTGGATGATATCCGCAAATACATTACCGTACAGACGATCGGACATGATAAACTGAATCAGCTTCGTCATGTAAAATTCTTCAAGGATCTTGAGGGTGTTCATGCACATATGAAAAAACATGCAGCAATCCTTCGTCCAAAGTTTGAAATGGTAGAGGCTACCCTTGAGAAGGAACTTGGCGGACTTGGAATCGGAGAATGGACAACACCAAAGGGTGGATATTTTATTTCCTTCGAATCCCTGGACGGATGTGCGAAAAAGATCGTAGCAATGGCAAAAGAAGCCGGCGTTGTTATGACTGGAGCAGGAGCTACCTATCCATATGGAAAGGATCCGAAAGACAGCAATATCCGTATTGCACCATCTTTCCCACCGATTGAAGAGCTTGAAAAAGCGGCACAGGTATTTGTCGTTTGCGTTAAACTTGCCAGTGTAGAGAAATTACTGGCTGAATAAAATTTCATATTTCCGAATGTTAAGGAGGCGCCATGGCGGAAAATAACAAGAGTATGGACAAAGGAAGAAAACTACTGATCGGTTTTATTATTGTACTGCTCCTGCTTACCGCAGGCGCCTACTTTTTTGGAGTTTATTATTTTACCGAGCATTTTCTTCCCGGCTCACAGGTGAATGGTTTTAACTGTTCTTATATGACAGAGAAGGAAGCAGAGAACCTGCTGGAACAGAAGACAGGGGTATATGCACTGGCAGTACAGACTAGAGGAAACGGACAGGAAGCAATCACAGCGGATGAAATTCAACTGAAATATACATCTGACGGCAGTGTAAATAAATTGCTTCACAAACAGAATCGTTTTAGCTGGTTTTTAGCATTCAGCCAGCAAATGACTTACGAGCTGCCTTCTTCTGTGTCTTATGATGAAAGCCTGTTTGAACAGAAAACTGCCAGTTTGAAATGTATGCAGGACAATGTAGAGCCGGTGGACGCGTATATAAAGGAAATCGATGATGGATTTGAAGTTGTTCCGGAAATTGAAGGAACAAAAATAGACCGTGATAAACTGATGGAGGACATCAAAAATGCTGTTACTACCGGCAGGACAGTTGCAAATCTGGAAGAAGACGGATGTTACATAAATCCGACCGTGTATGCAGATGATCTGACAAAAGACTGCCAGCAGATGAATGAACTTACGGATGTTGTGGTTACGTATGATTTCAGCGACCGCAAGGAAACAGTAGATCGGTCTGTGATCAAAAACTGGCTGACAAAGGACGAAAATGATGATCTGGTGCTGGATAAGGCGGTTATTGCAAATTATATTTCGGAGCTTGCGAAGAAGTATGACACTGTAGGCACAGAACGAACTTTTTCTACTTATGACAATCAGGAAATTACGGTATCCGGTGGAAATTATGGCTGGGTGATCGACCAGGAAAAAGAAACAGATGCATTATATCAGGACATCATGGACAAAAAGACAGAAGTACGGGAACCTGTTTATGAACAGGAAGCGCAGAGCCGTAATACAAATGATATCGGATATTCCTATATAGAAATTGACCTTACCCGTCAAAGAATGGTATTATATCAGAATGGATCCCCGATTGTGGATACTGGTTTTGCGGCAAGCAGCAGTACGCCGACAGGTGTTTACAGACTGGGTGACAAGCAGGAGGCTGCTTCTGTAGATTTCTGGATGCCTTTTACAGACAAACTTGGCATTTATGGAGATTCCGGTCTGGTCATTACAGGAACGGATGTGTCAGATGAAACTGGGGATTCTGGCGATTTTGGAAGCTCAGAGGAGAGTGTGGATTTTGGCTCCTCAGACAGCTGGATGAGTACAGAAGGCTGTATAGTGCTGCCGGAAGAGCAGGCGCAGACAATTTATCAGAATGTAGATTCTGGATTGCCGGTAGTTATATACTGATACCAGGGGGAAAAGATCTGAATCCATGTGAGCTTGCTCACAAGTGGATGAGTTAGAATATTATGTGAGGATGATGAGAAAATGAAAATTGTTGTATTAGCAGGTGGAACCAGCACAGAAAGGGATGTTTCAATCGTATCTGGAACAGGAATCTGCGGAGCGTTGAGACAGAAAGGACATCAGGCGATTCTGGTAGATGTTTTCTGTGGTCAGGAAGAGGTAGACTGGGAAGATCCGTTCCCGGCAGAATATGATGTGGAAAAAGCAGCAGCTTATATCAGAGGATTTAATCTGCAGATGGCTGAACTGAAAAAAACAAGAAAAAATTTCTTTGGACCGAATGTCATCGATCTTTGTAAAAAAGCAGATTTTGTTTTCCTGGGACTTCATGGAGCCAACGGGGAGGACGGTAAGCTGCAGGGAGCATTTGATCTGATGGGTATTCCATATACCGGAACCGGATATCTGAGCAGTGCCATGGCAATGGATAAAGGTGTGACCAAGGCAATGTTCCAGATGAGAGGTGTTCCGACTCCGGCAGGTAAGGCCATGAAGAAAAAGGACCGTGTGGAAACTCCACAGGAGCTGGGAATGGATTTTCCGGTTGTTGTCAAGACATGCTGCGGTGGTTCCAGTATCGGTGTCTATATTGTTGATAACCAGGAAGACTACACGAAAGCACTGGATGGTGCATTCACTTATGAAAACGAAGTAGTTGTAGAGGAATTTGTAGAAGGTGTTGAATACACAGTTGCTGTTGTGGACGGTAAGGCATATCCGGTCGTTCAGATCGTTCCGGTACAGGGCTTCTATGATTATGAAAATAAATACAAACCAGGTGCAGTAAAAGAAACCTGTCCGGCGCCGATTTCAGAAGAACTGACAAAACGTCTTCAGGAAGCAGCCGTGGATGGTTATCATGCACTGGAGATGGAGAGCTATGCCCGTCTGGATTTCATTGTGACAAAAGATGAAAAAATCTACTGTCTGGAGGCAAATACGCTTCCGGGAATGACACCGACCAGCCTGATCCCGCAGGAAGCAGCGGTTCTGGGTATGGATTATCCGACACTGTGTGAAGAACTGATCAAAGTGTCTCAGAAAAAGTATGCTTAACAGACGAATATGTACCTGAATTGAGGTAACATATCAGGAGAGGAAATCAGAATGAAAAATCTTACTTTGAGAAATCTTACAAAAGTATGTAATGGTATCTGGCATGGCGACAATGCTCTGCTGGATCAGGAGATTTCTGCAATTACTACAGACAGCCGCAAGATTGAGAAAGACTGTCTGTTTGTGCCAATCGTGGGAGAGAGAGTCGATGCACACCGTTTTATTCCGGATGTGATGACGAAGGGAGCACTTGCAACACTTTCCGAGCGAGAACTGCCGGAGGCTGACTATGCATATATTCAGGTAGAAGCTTCTCTTCAGGCAGTTAAAGATATCGCAGAGTTTTATCTGGAACAGCTGCAGATTCCGGTTGTAGGTATTACGGGAAGCGTTGGAAAGACCAGCACCAAAGAAGTGATCGCATCCGTCCTGAAAGAAAAGTACCGCACTCTGAAAACACAGGGAAACTTTAATAATGAGCTCGGACTTCCTCTTACAGTATTCAGACTTCGTGATGAAGATCAGATTGCAGTTCTGGAAATGGGAATCAGTGATTTTGGCGAGATGGCCCGGCTGACAAAGATTGCAAAACCGGATACCTGTGTGATCACAAACATCGGTACCTGTCATCTGGAGAATCTGGGAGACAGAGACGGAGTCTTGAAAGCAAAGACAGAGATATTCCAGTCTATGAAGCCGAATGGACATATCGTTCTGAATGGTGACGATGATAAACTTATTACGGTCCGTGAGTACAATGGTGTGAAGCCGGTATTTTTTGGCTTGAACAGTGAACGTGATGTGTATGCCGATCAGATTGAAAGTAAGGGCCTGAAAGGGGTTGCCTGCCGTATCCATCTGGGAGAGGATGCTTTTGACGTACTCGTTCCGACTCCGGGAATACATATGGTCTACAATGCCCTGGCAGCTGCGGCTGTAGGACGAATTTATGGTCTGACGATCGAAGAGATCAGGAGAGGCATTGAAAGTCTTGAGACGATTCGAGGACGTTTCAAAATGATCGAGACAGATAAGTTCCTGGTCGTAGATGACTGCTACAATGCGAATCCGATGTCCATGAAGGCATCTCTGGATGTGCTTCATGATGGGGAAGGCCGCAGAGTGGCGATCCTTGGGGACATGGGAGAACTTGGCGAAGATGAAGCTGCACTTCACGAGGGTGTAGGCATACATGCAGCAATATGTGGAATTGATGCATGTGTATGTGTAGGAGATCTGGCTGTTCATATAGCAGAAGCGGCGCGCAAAGCGAATCCGGATTTCCCTGTATATTATGAAAAAACAAGAGAATCCCTTCTGGAGCATCTGAATGATTATGTACAGAAAGGCGATACGATTCTTGTAAAAGCTTCTCATTTTATGAAATTTGAAGAAGTCGTAAAAGCGCTGGAAGAAATGTAACGGATAATTTAAAAAAGAAAATTTTTACGCAGGTGAGCCGGAAAGGTGTTACCTGCGTAAATTTTTGGCAGTTAAGAGGTGAGTTTTGCGAGAATTTGACGAACGATTTTTGTTTCATATAGGACGGGGCAGGTGTAGAATAGGCTTAACGGTAAATATTGTATTCAAGGAGGGACTTATGCTGGAACGAATCATGGACCTGCAGATCCTGCTCTATCTGATGACTGTTCTTGGAACAGCTGGAGCGATAGGGATGCTGGCAGTACACCTTACTTACAGAAGAACCCTGCGAAAGACAAAAGCGACAACAAACCTGAGAGAAAAATGGCTGAATCTGTGGAAGACACGAGATAAACTTCTGAATCGGATGAATTTCCTGGTATGGATTCCATCACTGCTATCTACTGTATGTCTGGGAATGTCGCTTTTTTTTATATCCAGAATCCGTGACAGCAGAGGACTTCCGATGAGCTATCTGTATATAGGGACTGCCGTGCCAATTGTTCTTCTTGTCCTCAGGCAGGCTCTGGATTTTAGCTTCAAAGAAGAACTGGTTATGAATTCACTTGCGGATTATATTCTGCAGGCGCGTTCCTGCAAAGAAAACCCACCGGCCGCCCGTAAATACGAACCGGTGCAGGCAGTACAGAAAACAGATCCGGTATTCAAAGAGGAAATGGTGGAGCGGATTGCTGCAAGTATCCGACAGACTGCGGCAACAGGAAGTCATTTCAGCAAGATGCTGAGTCCGGAGGAGGAAGAAATCATGAGAGAAATCATCCGGGAGTTTATGGAATAACCAGGATATTTCTTGTAGAGTCGGGAAGGATTTGTTATACTTTCGATGTAAAAAGTGGTCACTGTGGAAATCGAAAGTAACCAAAAGAGATTACGTAGGAGAGAAAAAGGCCGGAAGTATCAGACCTTTTGTAAAAACGATATGAATAAAAAAAGAGTTATATGGATTGAGCTGCTTCGTGTCATGGCGTGTATTGGAGTTATTGGCATTCATGCAGGCTCACAGCATTTTCGTGATATGCCACTGGATTCGTCTGTATGGGCGGTTTCAAACTTTTATCACGGGATCAACCGGTTTGCAGTAGCATCTTTTATTATGATCAGTGGATGTCTGTATCTTGACAGTAAGCGGACATGGAATCTCAGACGTTTGTGGAAAAGAAATATTCTGCCGATAGCTGCAGCATATATTTTCTGGCAGATGTTTTACGTAGTATACAGGATTATTACAAATGGAACGCTGGCGAAGGGCAGCAAAGCAGCCCTGGTCAAATTTATGGTATATATCAGTAAATCTTATTTCCATCTCTGGTATCTTCCAATGCTGATCGGACTTCTGATCATCACACCGATGCTATGGGAAATTGTAAACAGTGCCAGGGGAAAACAGTGGGAAGAGTATATGATCGTACTGTTTCTGGTGTTTCAGATCCTGCCATATACAATAAATTATTTTCCACTTCCATGGAAGGACCATATCATGGATATTCTGCAGACCGTGCAACCGGAAATGGTTACCGGTTACATAGGATATTTTATACTGGGGCATTATCTGTCTCATTATGAGGTATCAAAGAAACTGGAATATCTGGTTTATGTACTGGGGGTAATATTGATTTTGGCAGCGATCGGCTTGTGTTACATCAGCTCACAGAAATCAGGAAAACCAATACAGTCATTTTATGAGAACTACACACTGGCAGGATTTTTCTGGGGAAGTTCGTTTTTTCTGTTTTTCAAAAACCATGTATCCAAGATCAAATGGAATGAAAAACAGGAAAAGAGGATCTGCTATCTGGGAAGCTGCACTTTTGGAATCTATCTGATCCATGCGCTTATCAGAGATATTCTTCACAGAATAGGAATTGACAGTATGATGATAAGTAATACTGCAATTGCGATTCCGGTTCTGATCACAATGATTTTTGTACTAAGTCTTGCTGCAGTTATGATCATTAAAAAGATTCCGCGAGTTAGTAAGTGGATCATATAAGAGTAGATATGTAAATAAAATAGAATCATTACTTCACAATAAAAAATCTGCCGGGGACAGGAGATGCCTGAACTTCGGCAGATTTTTTTAATCTTCTTCGATCACCTGGATTTCAAGATAATCAAACTCGATATGTTCAATAAAACTGTCCTGGCGAAATCTGGTCTTTGAATGGCGTTTGAAATCAGAAATATTACTTTCCAGCCAAATTGGGTTCTCCAGGTCAAAATCATAGCAGATTTCCTGCAGGGCATGAAAAATTTTGTGTGTTCTTGTATCTTCCGAGTCATCATCAATGACCAGATCTTTTAGCATGTGGTTGTCTTTCCACATTTTTCCCCATAAACGAAACATAATGCTGTACCTCCTGTAAGAAGTGATTTTATACTGAATCAGCAAAAACAATACTTTAAGTATAGCTATTCTTTATAGAGAAGTAAAGAAAATTTATTGCAGATTTTAGCGAGATAAAGTATAATAGTATTACTGTTCGCAGGTAGTATCCCGCGAGATGTTTTGCCATTATTCATGGCATAAATCGCAGAGCGGTAGATGCGTGATTTTTATGAATGGAGGAGTTACAATGAAGCTTTATGACAGTGGTATTTATCTGGTAAATGGCCGTGATATCGTAGAAGAAGAGAACATGACACAGCCGGTTTCCAGAGAAGAAGCAGCCAGAAATACAATGGCTTATGGTATCCTGGAAGCACACAATACTTCCGGAAATATGCAGAAACTGCAGATTAAATTTGACAAGCTGACATCTCATGATATTACATTTGTAGGTATTATTCAGACAGCACGTGCTTCAGGACTTGAGAAATTCCCGATTCCATATGTACTGACCAACTGCCACAATTCTCTTTGTGCAGTAGGTGGAACGATCAACGAAGATGATCATATGTTTGGACTTACCTGTGCTAAGAAATACGGTGGAGTTTATGTACCACCTCATCAGGCAGTCATCCATCAGTTCGCACGTGAAATGCTTGCCGGTGGTGGTAAGATGATCCTTGGTTCCGACAGTCACACACGTTATGGTGCACTTGGCACCATGGCAATGGGTGAGGGTGGTGGAGAGCTTGTTAAACAGCTTCTTTCCCAGACCTATGATATTAATATGCCGGGTGTTGTAGCAATCTATCTGAAAGGGGAACCGCGTCCGGGTGTAGGACCACAGGACGTTGCACTGGCAATTATCGGTAAAGTATTTGCCAACGGCTATGTGAAGAATAAAGTTATGGAATTTGTAGGACCTGGAGTAGCCGGTCTGAGTGCAGATTTCCGTATCGGTATCGATGTCATGACGACGGAGACTACTTGTCTTTCCTCTATCTGGCAGACCGATGAGACGATTGAAGAATTCTATGAGATCCATGGCAGAAAAGAAGATTATAAAGAACTGAAACCAGGTAAGGTAGCTTACTATGATGGATGTGTAGAAGTTGATTTAAGTGAGATCAAACCTATGATCGCCATGCCATTCCATCCGAGCAACACATATACCATTGATGAATTGAAAGCAAATCTTTATGATATTCTGGATGATGTTGAGAAAAAAGCGCAGATCAGCCTGGATGGTAAAGTACCTTATACACTGAAAGACAAAGTGATCGACGGACAGCTTTATGTGGACCAGGGAATCATTGCAGGATGCGCGGGTGGTGGATTTGAAAATATCTGCGCAGCAGCAGATATCCTTCGTGGTGCAAGCATTGGAGCTGATGCATTTACACTCAGTGTTTATCCGGCAAGTACTCCGATCTATATGGAACTTGCAAGAAATGGAGTCTTGGCAGATCTTCTTGAAACAGGTGCGGTTGTTAAGACTGCATTCTGCGGACCATGTTTTGGTGCAGGAGATACACCTGCAAACAATGCGTTCAGCATCCGTCATACCACCAGAAACTTCCCGAATCGTGAAGGCTCCAAGGTCCAGAATGGACAGATTTCTTCTGTTGCACTTATGGATGCAAGATCTATCGCAGCAACAGCAGCAAACAAAGGTTTCCTGACATCCGCGGAAGAATTTACCGGAAATTACAGACATCAGAAATACTTCTTTGATAAGACTATTTATGAGAATCGAATCTTTGACAGCAAGGGTGTTGCAGATCCAAGTGTAGAAATCCAGTTTGGCCCGAATATTAAAGACTGGCCGGAGATGCCGGCACTGGCAGAGAATCTGGTGCTTAAAGTGGTATCTGAGATTCATGATCCGGTTACTACGACAGATGAACTGATTCCGTCCGGAGAAACTTCTTCTTTCCGTTCCAATCCACTTGGACTGGCTGAGTTTACTCTTTCCCGTAAAGATCCGGCTTATGTTGGACGTGCAAAGGAAATTCAGAAGGCAGAGAAAGCTCTTGAAGCAGGTGAGTGCCCGGCAGAAGCGGTTCCGGAACTGAAACCGGTTATGGATGCGATCAGGGCACATTTTTCTGATATCAGCAAGGAGAATATCGGCATCGGAAGTACGATCTTTGCGGTAAAACCTGGAGATGGTTCTGCACGTGAACAGGCTGCATCCTGCCAGAAAGTACTGGGCGGATGGGCAAACATTGCCAATGAATATGCAACCAAACGTTATCGCTCCAATCTGATCAACTGGGGTATGCTTCCGTTCCTGATTCCTGCAGGAGACCTTCCATTTGCAAATGGAGATTACCCTTTTCTTCCCACAGGTTCGCAAGGCAGTTGCAGACAAAGTGGACAGTATTACAGGATATGTAGTAAAAGCAGATGGACTGAAGGAATTTCAGGTAACACTTGGAGAACTGACGGATGATGAACGTGAGATCATTCTGAAAGGTTGTCTGATCAATTACAATAGAAGATAGTGTGATGTAATGTAATATAATATTAATAAAGACGAC
>ENA-OPZZ01000406-OPZZ01000406.1-human-gut-metagenome-genome-assembly--contig:-NODE-406-length-34383-cov-3.835387_pt1 | contig 34383 bp, 30 predicted proteins | sample MGYA00242487_ERZ504511 | MGnify/ENA primary metagenome ERZ504511 (study PRJEB26092, sample SAMD00036241) | human gut metagenome | host: Homo sapiens | study: EMG produced TPA metagenomics assembly of... | reverse complement strand
CGTTGTAATGGATCTCAATGTCCAGAAGGGAGTACATGCATAAATTGATGCTTCGGTTCAGCCAGGAGATCCTGGCAAGCTCTGTGGCAGAAGGATCCTGAATATAATCGGCGGCGTACTGGTAGGCATAGGGTTCAATGTAGGTGGCCCATCCTTCCGCAAAGCCGGAGGTGCAGAGAAGATTTCGGATGTTGGAGGATTTTTGGCGCTGGAAGGTGACAGTCTGGTAAAGATGCCCCGGGAATCCTTCATGTGCCAGTGTGGTAAAAAGCTCCAGACCCTGGTAACTGGCAGCCGGATTTATGTAGATCACATTGGGGGTTCCGGTATCCATAGGTGGAGTGAGATAAAAGGCGGGGCTTAGATATTCTTTCATGGAATCGTGGACTGTGCGGAGCTCAAAGGTGACATTTGTGAGAGGTGGGAAGTCTGTTTGGATCTTCTGCTGCAAGGCATTCAGCATCCGGGCAGGCTTCATTTCTCTGAAAGTGATTCCCCGGCTGAGAGTAGTCAGAAGCTCCGGGTTTTGTCGAAGCATGGTTCCTGCGATGCCGATCTCGTCGGAAAGCTGTCTGGAGAGTCGTTTTTCCATTTGCTTTACAGGAACGTAAGAGCCGGTCTGACTCTGAAGAAGATAGAGATAGTAGGCTTTTCCTCCCTTGAAATAAGTCAGGCCACGAGTGTTTTTTCCTGTGCCACGCAAAGCTTCCAGACCGGTCATAAGTTCCTGATAGGCTGGGATGACTTCTGTTTTCATAAGATTTTGGTGAGTCAGGATCAGAGCGTTCTGCTCTGACACGGAAAGCTTTCCGTATTCGGAGAGTTTTTTCTGAAAGATATTCAGCATATAGCTGTTGTCGGGATTCCGGATAAAAGAACTGCATTGTGCCAGGATCCGGTCCAGTGTGGTGTCACTCATAAAAAAACCAGCTTCGGATTTCCTTTTCTCAAATTCCAGGATGCTCCGAAAGTATGGGCGGATGGTGGTGAGAAGAGTGAGATAGTCGGTGATATCACGATCTTCATAAAAGGCATATTCCGCCAGAAGAACCGGAAGCTGAGCCTGAATACCAAGACTTGGGCCAAGAGGCTCCTGAAGCAGATAATTGTTGCCCAGTGATTTTTCCGTGTGGTAATAGAGTAGCATGGAGTCCAGCGTCAGCTGATTTTCCGTGGAAAGGCGGCTGTAGCGGAAGGATTTCAGCTTTTTTTCGTACTGGCTGCAGATCTGGTATGTATTTTTCATATCTGTGGGGACAGTGCCGAGAGAAGCTTTTTTTCGCCGGATACCCTGTTTTTCCGGATGTGCCAGGGTATAATGGAGGGTAAGGGTGCTGCCGGAAACTTCATTTTGAAAAACTTTTCCGGAAAAGGCTTCGAATTTTCCGTTTTCTGTGATCCCGTGAGTGGAAAAATAACCGGCAGTAAGGCCGGTGAGAAGTGCCAGGATAAGAAGCAGAGTGATGATAATAGGAGATTTATTTTTCCTGATTTTAAGAGACATAAGACAGTCTTTCATTACTGTTTACAGACGTATACCATGTGGAGAGTGCTGATGGTCTCGAAGCAAACAGTAACGTCCTTTCAGAGTGGCGCTTTGTTCTATCATATTGGAAAATTACGGAATCTATGATATTATGTGAGCGGAAATATACAAAAATGGAGAAATAACATGAGTGATATTTATGATCTTGCAATTTTAGGCGGAGGTCCGGCAGGGATCACGGCAGCGATCTATGCGTCCAGGGCCAGGTTAAATACCATATGGATCGATAAAAACTTTGCACCGGGCGGTCAGGTCACAGCTACCTATGCGGTGGATAATTATCCGGGAATGCCGGGGATATCGGGCATGGATCTCGGAGAAGCCTTTGGGGCGCATGCATGGAAGCTGGGATTGGAACCGCAGCGAGAGAAGATTCTTTCCCTGGAAAATATTTCCGGAGAGATCAAGACGATTCGTACAAAAAAGCATGAATATCAGGCGAAAGCCCTGATCCTTGCATTTGGGGCAGAGCACCGGAAACTGGATATCCCGGGAGAGGATGATCTGAGCGGCCTTGGTGTTTCCTACTGCGCTACCTGTGACGGAGCTTTTTATAAGGATCGGACCGCAGTGGTAGTGGGGGGAGGAAACGTGGCAGCAGAGGATGCAGTTTTTCTTTCCGGCCTCTGTGAAAGGGTATATCTTGTTCATCGCCGTGATGCGCTTCGAGCAGATCAGACACTTCAGGAGAAAATTTTTGCCTGTGAGAATATAGAAATGGTGTGGGACAGTGTTCCCCTTGAGATCCTGGGACAGGACGAAGTGACCGGTCTTAAGATCCGTAATATAAAAACAAATGAAGAGAGGGAGCTGACCGCAGATGGTGTTTTCATTGCTGTGGGGATCGTTCCTAATACGACACTTGTAAAGGATCAGCTCAAGCTGGATGAAAATGGATATATATGTGCAGGAGAAGAGGGTGTTACCAGCGCACCTGGGGTTTTTGCAGCGGGGGATATTCGTACCAAGGCACTTCGCCAGATAGTAACTGCTGTTTCAGACGGAGCCAATGCAGTGGCTTCCGCACAGAAATATCTCTGGAGGAAAGATAATGGCAACGATTAAGGAAATCGCGCAAAGAGCAGGCGTGAGATACAACAACTGTTTCCAACGTCATACATGGAAAAACAAAAAAAGTATCTCCTGCCAATATTCAGAAGATCGAGAATCTTATCCGGGAGATGGGGTATGTCCAGAAAATGGGACTGAGAGTTCTGAATAAAGAAAAATCCCAGCTGATCGCAGTTGTGATCAATTATCATAAAGACTTCAAGGATTCTATCATCGGAGATCCTTTTTATGGAAAGATCATCGGTTTTATCGAGAAATACGTGCAGGAACTGGGATATTATCTGATGCTGTATTCTGCAAAGGATACAGATAAGATATTCCAGATGGTCATGGGTTGGGATGTAGATGGTGTTATTGCCATTTCCTTCAGCAAAAGCAACTGCGAAAAAATCTATCAGCTGATCAACAAACCGATCGTTTCTATTGATGCATACGGTGAGCTTGATGCAGGCCAGGAAAACCATGTCCTGAATATCGGACTGGACGACGAAAGTGGCGGCTATCTCATGACAAAATATCTTCTGGAATGCGGCTATGAGCATATCCAGGTTTGTGCAGGCCGTGATAATGGTGTGGATCATCTTCGTTACATGGGCGCTCAGCGGGCGGCGAAGGATTTTGCAAAGAAAAAGCAGAAGGTGCAGTTTACTGCTCTTGGAATGAACTACGCCAAACGAAAAGAAAGCTATGCGTGGCTGCTCCAGCGGAAAAAACCAAAGGCCGCACTGTTTTTCCTGTCGGACCTCTATGCATTGGAGGCTATCAGCTTTTTCAGCAGTCGTGGAGTAAAGATTCCGGAGGAGATCGGAATTGCAGGATACGATAACATCAGCTATGCGGAATTTTCCGTGCCTCGTCTGACTACTATCAGCCAGAATGTGGAGCAGAAGGCGTCTCTTGCAGTGGAAATTCTAATGGAACGGATCAATGGAGTGGAAAAAGAGCGTGAAAATGAGATCATGCTTCCGGTCACGCTGATCCCCAGGAGATCTGTACAGCCGCAGCATGAGGAAAAGTAAGTCTGCAGAGAATGTACCTGATCTGATCAGGGGGGTAGATACGAGAAGTCACTGCAGAACTGTGAAAAACAGAAAATCGGGACTTTCAATATAGTAAGAGTACAGAGAAAGAGTACAGAGAATCTGAGATATAAAGATATCAAAAGCCGAAATATACGGGAACTGTCAGTGTCTGACAGTCAGAGTATTTTCGGCTTTTTGTAAATTTACCTGAAATCGTAAAAGAGTTATCATGTGTGGGTTTGTGCTGAAGATGTGGATAATAAGCATTTTGCTGTTCTATGTGAAACCTGCACAAAACCATGATTTTGAACTTGTTACAATGATAGGTTATGTACATAACCTATTTACACAGCCTAATTTTGATGCTATAGTGTGAACATAAAGGTTAGGTACATAACCAAAGGGAAAAAGTACAGAAGGAGTGAATACCAGATGAAACAGATTCTGATCGCCACACATGGAAAAATGGCCTCCGGCATTCGTTATACAGCAGAGCTGATCGTTGGAAAAATGGATGAGATCACAACCATCGACGCATATGTGACACCGGAAGACAATGTGGAGAAAAAGTTTGAAGAATATTTCGCACAGCATGAAAACGACAGGATTTTCGTTTTCACAGATCTGATGGGAGGAAGCGTAAATCAGAAGCTTCTGGGATACAGCCAGAAAGAAAATGTCACACTGATCACAGGAACCAACCTTCCGGTCCTGATGCAGGTCATGATGGCAGATGACGATGTGACAGAGGAGGAGATCCAGGAGTTCATCGATGATGCCAGAGAAGAGCTTCAGATGGTAGACCTTGGCGGTGGAAAGAAATCCACATCTGAAAAAAATGCTGAAGAAGATACTGCACAGGGTATCGAAAATACTGCGCAGATTTCAGAAGGTGCTGCATCGTATGCAAAAAAATCCGCACCGAAAAAAGCTCTGGCTCCCCAGTCCTATGACAATTCCACAGCAAAGATCACCGCACTTCGTGTAGATGACCGTCTGATCCACGGACAGGTTGCCATGACCTGGACCAAACAGCTGGCTGTACAGGGAATCGTGGTAGCTAACGACGAGGCAGCTAACGATAACACCCAGAAGATGGCATTGAAAATGGCCGTACCGGGCGGAATCAAATCGCTGATCAAACCGGTGGATGAAGCCATTCGTATTTTAAACAATCCGAAGGCATCCAGGATGCGTATTCTGGTTCTGACAAGAACGGTAAAGGATGCTCTGAAGATAAGACAAAGTGTTGGTGAGATCGGATTCCTCAATGTAGGAAATACGGGACGTTTTGATGGAATCGATGTTTCCGAGAAGCTTGTCCTGACCCCGACTATCATGCTGACAAAAGCAGAACAGCAGGCACTGAAAGAGCTGGTGGCTCTTGATCCGAAGACCTGTATGCAGCAGGTACCCAATGATGAGCAGAAGCTTGTGAAGGATATACTGGACAAGCTTGACTGACATCCACTGAATAAATAAAACGTAGCACAAAAAAGGGAGGAAAGAAAAAATGTTAAACGCATTTCTTGTAGCACTTGCTGTATTTATCTGTGTCGGCGGTGCAGAGCTGGTCGGATTTACTATGCTGAACCGTCCGATCGTCATCGGGCCACTGGTAGGTCTGTTCCTTGGAGATCTTCACACAGGAGTTATCATCGGAGCTTCATTGGAAGCTGTATTTATGGGAGTTGTAAACATCGGAGGTGCTTCCGCGGCAGAACCCGGAATCGCCACAGCCGTAGGAACTGCTTTTGCCATCATGCTGGGCAAAGGTTCTGAGGTAGCCCTGACACTGGCACTTCCAATTGGTATCCTTGGTCTTCAGATCAAGACCGTTCTCTACATCTTTATTGTAGGTATGTTTGCAAAAACTTTCGACCGTCTGGCAGCAGAGGGCAAGGAGAAACAGATTATCGCCCTTCATTACGGACTCTGGGCTGTAAACTGGTTTTTATATTCCTTGTTCGCATTTTTCGGGATCCTGTTCGGATCTGATGCAGTCAGTGCACTTCTGGATGCCATCCCGGATGTTGTTATGAATGGTCTGACAGTTTGCGGCGGACTTCTTCCGGCAGTAGGTATGGCAATGCTGATGAAGATGCTCTGGGACAACAAGATCTGTATGTTTTATTTCCTGGGCTTTGTTCTTGCAGCATACTTAAAGCTTCCGCTGATCGCCCTTGCCGTGATCGGTGTGATCATTGCCATTTCCATTGGTATGAACGATTACAAGCTGAACCAGCTTGCGGCACAGAGAGTGGCAGCTTCACCAGCCGGTGGTTCTGACGAATATCTTGATGAAGAAGAGGAGGAATTTTTCTCATGAGTAATTTAACGAAATCCATTCCTGCAGATGAAAGAAAAATGCTGAGAAAAGCGTTCTGGCGTTCCTTCACTCTGTATGCGGCAGTAAGCCCGGCAAAACAGGGAGCTTCCGGTTTCTGTTATTCCCTGATGCCGTTTATCAACAAATTTTACAAAAACGATGAGGAGGGCAAAAAAGCAGCCCTCACAAGAAGTATGTCCTATTTCAATACAACCATCACCTGTTCCACTTTCATTATGGGTCTTGTAGCTTCCATGGAGAAGAAAAACAGCGAGCAGAAGGATTTTGATGCAAGCTCTATCAATGCAGTCAAATCCTCTCTGATGGGACCTCTGGCCGGCATCGGTGATTCCATTTTCTGGGGCGTTCTCCGTGTGATCGCGGCCGGGATCGCAGTAGGTCTTGGTGCATCCGGAAACGTTCTGGCACCGATCGTGTTCCTGCTTCTTTTCAATATTCCGTCTATTCTTGTGAAATATTACGGAACCTTCCTGGGATACAAGCTTGGTTCCGAATACATCCAGAAGGTTTATGCAAGCGGTCTTATGAACATCCTGACAAAGGCTGCCAGCATTGTAGGTCTGATCATGGTCGGCGGCATGACTGCCAGCATGGTAACCTTTAATTCCACTTATGAACTCACCATGAAGGGTGAATCTGTTCTGAATCTCCAGAACATGCTGGACCAGATCTTTGTCGGCATCGTTCCTCTTGGACTGACTCTTCTGTGCTACTATCTGCTGAAAAAGAAAAATATCAGCATCACAGTTCTGATCATTGGTGTTATCATCCTGAGCATCCTTCTCTCTCTTCTTGGAATTGCATAAGCCTTAAGGATAAGGAATAAAGATCAGAATTATGAAAAGGCGGGCCGTATAGGGTCCGCCTATAAAAAAGCCTAAAAAAAGTTATATCGAAATAACTGACCGCAAAAAGGGCAGTTGAAGAACACCTGACCGGATATAAATAAGCAGCAAATACGGATTATAAATATCTGCTCAATGCAAAATAAAGGAGACATAAGAAATGAAAGATTGGTGGAAGAATTCCGTTGTATATCAGATTTATCCAAGAAGCTTTAAGGACTCCAACGGAGATGGCTTCGGCGATCTCAGGGGTATTATTGAAAAGCTCCCCTACCTTCAGAACCTTGGGATCGATGTGATCTGGCTTAGTCCTGTTTTTGACTCCCCACAGGACGACAACGGTTACGATATCAGTGATTACCGGAAGATCTACGCGGGCTTCGGAAGTAACGAGGACATGGATGAGCTGATCGGAAAAGCTCATGAGCATGGTATCAAGATCGTTCTGGATCTTGTTGTCAACCATACTTCCGATGAGCATGCGTGGTTTGTGGAAAGCCGGAAGTCAAAAGACAGCAAATACAGTGATTATTATATCTGGAAGGATCCAAAAGCAGACGGCAGTGAGCCGAACAACTGGGGTTCCAGCTTCTGCGGAAGTGCCTGGGAATATGACGAAGGGCGTGGCCAGTATTACCTTCATTTCTACAGCAGAAAGCAGCCGGATCTCAACTGGGAAAATGAAACTGTCCGTAAGGAAATCTATGATCTGATGAAGTTCTGGATGGATAAAGGTGCTGATGGATGGCGCATGGATGTGATCACGTCTATCTCCAAGGATCAGTCCTTCCCGGATTACCCGAAGACTGATGACCGCAAGTATTATACAGGAAAATATCACAGCAACGGACCAAGACTTCATGAGTTTATCCATGAGATGAACCGGGAGGTGCTTTCAAAATATGACTGTATGACGGTAGGTGAGGCGCCGGGCTCCACACCGGAGGTTGCAAGACTGTTTACAGATCCGGAGCGTGAGGAGCTGAATATGATCTTTACATTTGAGCATATGAACATCGACCGTATTCCGGGCTCTGTAAACCGCAAGTGGGAATTGAAGCCTTTTGATCTCCGTGATCTGAAACGTGTTATGAGTGAGTGGCAGAACAAGCTTTATAACAAGGGCTGGAATGCTCTGTATTTTGAAAATCATGACCAGCCACGTGTGATCTCCAGATGGGGAAATGACACTACTTACCGCGAGGAATGTGCAAAGGCTTATGCTACCGTTCTTCATGGTATGCAGGGAACTCCTTATGTATATCAGGGAGAGGAAATCGGTATGACAAACGTGCAGTTCCCGCTGGAGGAGTACGAGGATATAGAGGTTCGTAATGCATATCAGGATCTTGTCGTTAAGAACAAAACCATTTCTGAGGATGATTTCCGCAAGGCAGTATGGAACAAGAGTCGTGACAATGCCAGGGTTCCGATGCAGTGGGATGACAGCGAAAATGCAGGATTTACGACCGGTAAGCCATGGTTCCGCCTTTCTGATCGTTACCAGGAGATCAATGTAAAAAAAGCTCTGGAAAAAAATGATTCCGTGTTTTATTATTATAAGGATCTGATCTGTCTTCGTCATGAGGAAGAGCTTCTCACAGAAGGTGACTATCAGCTCCTTCTTCCGGAAGACGAGAAGATCTTTGCATATTTAAGAACTTCTGACAAAGAGCAGTGGATCGTGGCGGCAAACCTTTCTGAGGATACGGTAAGTACAGAAGGTCTTGTGAAATATGTGTCCGATAAAGAGGATATTAAGATTGCAAATTATAAGGACAGAACAGGGATCAAAGCGGACTTAAGACCGTACGAGGCGTTTATGATGAGGATCCGGTAATTCCTGAGCTGTTGTATATGTAGTAGTAAAGTGGAAGAAAAGTCTCCGCTTTACAGAGAGCAGGTATGAGTATTTGTGCGTATCTGTACTGCCAAAGGATATCCGGGTGCAGTGCAGATGCGCTTTTTGCCTGTGGGGAAAAGACAAACAGGAGGAAATTATGGAAAAATATATCATTGCAGTGGATATGGATGGAACTCTTCTGAACAGTGAGAATAAGATTTCTGAAAGGAACAGAAATGTTCTGCAGCGTCTGATCGATGACGGACATTATGTGGTACCGGCAACCGGAAGGACCAGAGAGCTGATCCCCCGGGAGTTTTCTGTGCTTCGGGGTGTGAAATGGGGAATCGTGGAAAACGGCTGTGTTGTCTGGGATTACGATAAAAATGAGATGATCTGGCGAAAAACCATGCCAAAAGGAATGGTAAGTAAAATCCTGAAGGATGTGGAAAACAGTGGCGCAAAAGGCTGGATTGCAGAGGCTTATGCAAACGGAATCGCCTATTCTGATGCGGATGCCAGAGATTATGTGGCATCTGTAGCGGATAAAGCTCTGCTGGAAAAAACTTTTGTAGATTATTTTCTCAGCAGACATGAATATGTTAAGGATTTTTATCATCAGGAAGATATTCTGGATCAGGCAGAGAAGATCAATATTTATTTTGATGATATGGAGACCAGCAGGGCACTTCGTGAGAAATGGAAGGATCTGGATGATGTGGCAGTGACTACTTCTATCAGCGGTAATGCGGAGTTTAATGCAGCAGGCGTGGATAAGGGTGTGGGTCTTGCCATGCTTCGCACAAAGCTTGGTATTGACCGGATGCATGTGATCGCTTTCGGAGATAATGAGAATGATCTGGAAATGCTGGAGGGGGCGGGCATTGGTGTTGCCATGGGCAACTCCAAACAGTATGTAAAGGATGCCGCCAATGAGGTGACCGGAGATAATGATCATGATGGTGTGGCGGAATTTCTGGAGAGGTTTTTCGGGCTGTAAGCTGTGGGCGATCGTGATCGCTGACATAAGAGACAGGGAAATGTATTTTTCTCTGTCTTTTTTTATTTTCATTTTCTGTGATATAAGGTATGATAAACGAAGAGGATGAGGGGATTGTCGGCTTTGACCGGTAGTTCCCAGTGAAAATTTTTTGAGGAGATCAGGAGGATATTTTTTAATGAAAAATCTGATACCAAAGCGTGTGATGGAGTATATCATTATCACATTTGCTGTTGTTCTGATGGATGTGGGGATTTATGTGTTTAAGTTTCCGAATAATTTTTCCTTTGGTGGTGTTTCGGGTATGGCGGTTGTGTTTTCACATTTTATTCCGATGACGTCTGCGCAGATCAACCTGGTGATCAATCTTATTTTGCTGGTGATCGGGTTTGTTATTCTTGGCAGAGATTTTGGAGTGAAGACGGCTTATGTTACGGTTGTTTCTTCTTTGCTTCTGAATGTGTTTGAGAAGGTTTTTCCTATGGACAGGGCGCTGACGGGGAATATTATGCTGGAGCTTTGCTTTGCGATCATTTTGCCGGCGTTGGCTGCGGCGCTGCTGTTTTTTGAGAATGCTTCGGGTGGTGGCACGGATATTGTGGCGATGATCATTAAGAAGTATTCTACGATGAATATTTCGGGTGCGTTGTTTGCGGTGGATTGTGTGATCGTTGTTGTTTCGTTTATGGTGTTTGATCTTACTACGGGGCTTTGTTCTGTACTGGGGCTTATAGCTAAGACGTTGCTGATCGATAAGTCTATTGAGAGGATGAAGCTGAATAAGTATTTTACGATCATTTCCAGTAAACCGGATGAGATCTGTGAGTTTATTATGAATGGGTTGGATCGGAGTGCTACGGTTTATCATGGGGAGGGTGTTTATTCGCATAAGGATAAGAAGATTATTCTGACGGTTGTTGATGTGAGGCAGGCGGTGCTGCTGCAGAGGTTTATTGATGAGGTGGATCCGCAGGCGTTTTTGATGGTTACTAAGAGTAGTGAGGTTATTGGGAAGGGGTTTATGAGTTATATTTGATGCAATCGTATGGGATTGTATGCTGATCGCAGGCGATCGTGTATGATTGTAAGCTGATGGAAATGAGGAGAGCGTTCTTTGTGGGCTGGATGGGCTGCGGGAGCGCTCTTTCTTTGTGGTGGATGGTGGATGACGGACGCCTGGGAGACGGGTGCCGATTTGCTCCGGGCTTCGTCGGGGGCTGCTTCTAGGTTGCCGGAATTCTGCTAAAACCGTTTTTAAAAAGTCCGAACTCGCGGCTTGCTGCCGCTCAGACAGCGAACTTTTTAAAAACAACGCAGATTTTCGCCAGCCAAGAATCAGCTCCCCTCCTGCAGAGTCGTAGCAAACCGGCACCCGTCTCCCCGGCTGTTCGGTTCCGGGCGGGAGATAGTGGTGGGGGTGTGGGGCGACTGGCGTAAGTGGGGATTGATGAGGGCTGGAGGATTGAGTGGATTCCCGGGAGTTGGATGAGCCATCAGCGCTGCGCTGGATGGCTGGGAGGAAAGGCTGAGTTTCCTGTGGCCTGAAGGTGAGGGATGTGCCATCGTCGCTGCGCTGGATGGCTGGGAGGAAAGGCTGAGTTTCCTGTGGCCTGAAGGTGAGGGATGAGCCATCGTCGCTGCGCTGGATGGCTGATTGGTGTGTGAAGGTTTTGTGAAAGGGTTTGACAGGTGGGGATTTTTATGGTAGGATACACACTTGCGTAACAAAATTAATAAAATTGTAACAAATTAGTGAGCGAGGAGCGTGGCGAAGTGGATTGCGAATGTCTGCCTGAATGGGTGGGTGCTGCTGCGTGGTTTTCTGAGAGGAGTTTTATTGTTTATGTTTTATAAGAAATTTGCTGCTGTTGTTTTGAGCGTTGTTCTTGTGGGTGTGGTTCCTTCTGTTGTTTTTGCGGATGTGGATGATGTCAGTGCTGTGTCTGATGGGGATGTGGAGGAGCTTTCTATTGAGGATGATTTCTCGGATGATGCGGATTCTATTTCTGCTTTTGCCAGCGCTCTGGCGGATAAGACGGTTTCTGAGGTTCAGGGGTATCAGGAGGCGAAGGCTGAGGCTGAGGTGATCGCACAGGAGAGGCTTGAGGCTGAAGCGGCTGCTGAGGCTGCGCGTAAGGCGGAAGAGGAGCGTAAGGCTGCTGAGGAGGCGCGTCTGGAGAAGCGGCAGGGGATTGTGGATTTTGCGCTGCAGTTTGTGGGGAATCCTTATGTTTATGGTGGTACGAGTCTGACTAACGGGGCAGATTGTTCCGGATTTGTGATGTCTGTGTTTGCGGAGTTTGGGTATGAGCTTCCTCGTGTTGCTGCGGCTCAGTGTGCGGCTTCTGAGAAGAAGAGTGTTGCGGATATTGAGGCTGGTGATCTGGTTTTTTATGGTGATGGCGGCATTGATCATGTGGCTCTTTATATTGGTGATGGCAAGATCGTTCACGCCAGTACAGCGGCTACAGGGATCAAGGTTTCCGACTATGATTACCGGGCTCCGGCTGCTGTCGGTACGTTTGTGGCTTAGGATATAGATATAAATGATTTACTGGTATGAAATATAAACTGTCTGAGGAGATTTTTTGGCCGGATAGGCTGAAAAATAGCTGCAGGCAGTTTTTTTGCAGAAAAATAGTGTATAATCTGGTACAGCGAATATTAAGTAACCGCCATATTGACTTGTCTGATTTTTCATCTGCTGCGTTGTCGTCAATCGTCGTAGCCACCGCTACGCCTCATTCCTCCGCCTTGCAGATGAAGAAATCATCCTGCGTCAATATAGCAGAAACTTAATTTTCGCTGTACTACTCAGAAAAATTCAGAAAGGTTGTGGGGTATGAATACAAAAGAGTTCAGCGGCAGGCGGCAGATGGAGTTTCTGGCCGGGTTTGATTTTGTCAGAGAAGCGGGTACTGCGGGGGAAGTGAAGGCGGCGAAGATGATCCGGGATACTTTGGACAGCTTCGGAGCGAAGAATTGGATGGAGGAGTTTGATTTTTGGGGTTTTCGGATCAACAGAGCGGTGCTTAAGGTTGTGGAGCCTTATCAGAAGGAGTATGTGGTGACCGGGTATGGAAGATGTGGAAATACTGGGGCAGAAGGTCTGAAAGCGGATTTTTTGTATGTAGAGAACGGGGATGCTGTCAGCCTTTCCCGTGCGAAGGGCAAGATCGTTATGGTGAACGGCCGGGTGAGTGGTGATGTGTATCAGAGACTGGTGAGCGCCGGAGCTGTTGGTTTTATCAGTGTGGAGGGTTCTCCGCTGGATGAAGGAGTGGACAGGGTTCCCTGTCAGCGCAGCCTGCCGACGATCTTTCCGGGGGATGCGGCAGAAGAGACAGAAGGATTGTCGGAGTCTGCAGAGGATATTCACAAGATGCAGGAAAAATATAGTGGCAGGATTCCGGGGGCGAATCTTCATTATAAGGATGCAGTGGAGCTGGTGACGGAGGGTGCAGCTGTGGTGTGCCTGACTGTAGAACAGGAAGTGACAGCATGTACATCCCGAAATGTAGTGTCAAGGATTGAGGGAACGGATAAGAAAGATGAGATCTTAACGATCACTGCGCATTATGATTCGGTGCCGGAGGGACCGGGGGCCTATGATAATATGTCCGGGGCGGCGATTATCATGGAGCTTTGCAGATATTTTCAGCAGTACAGACCGCGCAGGACTATGGAGTTTGTGTGGTTTGGTGCTGAGGAGAAGGGCTTGCTGGGCAGCCGGGATTACATCAGAGTTCATGAGAGCGAGCTTGGAGCGCATCGTTTTAATATGAATGTAGATCTGGCCGGGCAGCTGATCGGAGGAAATGTTCTGGGAGTGACGGGAGAGACTTCAGTTTGTGATAAGCTTCTTGAGGTTGCTGACGGAGCAGGGATCGGAGCGTCTGTCAAGAATCAGATCTGGGGAAGTGATTCCAATTCTTTTGCCTGGAAGGGAATTCCGGCCATGACTCTGAACCGGGATGGTTTTGGCATGCATACCCGTTATGATACTATTGATCTGCTGTCTGCCTGGTCGCTGGAGAGAAGTGCGATCCTTCTGGGATGCATTGCGGATGCGCTTGGGAATGCGGAGGTTTTCCCGTTTGAGAGAAAGATGCCGGAGAAATTTATCAGAGAGCTGGATGAATATATGTGCAGATGATTTGATCAAAATACGCTAAAACAATAAAAAATAATACTAAATAATTGACAGTAAGATGCCGAACTGTTATACTGAAATCACAGGCTTTCCAGGGACCAATGCGCCGGATATTGTTTTGCGGAGCATTGATTCCTGGAACTTTTATCACAGAAAAATCAGGAATGAGGAGATAGGATCATGTTTACAGAAGAACGACAGAATGCAATAGAGAAATGTCTCCGTGAAAAAGGAAAAGTCAGAGTCAAAGAATTAAGTGAGATGTTTCAGGTTACGGAGGACTGTATCCGCAAGGATCTCAAGATCCTTGAAAATGCAGGCAGATTAAAGAGGACTTACGGCGGAGCGATCCTGTCACAGGAGTATCCTCTGGAGAGAAACGTAGTAGACAGGCGTATGTACAATCTTGATAAGAAGAAAGTGATTGCTGCGAAAGCCTTCAAGCTGATCAAAAATAACGAAACGATCTTTCTGGATGTTTCCACTACAAATATAGAGCTGGCAAGGCTTATCGCTTCGTCGGGCATGCATGTTGTGGTTATCAGCAATATGATCGATATCCTGCAGATCCTTGCTGCGAATCCGTCCATCACGGCCATAGGCACAGGGGGAACTATGTACCGTTCGGTGAATGGATTTATGGGAGCTGCGGCTATTGAGGTGATCAAGCAGTACAGCTTTGACCGGGCATTTTTGGGAAGCTGTGGCGTGGATATGACAGATCTTGCAGTTACCACATCCGGAGTGGAGGATGGGCTGACCAAGAAGGCGGCAGTGCAGAGCAGCAGACATAAATATGTGGTTATGGAGAGAGAGAAGTTTTATTTTAACGAATCTTATAAATATACACATTTTGATGATATCAGTGGGATCATTACCGATGAATTTCCGGATGATACCATTGTGAATACATTGAGGAATGCCGGAGTGAAATTACTCTGAGCAGACGGTAACAAAGGGGATTTTACATGAAAGACTACATTCTGGAAACCTGTGTGGATTCTGTGGAATCCGCCATGGCAGCAGCCGAGGGTGGTGCGGATAGACTGGAGCTTTGCAGCAATCTGATCATCGGGGGGACAACTCCCGGCCCATGGCTTTTTGAGGAAATAAGGAAGCGTTCAGATATCAGGATCCATGCGCTGATCCGTCCGCGGTTTGGAGATTTCTGTTATACAGATGCGGAATTTTCCATGATAAGGAATGCGGTAAAGGATTTCCGCAAAATGGGAGCGGAGGGTGTTGTGGTAGGTATCCTGAAACCGGATGGCACCTTGAATATGGAACAGATGAAAGAACTGATGGATGCTGCGGGAGATATGTCTGTTACGCTGCACAGGGCTTTTGATGTGTGTGCAGATCCGATCGAGGCTATGGAACAGGCGATCTCGCTGGGAATCGATACTATCCTTACCTCCGGACAGAAGAATACCTGCCTTCAGGGCGCGGAGCTTCTGAAGGAACTGGAAACCAGGAGCCGGGGGCGTATTACCATCCAGGCGGGGAGTGGCGTCGGTGCGGAAGTGATCCGCCAGCTTTATCCCCTTACCGGGATCAAGGCTTATCATATGAGCGGCAAGGTTGTAACGGACAGTGCGATGCAGTTTCGCAAGGAAGGTGTCAATATGGGACTTCCGACATTCAGTGAATATGAGATATGGCGTACAGATATTGAAAATGTTCGCGCTGCAAAGAAAGTTCTGGAGGAATTATAATGGCTGAGGGGAAGATTTTTCTGAAAGAAAACCGTGATCGGATCGAAAAAAAATATCGGGAGCAGATGATGCGGTTACCGCAGGCTTTTGCGGATATTGATAAAAAGCTTGCAGAATGCACAGACGAAGTGGCTCTGGCGTGCAAATATTTATATGCGTTCATGCCGTACAGTGATATCGGAAATTACGCATTTGAAGTATTTCTGGATTATGCGGAAAATGGCGTACATTTATGGAAGGAAAACTCCGGGGTGGCAGAGCTGCCGGAAGAGATCTTTTTGAATTATGTGCTGTTTCACAGAGTGAATGAGGAGGAGATCGCACCCTGCCGTACATTTTTCCGCAGGGAGATCGGAGAGAGAACTGAGGGAATGAGCTTCAGAGAAGCTGCCCTGGAGGTGAACTACTGGTGTGCACAGGAGGCTACCTATCATTGTACAGATGATCGTACTCTGTCTGCACTTGCCGTATACCGCAGAGGAAACGGAAGATGCGGAGAGGAATCTGTATTTACCGTTAATGCACTGAGAAGTGTTGGTGTACCTGCCCGTCAGGTATATGCACCAAAGTGGTCTCATTGTGATGACAATCATGCCTGGGTGGAAATCTGGTGTGATGGAAGCTGGTATTTTCTGGGAGCCTGTGAGCCGGAAGAGATCCTGAATAAGGGATGGTTTACCAATGCCTCCTCAAGGGCCATGATGGTCCATTCAAGAGTTTTTGATACCATGATCCCGGAGGGAGAAGTGATCGGCAAAGATGGTATGGTGACTATGCTCAACGAGCTGAAACGATATGCGCTGACAAAAGAGATCACTGTGTCCGTAAAGGATTCACATGGAAAACCGGCAGAAGGTGCAGAAGTTTCTTTTGAGGTGCTGAATTATTCAGAATATGCCCCGATCGCAGAACTGAAAACCGACAGTCTGGGAAAAGTCTGCCTGACAACAGGGCTTGGAAGTATCCATATTTCTGCAAGGATGTATGCAGATGGAGAATGGCTGCATGCAGAAAACAGCATGGATACAAAAACAGAGGACTGCTGCGAGATTTGTCTGATGCCCGTGGGAAAGGAAAATGGTATTTTTTATGAGGAGTGGGCGGAGAACGATATGATCGCACCTCATGATGCGCCTGTAAATAAAGATATGCCGACACCGGAGCAGAAGGAAAGAGGCAGCAGACGTCTGGCAGAGGCAAACGCTTACAGGGAACAGAAGGTAAGAAACCTGAGTAATCCGGAGTGCCGGAAATTCCTGGAAAAAGAAACCGGAGATTCTTCAATGAGAAAAAAACTCCTTGAAGTCCTCACAGAGAAAGACAGAACAGACTGCATCAGCCAGGTTCTGGAGGAGCATCTGAAATTTGCATTACCGTATGAAAAAAACATGGATGCAGATATTTTTGTACCATATGTACTGAACCCGAGAGTTGACGATGAAGTTTTACAGAAATACAGAAAAGCGATCCTTGAGCAGCTGTCGGAAGAAGAGAAAAATATGCTGCAAAAGGAGCCGGCAAAGATATGGAAATGGATTGAGGATAAGATCATTTCCAGTCCGGAGAAAGAACGCAGCAGTGTGATCACCACGCCGTCCGGATGTTTGAAAACGGGAACAGGAAGCCTTCTGTCAAAGAAGATCCTTTTTGTGGCAATGGCGAGAACACTGGGAACTCCGGCACGCCTGAACCCTCATGACCGTTCCATGGAGTATATGAAAAACGGAAAATTCATCCCGGTATCTGCGGAAACGGAGAAAAACGCATCGATCCTTCTGAAGGCAAGTGAGGATACACAGTGGAAATATTTCCAGAACTGGAGCATCGCAAAACTGGAAGCCGGAAAATACAGCACACTAAAGCTGGAAGCCGAAAATTTCAGAGATCAGATGATGAAGCTGCCACTGGAAGCGGGAAATTACAGGATCCTTACCTCAAACAGACTGCCAAATGGAAATATATTTGCAGCGGAGTATTATTTTGAGGTTCAGATCGGAGAAATGAAGAGGGTGGAGCTGGCATTTCGGAATGCAAACCTGGAAGACATGCTGGAGAATATTTCCATACCGGAATTTACTCTCAGAAAAGAGGATGGAAGCACCGTGAAGGCGTCAGAACTGACGGCAGATGGGAAGCATATCCTGGCGTTTCTGGAAGAGGAGAAAGAACCGACGGAGCATATCTTAAATGAGATGATGGAGCAGGAAGAAGCTTTTTCCCGATATGCGAATAGGATCATTTTTGTAGTAAAAAGCAAAAAAGCGCTGGAGACACCTACCCTTTCGAGAGCACTGGGCAAGCTTGGAAATGTCCAGATCTTATATGATGATTTTTCAGAGATCATCAATACACTGGGAAGAAGAATGTACGTAGATCCGGATAAGCTTCCGCTGATCATTGTGACAAACGGAAGCCTGAATGGGATCTATGCAACCAGCGGATACAATGTGGGAACCGGAGATATGTTGCTGAGACTGCTGTGACAGATATAACGGATATATACAGAAGAAACACAGGCCGTATCATCGACTGTGTCGGTGACGGTCTGTGCCCTTTGTAAAAGCTGTGAAATTATTGCAGTGGTTCAGATACTCAGAATATGCGGGCAGATCGGAATGAAAATGCCTGTTGTGCTTCCCGAAATTGCCGTAATAAAAGTTGCTTTGCATTACTTAGCATCAGAAAAGAGATCACGCACGGAATCCCGGTAAATGCATTCCGGCTTCAGGCGTATCGTCCTTGGAAAATCACTGTAGTCTCCGTTCATTCTGCGAAGCAGCAGATCACAGGCCTGCTCTGCCAGACCAGTCAGCGGCTGACGGACAGCGGTCAGCTGAGGAGAAAGCAGCATGGACAGTTCAAAATCATCAAAGGAGACAACAGACAGGTCTTCCGGGATACGGATGCCAAGGCTGTAGATCGCTTCATAAATACCGAGGCATAGTGTGTAGTTCGCAGAAAATACGGCAGTCGGACGTTCCGGAAGATTCCATAATTTCTGCATTGCCTGATATCCAAAGTCGTTTGCATAATTTTCAGCGATGATATAATCGGGGTTAACAGGAATATTGTAGTCTTCCAGTGCCCGGAGATATCCTTTTTTTCGTTCGCATGCGGTATAGGATGCAGGAGGACCGGTGACAAGGGCGATCTTCTGATGCCCCATTTTTATCAGATGCTCCACAATCTCATAGGCCCCGGAGGTACAGCTGGTCTGTACACAGTCTGTACGGTGGAAATGACTATGCTCTTCCAGCTCCACAACAGGGATCTTGGTATGTTCCACGGCAGAACAGATGTCCTTGCTCAGACAGAAAGAAGAAATGATAAGACCGTCGATCCCTGAGTGGAGCATATGGGGGATAAATTTATTGACATGATCCTTATATTTGTCGCCGCTCATAAATGTGAGAGAATAACCGTGAGCACGCATGGTGTTTTCTATTTTGCTCAGAAGAAAAGCATTATGCGGATTATTGGGAGGAGCGGATATCAGACCGATACGGTATGTCTTGGAGGAACGAAGTCCCCGGGCCGTGTTTCGTGGAACGTAATTCAGTTTCCGGATCGCTTCGTCGATCTGCTTTTTGTTTTGCGGCCGTACAGTTCCGCCGTTGATATATTTTGAAATGGTGGCCAGTGCCAGACCGGTTTCTTTGGCAATGTCCTTGATGGTTGCACTCATAAATCAATCCTTTCCGGATGCTGTACTGTTGTGCCCGGACAGGTCTTTTACAGAGCGCCGCGGGTGGAATACAATATCCAGCATGTCTATTTTTGGAAAATCCGTATAGTCTCCATGGATTCTTTTTAAAAGTAATTCCACAGCATGTTTCCCCATGCTTGTCAGATCCTGTGAGACACAGGTCATAGTCGCACTCATGGTCTTGAAAAGCGGATCATCATCAAAGCACACAAAGGAAATATCCTGAGGAACGGAAATCCGTGCCTGGCTGGCAGCGCTTAAACCACCCATTGCGGAGAGATAGCAGTCAAAAAAAAACAGCAGTAGGGGGATCGGAAGAATCAATAAGCTTCTGGAAATGCAGGTTGCTCTGGGTGATCGTTTCTGCAGTGGAACCAAAAGAAACAGGGGGAAAAGAATCCTGCTGTTTCAGAAGGTCAATGCCATTTTTCTGATATACATCCACAAAGCCCTGGATCCGCTGCTCGATGGTGTAGGAGTCCAGATACTGTTCCATGATCCAGACCTTTGTGTGGCCTTTTTCCAAAAGGTGCTCTGCCAGCAGTGCACCGCCTCTGTAATTATCAGAAATAACACAGTCTACAGGAAAATGTCTCATGGAAGCAGGAATCTGATCGAGCATTACAACCGGTATGCCGGCATTCTGTAAGAGCTGGTACAGGTCATCATGCCAGCAGGATGGGAGCATGATGACTCCGTCAAAGTGCTGGGAGATAATATCCTGTATCGTATCGATCTCCTTCTGATGTTCAAAAAAGAAAGAACAGACAATAACTGTATAGCCATGATCCGTGAAATGCTTGATAATGGAGTTGACAAGCTCGCCCCAGAAATAATTACCAAGATCTGAGATCATGATACCGATGGTATGTGTGTTTTTGGCACGGAGAAGCTGGGCATTCCGGTTTGGGGTATATCCAAGCTCCTGAATTGCTTTTTCTATAAGGATACGATTTTCTTCCCGTATTTTTTTGTGGTTTATATATTTTGAGATCGTTGCGGTGGACAGGCCTGTCGCACGGGCGATATCATTGATCGTAACGTTCATGTAAAACCTCCGGTTCTGATACATTTACAGATAATAGAGTATTCTCATATTATATCATGAAAAAGAAAACGCCTCAACACATAAGGCATTTTTTACACATAAACTATCAGAAAAAACGAGTGTATTGTACAGAAAATTGATAAAAATGAAACGTTTAACAAAACCTGATACGAAAAAATACACAAAAACAAGATGGAATAATTGTAAAAAATAGGAAAAATGATTTTTGACCCATGATTTTACTTGAAAAACTGCTTCGGATGCGGTAAGATAGTCTTAACAAAAAACGAAACGTTTTACGCAACAAGAAAATCAGCTATACGAAACAAGGAGAAGGTTATGGCAGACACAAAGCAGCAGTGGTATAAAGATGCCAAATACGGATTATTCATCCATTGGGGACTTTATTCCATCCTTGCAGGAGAATGGAAAGATCCGAAGACCGGCGAGGTCACCAAGACAGACCGTATTGCAGAGTGGATCGAGAACAATCTCAACATTGACAAGGAAGATTACAGAAAGCTGAAAGATGAGTTCCATCCGGACAAATTTGACGCGGACATGTTTGTGAAAAGAGCGAAAGAGCAGTGGGGTGTTAAATATATCGTTCTTACTTCCAAGCATCACGAGGGATTCGCAATGTACGATTCCAAGGTCAGTGATTTTAATGTAGTGAAGGCTGCAGGAAGAGATATCTTAAGAGAGCTTTCCGATGCTTGTAAGAAATATGACATGACAATGGGTATCTATTATTCACAGGCTCAGGACTGGGATGATGACAATGCCTATAAGAAGGATTACGAAGACAAGAACGAATGGAAGCCGGAATTCCGTACATACTTCGATGAGAAATGCAAACCGCAGTTAAAAGAGCTTCTTGAGAATTACGATAATATTTCCCTGATCTGGTTTGATACTCCGATGGGAATGACCGCAGACGAGGCTCAGGAATTAAGAGACTGGGTTAAGGGTATTAAGCCTGACTGCATCATCAGCGGACGTATCGGACACCAGAAGGGCGATTACATGACCACCGGTGATAACTTTATTCCACGTCTTCCATACGACGGTGACTGGGAAGTACCGGCAACTGTAAATGATACATGGGGTTATAATAAATACGATACAAACTGGAAGAATCCGGATGATATCCTGAACCTTCTTCTCAAGATCGTCGGCAGAGGCGGAAATTACCTGCTGAACGTAGGACCAATGGCAGACGGAACTGTTCCGGAAGCTTGTGTCGAGGTTATGAATGAGGTTGGTAAATACGTGACTGAGAATGCGGAAGCAATTTACGGAACCAAGAATGTTGGTATCTATCCGTATGAGATTCCGAGCATTGAATTTACCAAGAGACCACATAAACTTTATGTACATGTACTTGCACCGAGATATCGTGTAGAGCTGCTGAACATCGGCAACCAGTTAAAAGGTGCATATGTGGTAAGCACAGGAGAGAAACTTCCATGCCGCGCATTAAAGTGCTGCGAAGGAAACTCCATGGTAGAGGTTGAACTTCCGGAGAAACTTCAGGGAGCAAAGAACTACTGTGTATGCCTGGAGCTTGAGGAAGAGGAGCCGATCTTTGAGGCGATCATCGATTAACTTAAGAGCATCAATGGGTAAACTATATAAATAAAATCATATTAAGGGAGGATTTATTCATGAAGAAACGAATGAAAAAAGTTGCAACACTGTGTCTCGCCGGTGTAACAGCAATGTCTACAGTAGGCGTAACAGGAAGCGCTGTATTTGCAAAGGGTGACACAAACTACGACGTAGAGAGTATGGATTTTGAAAACGTTGAGCTTCGTGTAGCATTCAGATTTAACAACGGATCTGACACAGACGGACAGGCTAAATGGTATTACAAAGCACTTGAAGAGTTCAATAAAGAGAACGAAGGAAAGATCCATGTAACAGATGAGAGTATTTCTACAGAGTCTGATTACGAAGAGAAGCTTACAACAGATTTTGCTTCCGGTAATGTACCGAACGCATTCCTTCAGTATGGCGGAAGCCGTACAAGAGAGTATGTAGATGCAGGATATATACTGGATCTGACACCATACTTTGAACAGTATCCGGAATGGAAAGAGGGAGTTCAGGATTTTGCATGGGAGACAACACAGTTTGACGGCATTGAAGGAACCTATGGTATTCCGTGGTCCGCTTATCAGCTCTGTCTCTACTACAACAAAGATTACCTTGATCAGGTTGGCGTAGATGTTCCGGAGTCCTGGGATGATCTTGTTGATGCCTGCGCAAAATTAAAAGAAGCAGGAATCCAGCCATTCAACTACTCTGACAAAGATAACTATCACTTCGAGCATCTGATGAGTGCTCTTGCTCTGAAAGCTTACGGAACAAGCATCGCAGATGATCTTGCAAGCGACAAAGAAGCTTACAACGGCGAGAAGATGGTTGCAATCTATCAGAAGATGAAAGATATGATCGATGCAGGATACTGGGGAGACGGAATCCTCAGCACAGACTTCAACACAGAGAGAAATATGTTCGAGGCAGGAAAAGCTGCATTCACAGTTGACGGAACATGGAACTGCGGTAACTTCCAGAATGACTCCGATACAACTCTCTTCGATGCTCAGAAGATCGGTGTTACAAGAATTCCTTATATCGACGAAGCAAACAAGACTGTAGAGATGGGTGGCGGTTCTGATACATACTACATCACTACATTAAACAAGAGTGATGAGGAAATCGCAGCAACTGTTAAATTCATCAAATATCTTACAAGTGTAGATTCCATCAACGAAATGTGCAAATCCAGCCCGACAACATATGCTGAGAAGGTTACGATCGATACAGGTAACTATCTGCTTGACGATGTAAATGCGATCATGGCTGAGAATACAGAGTCTAAACTTGAGATTCCTACATATGACAGCAACACAGCAGCTATGGATACAATCCGTAATTCTCTTCAGGCATTAGCGACAGGCGCAAGTGCACAGGAAGTTGGAGACGATATCGTTGACAAAATGTCTGCTTACGAATAAAGAGAATTTTGACTGAACGCATGATGTGTGGATAAGAGAAACAGGGGGAAGCATCATCTGCTTCCCCTTGTTTATTACGGAGGTATACATATGGCAGGTAAATCTGTACCAAAGGTAAAACAGAAGCTGGATAAAAAAGATCTTACGCTTTCTTTAGCGTTCCTTCTTCCGGCAATTTTAATAACTGTTATTTTTGTCATCTACCCTGTTTTTGATACCGTAGGCTTATCATTCCGTAAATGGAACGGTATGTTTGGTGCGGCAAAGCAATGGGTAGGACTTGAGAACTATCAGAAGATTTTTTCAGATAAGCTGTTCTGGAATGCAATGCTCAACAGTGTGTACTTTATGATCGGTGGTTTTGTTATCCTGATGCCGCTTTCATTTGGACTTGCAATGCTGGTAACTGCAAAGATCAAGGGAACCGGATTTTTCAGAACCTGCTACTTCCTTCCAAATATGTTAGGAACAACAGCAGTAGCCCTGATGTGGACATTTATGTTAAATCCGAACTTTGGTATCTTTAATACCATTGAAAATATTTTTGGCCTTCATGGTACGATCCCTGATGTGCTGACGATAAAGACTGTAAACGTCTGGATCGTTGTTCTGGTAAATGAATGGATGTATGCCGGATATAACATGCTGATCTTTGCAGCGGGTCTGGTGGCGATCCCTGATGAGTTAAATGAGGCTGCAGCGCTGGATGGTGCTACAGGATGGCAGAGGATCCGTTATATCATCCTTCCTCTGATGAAAAACTCCTTCAAGGTATTCTCTATTTTGTGTATTACAGGATGTCTGAAAGTATTCGATATTATCTGGGCAATGACAAGAGGAGGCCCGAACGATATCAGTTCCACACCTTCAATCATGCTTTATACACAGGGATTCTCCTATAAGCTGTTCGGACGAAGCAGTGCATACGGCGTTATTCTGTTAGTGCTGGGTGTTGTGCTGAGTCTTGTGACCAATCATTTGTTCCGTGAAGATAAAGATCTTGCAATGTAGGCGGAAGGAGAAGAGACAATATGGAAAAAACAGCTAATAAACAGAAAATGCACGGAGGAAAGATAGCACTGTACGTTATCGCGATCCTGTGGACAGTTGTTACACTGTTTCCGGTAGTAGTGACCGTAATGGCTTCCTTCAAAACAAACTCAGAGATTTACCTGAACCTGTTAAGCTTCCCTAAGAAGATTATGTTCCAGAACTATATCAGCGCAAACAAAACAGCGGATGCACTGAATACCATCAGGAATTCCCTGATTGTAGCGACTCTGACAACTGTATTTAATACTGTAGTCGGAATGATGGCAGCATACATCTTATCAAGAAAAGATTACAAATTCCTGAAATGGGTATATGTATTCTTCATGATCGGAGTAATGGTTCCGGTCCACTGTACACTGATCCCGATCAACAACATTGCAACAGCATTAAATGCAAAGAACAATCTGTTCTTTCTGATTCTGATCTATGTTGCGTTTGGTATGTCCCAGGCGATCTTCCTTTATACAGGATTCATGGATGGAATCTCCAGGAACCTGGATGAGGCGGCGATCATTGATGGATGTAACAACTGGCAGCTGCTGTGGAAGATCCTTTTCCCTGTCTGCAAGCCAATCATCGCAACAGAGGCGATCTTCGTATTCATCTATGGATACAGTGAACTTGTATTCTCCATGATCCTGATGACAGATACCAAATATTTCACAGTTTCACGTGCGATGCTGAACTTCTCTTCCGCACATACGCAGGAGATCGGAAGTCAGTTTGCATATGTAGTAATGTCCGTAATTCCGATGCTTATCATTTACATCGTGTTCCATAAACAGATTGAAAAAGGTATGCTTTCCGGAGCTATCAAAGGCTGATGCTTTTAATCTAAACAGGAGGAAAAAAACATGTATCAGTTTGACAGAAAAGAATATGAAAAACGTATGGAGTGGTACCAGGATGCCCGTTTTGGAATGTTTATCCACTGGGGATTATATTCTATCCCTGCAAGAGGCGAGTGGGTACGAAGTGTAGAGGAAATACCTGAGGAAGAATATCTTCCGTTTATGAAAGAGTTTGATGCAAGAGACTACAACCCGAAGCAGTGGGCAAAAGAGGCCAAGGCTGCAGGTATGAAATATGTAGTCCTGACAGCGAAGCATCACGACGGCTTTTGCTTATTTGACAGTAAATACACAGACTACAAGGTAACAAACACACCGGCAGGAAGAGACCTGATCAAGGAGTATGTAGAGGCACTTCGTGAGGAAGGCCTTAAGGTTGGAATCTATTTCACACTGCTTGACTGGCATCATCCGGATTATCCGCATTACGGAGACCGTGTCCATCCGATGAGAAACCACAAAGAGTGTGGAAATGAGAACCGTGATTTCTCACGTTATACAGAATATCTGTATAATCAGGTAGAAGAGATATGTACAAACTACGGACAGATCGATATCATCTGGTTTGATTTCTCCTACGATGATATGAGAGGGGAAAAATGGGGCGCAACAAAGCTGATCAATATGGTGCGCAGCTTACAGCCGCAGGTTATCATCGATAACCGTCTGGAAGCCAGCGGAGAGGGAAGAGGATCCCTGTATGAGTGTGATCCGACACCGTACCATGGCGATTTCGTAAGCCCTGAGCAGATCATTCCGCCGGAAGGAATCTGCGATAAGGAAGGCAATCCAATGGTCTGGGAAGCATGCTTCACCATGAACAACAACTGGGGATACTGTGCAAACGACCATTATTACAAACCGGCTTCCATGCTGATCAAGAAGCTGGTAGAGTGTGTTTCCAAGGGTGGAAACATGATCCTGAACGTAGGACCGGATGCTAAAGGTAAATTCCCGAAGGAATCTTCTGCGATCCTGGCTGAGATCGGCCGCTGGATGGATAAGAATCATGACAGTATCTACGGCTGTGTACCGGCTGAAAACATTCCGAAGCCGGATTACGGACGTATCACCAGAAACGGAAACAAATACTATGTGCATATTTATGAGAATACACTGGGACCACTTCCACTTCTGGGATTTGATAAGGATAAGATCGTGAAGGTGCGCGCACTGGATGACGGACATGAGGTGCCGATCTCCAATGCATGGATGCACAGCGATTACCCGGATATCGCATTCGTTGATCTGGGACCTGACCCGGTACTTCCGGACCCGGTAGACTATGTTCTCGAAGTAGAGATGGCTGAGTAAAAAACTAATCAATAATAAAAAAAGAACAACAGGAAAAGCAGGAGATATGCGAATCTCAGTTATCCGGTTGTTCTTTTTTACCATAAGGAGAAGGGAAAAGATTATGATCATTTATACAGGAAAAGATTACTATGACGTAAGTAGAAAAGCGGCAAACATCATGTCTGCACAGATCATCATGAAGCCAAATGCTGTTCTCGGACTTGCTACAGGCTCCACACCGGTGGGAATGTACAAGCAGCTGATCGAGTGGTATAAAAAAGGAGATCTGGACTTTTCACAGATCACATCCGTAAATCTTGATGAATACAAAGGACTTTCCGGAGATAACGATCAGAGCTATCGCTATTTTATGAACACAAATCTGTTTGATCATGTAAATATCGATAAGACAAGAACTTATGTGCCAAACGGACTGGAAGAGGACAGTGAGAAAGCCTGTGCGGATTACAATGAAATCATCCGCAGCGTGGGTGGAATCGACATGCAGCTGCTTGGAATCGGCGGAAACGGTCATATCGGATTCAATGAGCCGGGAGCAGCTTTTGAAAAAGAGACTCACTGCGTAGACCTTACAGAGAGCACCATCAAGGCAAATGCAAGATTCTTTGAGACCATGGATGATGTGCCGAAACAGGCGTATACCATGGGTATCAAAAACATCATGACTGCAAAGAAGATCCTTCTGGTCGCTACCGGAGAGGCAAAGGCAGAGGCTCTTTACAAATCTCTCTACGGACCGATCACGCCCAACGTGCCGGCATCTATCCTGCAGCTCCACCCGGATGTGACGGTAGTGGCCGATGAAGGCGCTTTAAAGCTGATCCGTGAGAAGGGGCTGCTGTAAGAGATACAGAGGAAATTTCCGCGAATTAAATGAACGCAGATCACGGATATCCGTTTGAGTCAAGAGGATATCAGGGATCACTCTTGGGATTTTCCTGATTTGGTTAATAAAGAAAGCTTCGATCTAACTCTCATCGATGAGCGATGTGCTCAGAGAGTGGATCGAAGCTTTTTGTGCTTTCGGGACGTAAACCTGCAGGTGGCTGCAAACAGGCCGGTGGGCCGGACATTTGCAGTCTCAGGCTTTTTTCAACGTTTTGTGATAAATCATGACAGAAACGATGGCTGTAAACACCTCTGTGATCCAGAATGCGTTCCACACGCCATCAGGACCCATAAAATGGGACAGAAGATATGCGGTGGGCATGATAACGACCACATAGCGGAAAAGGGAAATTACAAGGGATTGCGTGCCTTTTCCAAGGCCTTCCATGGCACCGGAAGTGGTAACGGATACAGCAGAAACAAGAAAGCCGGCGCTGATGATCTTCAGTGCTCTGGAGCCAGCGGCAATGGTTTCCGGGGTAGTTGTGAAAAGTCCCATAAGCTGTCCGGATGCCAGGAGGCAGATAACGGTTCCAAAGAGCATGATCACACAGCTGGATTCCAGGGTGAGCCGGAAGATTTTTTTCACACGCTTCATCTCACGGGCACCGAAGTTATAACCGATCAGCGGGCGCATTCCCTGGATGATTCCGTTGGCCGGGAGATACAGGAAGGTCTGCAGTTTGTAATAAATGCCAAGGATCACCACATAGCTGTCCGAGTAAGCGGCCAGCACGGAGTTCAGAAAAGAGATCAGAAACGATGGCAGTGCCAGGTTCAGGATCGCGGGAACACCGATGGCATACAGGCTCAGATCCGTTACTTTGCTTGTTTTCAGGGCTTTGGGCGTTACACGTACAGGAATAGGCTTCAGGATATAAAAGAACATATAGACCGCAATGGTGAGCACCTGGCCGATGCCAGTAGCCAGAGCTGCGCCCCGGATACCCAGCTTCGGGAAAAAGCCGATTCCCCAGATCAGGAACGGATCCAGGATGATGTTGCTGATACATCCCACCAGCAGGGCGATCATAGATACTTTCATCCGTCCTACAGCCTGGAAAAGTTTTTCGAAGAAAAGGCTGATGGCAATTACTGTGGAAAACAGGAAAACGATGGTAGAATACTCCAGCCCCATCCGGATCACGGTTTCATCCTGGGTATACATCTGAAGGAATACGGGCATAACAGCGATGCTGATCACAGTCATCAGGATCCCGTGGATCACAGACAGAAAAAATCCGTGGGTTGCGGCAGTGTCTGCCATTTTTTTGTCCCCTGCGCCAAGGTGATAGGAAACTCTGGCGTTGATTCCGATTCCGAAGCCAATGGCAACGGCGTTGATCATGTTCTGGACCGGATAGACAAGGGACAGGGCGGTCATGGCCTGCTCGCTGATCTGTGCCACGAAGAAGCTGTCCACAATGTTGTATAGTGAGTTTACAAGCATGGAAAAGACCATAGGCAGCGCCATGGACGCCAGCAGCGGGCCGACAGGCTTCTCCTTCATAAATGTGTCGTTCATGAAAAATCCTCCTTTATATCAGAATTCACAATGTAGATCATGGGAAAAAAGGTGTGCTTTTTGTGCATAATAAAAGCCACACAATCTGTCTTACTGGTGAAGGCAGATTGTGTGGCGAAAAAAGTCGGAACTGAAAAATCCACACGTTGTTTTAGCGTTTTCACCTTAACAAAAAACAGTGCTGATGTCAAGACTGCACGCAGGAAAATACCATTCTGGCAATATGCACAAAACCTGTCGAACTATGGTGGATAAGTGAAAAACTTTCCAAAAAGTTTTCCACATGACAAAAATCCGCAAATCCGCTAATAATCAAGTTATGCACAAATTTATCCACATTATCCACAAGGATAACCATGTGGATGAGCTGATTTACATAAATAAATTTAAACATATGTTTTGTGTAAAATGATAAAATTGTAAAAAATGGGAAAAAAGTTTTTAAAAACTATTGACATTTTTAAATTCTAAATATCATAAAATTTATTGCAAAAAAGACATAATATAAAAGAATAAAAATCAAATAATCAGATAATAGCAAATGAATTCTTAAAAAACTAATCTATTTAAAAGGGGGGACTCTCGGATGTATGGAAATGAGGATAAAAAAGAACAGTGCCCAGTTAAAACGATCACATGCAAGGTGTTGAAAAGTCATTTTCAGGTGTGGATAAATGTGGATAACCAAAAAAGTCTCCGCAGAACCGGAAAAGATCTGCGGAGGATTTTTTTAACTATTTTGTTTCATACGTTTGATCACCTTCAGACGTGTAAACTCTTCACGCTCTTTTTCTTCCAGAGCATTGGTGATATCTCGGGTGAGAGTTTCGTATCTGGGGATGGTGATGTTTTTCAGCGCATTGGCACGCTTCTGGGTTTTCTTGATGTTGGTAGCAAGACGGATGGCGGCGTTTTCGATCATGGAGAGCTGGATGGACAGCTCCTTTACACGCTCGAAGGCTGCCTTGGCCTCGTCCAGGGACAGCTTGGTGCTGTAGTAGGCGTAGGTCGGCGTGTTGCCTGCTTTTTTGTCATATTCCACAAGAGGGATCTCGGTTCCCATAACGCTTCTGGTTTTGATTCGGATGGAATCTTCCACAGGAACAGTATGAGAGATCTGGTCTACGAAAGCGATTCCAATTTCCATATTTGCCTTCTGAAGAGCCGCGTAAGCGGTACGGAAGGTCTCATCGATCTGGGACTGGATGTCCTTTGCCTGATCGATCAGCTCCATCATTTCACGGATTAGGATATTACGCTTTTGTCCATAAGCTCATAGCCCTGTTTGGAAAGAGCCAGAGAGTTTTTTGCAAGTATAAGATTTCCCTTGGTAGGAAAGGTATTCGGATCCATAAAATCACCTCACTAACGGACGGTTTCTCTGTAATACTGATCCAGAACTTTGGTATCGATACGGTCGAGCTCTTCTCTTGGAAGAAGGCCAAGAAGCTCCCAGCCCTTATCCAGAGTTTCGATGATGCTTCGATTCTCTGTTTCTGACTGTCCTACAAACTCTGCCTCGAAGGCCTTTCCGAATACAAGGTATTGCTTATCCAGCGGAGAAAGCTCATCCTCACCGATAACGGATGCCAAAGCTCTTGCGTCGCCTACCTTTGCGTAGCAGGAGAAGAGCTGGTTGGCAACATCCTGATGATCGGCACGTGTGAAGCCTTCACCGATACCGTCCTTCATCAGACGGGACAGGGATGGCAGAACATTGATCGGCGGATAGATCGCCTGACCGTGAAGCTGGCGGTCCAGTACGATCTGACCTTCGGTGATATATCCGGTAAGGTCGGGGATCGGGTGTGTGATGTCGTCGTTTGGCATGGTCAGGATTGGAATCTGGGTTACAGAACCGGTGCCGCCACGGACGATTCCCGCGCGCTCGTAAAGGGTTGCAAGCTCACTGTACAGATATCCGGGATAACCCTTTCGGGAAGGGATCTCACCCTTGGAGGAGGAAACCTCTCGCATGGCCTCACAGAAGGAGGTGATATCAGTCAGGATTACCAGGATATGCATGCCTTTTTCAAAAGCAAGATACTCAGCGGCAGTGAGGGCGATCTTCGGTGTCAGAAGACGCTCTACAACCGGATCGTTTGCAAGGTTCAAAAACATCACAACGTGGTCGGACGCACCGCTTTCTTCGAAGGTCCTGCGGAAGAATTCCGCTACGTCGTATTTCACACCCATTGCCGCAAAAACAATAGCGAATTTTTCATCGGAGTCTGCTCCCAGGGAAGCCTGCTGAACGATCTGTGCAGCCAGCTTATCATGTGGAAGACCGTTACCGGAAAAGATCGGCAGCTTCTGGCCGCGGATCAGTGTGGTCAGTCCGTCGATAGCGGAGATACCGGTGTTGATATAGTTTCGTGGATATTCACGGGTTACCGGATTCAGCGGAAGCCCGTTAATGTTCAGGCTGACTTCCGGTGTGATCTCGCCAAGCCCGTCAATGGGCTGGCCGATACCGTTAAAGGTACGTCCCAGGATCTCAGGGGAAAGCCCGATCTCCATAGGATGTCCGGTAAGACGTGTGTGTGTATTGCCGAGGGACATATTGTCAGTTCCCTCAAAAACCTGGATAACGGCCTTGTCCTCATAGATTTCCACGATACGGCCGATCTTCTGAGTGCCGTCCTCCATGTGGAATTCCACGATCTCCTCGTAAGATGCATTTTTTACACCCTCAAGGACAACAAGAGGGCCGTTTATTTCACTCAGGCCAAGATATTCGATTGCCATAAACTGATCCCTCCTTTAACCGTTTCTTTCCAGTACATTGTCGTAGAAGCGGTCGATATCTTTATGATATTCATCAAAACGCTCCGGCTCTTTATTTGGAACCTCGTATTTGATGGCGATGATACGTTCAAAGATCTTATCCTCCTTCAGCACGGAAACCGGCATGCCACGGTTTACAAGGGCACGGCATTTTTCGTAGAGATAGAGGATGGTTTCCATCATCAGGAACTGCTTTTCCATAGGAACACTGGTGTCCTCCTGGTGAAAAGCGTTCTGCTGCAGGAAGCCCAGACGGATAACCCTGGCGATCTCCAGCGTCAGTTTCTGATCATCCGGAAGAACATCGCTTCCGATCAGCTTGACGATCTCCATAAGAGAGCTTTCCTGGTTGAGGATAGCCATGATCTGGTTTCTGTCATAAACGAATTTCGGGGAGACATGCTCTCTGTACCAGGGAGTCAGATCCTCCAGATATTCGCTGTAGCTGGTCAGCCACTGGATGGCAGGGAAGTGACGAGCATAGGCAAGAGCCTTGTCCAGTCCCCAGAAACAGCGGACAAAACGTTTGGTATTCTGTGTGACCGGCTCGGAGAAATCACCGCCCTGGGGGGAAACTGCACCGATAATGGATACGGAACCTTCTGTTCCGTTCAGGTTCTGCATCATTCCCGCGCGCTCATAGAATGCGGAAAGCTTACTTGCCAGATACGCAGGGAAGCCTTCCTCTGCAGGCATCTCTTCCAGACGTCCGGAAAGCTCACGGAGAGCCTCGGCCCATCGGGATGTGGAGTCTGCCATGATCGCCACGTCATAACCCATATCACGGTAATATTCCGCAAGTGTAACACCTGTGTAGATGGAAGCCTCACGGGCTGCAACCGGCATGTTGGAAGTGTTGGCGATCAGTGTGGTACGGTCCATCATCAGGTTTCCGGATTTCGGGTCGATCAGCTTGCTGAAGTCCTCAAGAACCTGTGTCATTTCGTTTCCGCGCTCGCCACAGCCGATGTAGATGATGATATCTGCGTCAGACCACTTGGCGATCTGGTGCTGTGTCATGGTTTTTCCTGTTCCGAATCCGCCTGGAACTGCAGCAGTGCCTCCCTTGGCAATAGGGAAAAGAGTATCCAGGATTCGCTGTCCGGTAAGGAGCGGAACGCTGGCCGGGAAACGCTTGTAGGTCGGACGTGGAACACGGATCGGCCATTTCTGGGCAAGTGCCAGTTCTTTTTCGGTTCCGTCATCAAGACGGACGGTAACGATGGGCTCCAGAACGGTATAAGCACCGTCAGGAACCGCATGGATAACGGTTCCGTGTGTGATCGTGGGCGGAACCATGGATTTGTGAAGGATGGAGGCGGTTTCCTGTGTTTCAGCGATAACCGTGCCTGCACCGATGACGTCACCTTCCTTTACGGTAATGTGGGTTTCCCATTTTTTTCTGTGTCAAGAGAGTCAACGCTGACACCACGGGAAATATATTTTCCAGAGGCCTGGGCAATCTCTGCCAGAGGTCTCTGGATACCATCAAAAATATTGTGGATGATTCCCGGACCAAGGAGAACGGAAATAGCGTCTCCTGTTCCGATAACAGTTTCTCCGGGTTTCAGCCCTGTAGTTTCCTCAAAAACCTGTATGGTCGTCATATGTTTCTTGAGACCGATAACTTCTCCAACCAGTTTTTCGGGGCCTACATAGACCATCTCGGAGATCTTGAAGCCGGTGTCGCCCTTGAGGTAGATAACAGGACCGTTAACACCGTAGATAATACCTGTTTTACTCATGTGCTGGACCTCCGTCAAATTTGAATTCTCTGTAAGCTGCCTGATAGCCTTCCTCAAAGGAATTGTCGATGAGGATATTTTTTTCAGGGATTATCGCCTTGATCCCGCCGATAAAGGATTCATCGGAAACCTTCAGCGGGAAACCGGTCTTTACAGTGAGAGACTTCAGACGGGGTTCATCTTCTTTCGAAAGATAGATCTGGATCTCATCGTGTTCCGCGAAGCAGACAGCTTCCTCGATCTTTGTACAAAGATATTCTTCATAGCGGGGAGATTCCATGAATTTCAGGATCTGTACCCGGACATCTGCAAAAAGTTTTTCTTTTAAGCGGCTCTGTCTGGCAGTCCAGTTTCGCCGGATGTGAAGCTGCTCTGCGGAAAGTGCCTTGTTGATCTCCACGCTTTGCGTTTGCAATCTCGGCTTTGCGGGAACTGGCAGCATTTCCCAGAGACATTTTTTTGATGTTCCTCCAGTGCGGCATCCAGGGCTTCCTTGTGTTCCCGGACATCTTTTTCCGCCTGACGGCGTGCTTCGTCCACGGAGGTGTCATAGAAGTGTTTAAGCTTCTCTTCAATTGTCATAATATCACCTGCCTATAATTTTAATCCGATAGCCTCGTTTACATAAGATGTAATGAAATCAGGCCTGCGGCCGGTACCATGTCTGTCAGGAATTTCAATGATCAGAGGTGTTTTGTGATGAAGCTTGACATCATCAATGATCTCAGGAAACTCCCGGCCGAATTTTTCGGTCAGGAGTATGATTCCGATCTCTTTGTCTGCGATGGTGCGCTCCAGAGCTTCCTTCAGTTCGTCGTGCTCATGAACGATCACACCCTCTACACCAGCCAGTCTCATTCCTGTCAGAGTATCAATATTGTCACTGATCAGATAC
>ENA-OPZZ01000405-OPZZ01000405.1-human-gut-metagenome-genome-assembly--contig:-NODE-405-length-34420-cov-3.916718_pt1 | contig 34420 bp, 38 predicted proteins | sample MGYA00242487_ERZ504511 | MGnify/ENA primary metagenome ERZ504511 (study PRJEB26092, sample SAMD00036241) | human gut metagenome | host: Homo sapiens | study: EMG produced TPA metagenomics assembly of... | reverse complement strand
TGCCTGGAAAAGAAAGAAAAGAGAAATATTCAAAAGTATATAGAAGATTACCTACAGAAAAACTTGAAGAAAAGGTAACAAAGAAAAATAGGGGGTACACGAAAGATGAGTGATAGCATTACCTTACATGAAATTTTAAGTCAATATCGGAAGAGCGATCTGGTGGAGATTGCAAAGCTTCATCATTTACATGGATATTCGCAATATAAAAAGGCGCAGATGGTTGAATTTTTGTGTCGTGCACTTCTTGATGCAGATGTGATGAGGAAATATTTTATGTATTTGAACGAAGCGGAGCTAGAATTATTGGATTCCGGCGAGAGTCAGGTTTGGATTGAATCAAACGAACATCAGTATGATTATTTGGCGGAAGGCGCCTATATCGGAATCGGTTATGACTGGGATGGAGGAGTTGTTTGTGTACCGGAAGAGGTGCGGAAGGCATATTTGAAAAATTGTGATACGATCTGGAAGCAAAGTCTTAACACGGATAAAAAAGCTGTTAATGTATTTGAATGTATTGTCGGAACTATATGGTATGTGCTCAATTGAACAAGTGATAAATTTGTATGTGAGAGATGGCGGAAGTAAGAAGGAACTATTTGAAGTTATTTCTTTTTGTGAAGCGATACCGGAGAATAAAAAGTATTTTGAATTAAGAGGAGAGAAGTTGATTTTAAAACTTTGGACCGACGGAAATATGTATAAGGAGCTTCAAAAAAGACAAGGAGGCTGTCCGTTTTATGAGCCGACGAAGGAAGAAATTGAACATTTGGGGACGAAAGGCTATCTTCCATTTAACAAATATATGCTGGAACTGAAGGATTTCTTTATAAAAGAAGGACATGAAGAAGAGCGCGAGGCAGAATTGCTTTGTAAAACCATTCAGATGATTATCCGCACCGGTGGTACATATGAGCATATTCGGGATGTGCTGGAAGTAGGATTTATGGACTTTGATTATGTTTCAACGAATGAAAAGCTGCGGAGACAGCTATTGCAGAGAATCGACAATGTATGGGAGCATACGAATACCGTGATGAGGCGTGGGCATATGATAAAAGAAATGGTTGCGGAAGAACCGAAGAGTAATATTATTGTATTTCCGGGCAAGCGGTAAGAGAGAGGTAGATGTTTATGGCAAGTGTTGTGAAGAAAATGGAATGTTATAACATTCGAAAAAGTGTAAAGGATTTGGGGGAGGATTTAAAAGAAAAAATCAAAGCAGAGCGGGTGTGTGACGATTACAAAGTATTGGGGAATGCATTTGTAATGCTACTAAGTTTTGAGAGATATTATTGGAGAAATGGAAGCTATGCGAGTTTGACAGTGATGCTGACGGATGACGGGCAGATGCAGACGGCGGATATCGTTGGTTCCGGTGGTGGCGAAGGACTGTGGAATTTTAGTTATGGAGCAAATGCAGAGTTCGCAGATATGGCAGTAGAAGTTCTGCAGGAATATGGTTTTTCAGGAGAAAAATAATGAGTGTAATAGAAATTGAGCACCTCTCGCGTGACTTTTGGAGGAGGAAAGGGAATTTTTTGATGTATCTTTTCAGGTTGGAGAGGGCGAATGTGTTCGGCTTTCTTGGACCGAATGCGCCGGGAAGACAACCACGATTCGACATCTTATGGGATTTTTGAAAGCAAAATCAGGAAGCTGCACGATCAATGGTCTGGATTGTTGGAAAGAAAGTGACAAGATCCAAAAGCAGCTTGGTTACATAGCCGGAGAAATCAGTTTTTTTGAGGATATGACTGGGACGGAATTTCTTAAATTTATGCAGAAATATCGCAAACTTGGTTTCGAGAATCGCCAAAAGGAGCTTTTGGAGCGATTTGAGGTAAACCCGCGGGGAAAGATCAAAAAGATGAGCAAGGGAATGAAGCAAAAAATCGGGATTGTCGCAGCGTTTATGCACGATCCGACGATTCTTATCTTGGATGAGCCGACAAGCGGACTGGATCCATTGATGCAAAGTCGGTTTGTGGAGCTGATAGAAGAAGAGAAGAAACGTGGAAAGACGATTTTGCTGTCTAGTCATATGTTTGAGGAAGTGGAGAAGACTTGCCAGCAGATTGGGATTATACGCAATGGGAAGCTGATGGCGGTCGATTCGGTGGATGAACTTCGCAAATGTCATGTGCATTCTTATACGATTACACTAGATAATGTGGAGATGGCGAAACAGTTTGCCAATGATTTTGACGGAATTCGTGATGGACAGAACGTGACAGTTTTCACCAAACCAAGTTTGGAGCAAATCTTTATGCATTATTATGGAGGTGAGAGCGATGATTAGTCTTCTGTTGTACAAACGAGAAATGAAAGGCAGTATCAAGGTGTTACTCATTTTTGCGGCAGTGATCACGCTCTATGTCACTGTGATTATTCGGATGTATGATCCAGAGATGATGAAAACATTGGATGATTTTGTGAAGGTGATGCCGGAACTGATGGCGGCAGTCGGAATACATGCGGGAGCTACGAGCCTGATTGGATTTATGATATCATATTTATATGGATTTATTTTGATTGTATTCCCGATGGTATTCTGTATTCTGCGAGGAAATGGTCTGATTGCCAAATATGTTGACCGAGGTTCTGTGGTTTCTCTTGTGGCGGCGCCGGTAAAACGGCAGAAGATTGCGTGTACACAGGCGAGCGTACTTATCAGTGGAGTGATTCAGTTACTTGGCTATGAGACAGTATTGGAAATCGTGGTGGCACAGGGGAGCTTTCCGAATGAATTGGAGATCGCAGAACTTTTGAAACTGAACTCTGGATTGTTTTGCCTGTTGTTATTTATTGCAGGAATCTGCTTTTTGGCATCGTGTCTGTTCTCGGATACGAGATACAGTATTGGGTTAGGTGCAGGAATTCCTGCATTGATGTATGTTCTGCAGATGCTTGCAAATGCAGGGGAAGATGCAGAGAAAGCGAAATATTTTACGTTTTTTACATTGTTTCAGCCGGAAAATCTTGTGGCTGGAAAGAGCAGTGCGCTGATGGGAGTTACTATTTTACTTATCGGTGGAATTGCGCTGTTTGCAGCAGGAATTTTCCTGTTTTGCAAGAAAGATTTATATATCTAAAAAGAGACACTGATGACGGATTTCCGTCATTTCAGTGTCTCGCTGTGATTTAAGACCGATGTACTGTAGAGAAACAGGACATGCTGATTTTTAAAATCAATCAGTGATGGCAGCGAATAGCTTGAAAGATAGCGTACATCCAGCAGTGTAATCTTTTGGTATCCGGTGGCAAGCAGAGGTGCAATGGCACTGCCGAAGGAATCGCGGAAAATAACAAGTTCAAGGTCTGTCTGTACGGCAGGATTTTCAATTGTGATATAGGACAAAGAGCCGGACAAAAAGAGCTCGTAAGGGTCTTTTCCGTCGCCTTTTACAAAATCATACATGGAAATTTGACGGTCGTTTTGGTGGTCGAATACAGTGCACTGTTCTATTGCAGGACTTGTCAGGAACCAAAGTGGTTCGCCGGAAAGATTCTGAGCCGCCTGCCCTGCATAAGCGCCACGAAAATCGTTTGTAAATACCTGCTCTTGGAAATCATCTGAGACAAAAGTACCCATGGAGTCTGCGAGATGATTTGCAACATCGATGATTTTTTCCTGCCGCCAGTGGGGATCGGTCTGATAATAGTCGGTTAACTCCAAAAGCGGTGCAATATCGATATAATGCATCTGCGGATTTGCATCTTGCATCGTCTGGAAGAAATCATCATAGTCCATTGTCAGTGCAGAGTCATCGTCCTGTAAAAAATAGTTCTTATCCGGAATGATGGAAAGATAGATATTTTCCGCATTCCCTTTTAGACAGGTCTCATAAATTCTTTGAAACACTTTCGAGGCGTGCTTCAAAGAGTCCTCGTGCATCGGATATTCCATTGCGATTGCCATATCATCTTTTAAGTACAGTCCTTCTATATCTGATTTTCCAAGTAAATCGAGAGAAACAGTTGAATACAGGTGGCGGAATGCTTCTCGCATCGGAAACTGATCGACCGCATATTTATCAAATTTTTCCATAAAGCTTCCGGAGAGCAAGCTTCCTGTATCCGGCGAAGGAAACTGTGTGAGCGGGCGCCTTTCGCTGAGGGAAACCTCATCGGACGGCTTCAGAAAGACAGGCGATGGAAAAAGAAAATAAGAGAATACCTGTGGTAACAATTACGATTCTGTTTTTCCATTGATCTGACATTGAAAATACCTCCTTCTAAAAGCGAAAAATATAAAAAACGGGTTATAAGAATCCTGAATAAGATAAGCAGTCACAGTAAGCATTAAAACAATCAGGACAGCCGGCTCTAAAATATTGAGGAGCTGTTTCGCCGTTTTCTTTGTACGGAATCTTTCAATCAGCTGCGCAGCAAAGGGGGTGGCGCCGACCACAGAAACGGTGAGGATAACACCATAGCTTTTGAGATAGTATAAGAATTCTTTTTGAAACAAGTGGCAAAGAGCCGCCGCTAAACATGACCTTGAGCGTTTCGAGAGCATCTTTGGTGGAGACTGCATTGAAAATGACAAAGCTTACGGTCACTGCGAGCAGGACATACATATGGGAAAATAAAGAATGTTTTTGCAAAAATGCAGAAAATCCTTGCTTTTCTAATACAAGCAGAACCGCAAAGAACATTCCCCACAGGACAAAATTCCAAGATGCACCGTGCCACAGTCCGGTCAGAAACCACACGACTGCGATGTTAAAAAACCAGCGGCTTTTTTTCACGCGGTTGCCGCCCATCGGGATATAGACATAGTCACGGAACCATGACCCCAGTGTAATGTGCCAACGTCTCCAGAATTCCGTGACACTTCTTGACAAATACGGGTAATGAAAATTATCCGGAAAATGGAACCCGAAAATATTGCCGAGACCGACAGCCATATCACTATAACCGGAAAAATCAAAATAAATCTGCAGCGCAAAGGAAAATGCATACAGCCAATAATAGAGAACAGAACGGTCTGTGGAGGTTTGGAAGGTACTGCAAAGCGCGCCGAGAGAGTTCGCAAGAAGTACTTTTTTGGATAATCCCAATATGAATTTTCGGATGCCAAGTGCTGCTTTCTCAACAGAATGTTTCCGCACTTCAAGCTGTGCTGCAATGTCTTTGTACCGCACGATCGGTCCTGCGATCAACTGCGGGAACATCGACACATATGCTCCAAAAGAAATCAGATTTGTCTGCGCCGTACAGTCTTTTCGATACACATCGATGAGATAACTCAAAATTTGAAAGGTGTAGAAGCTGATACCGATTGGCAGAGCAATGTGGAAAAGCGGTATAGACAATCCAATTGCATTCAGGTTTCCAATCAAAAAATCAATGTATTTAAAATACATTAAAAGTCCAAGATGAATGCAGCAGGCGCCTGCCAGAATCAGTCGGGAATGCTTCTTTCTCTCGATGAGGATACCTTCGATATAACCCAGTAAGATGGAGAGAACCATCAAAAAAATATATCGTGGTTCTCCCCAGGAATAAAATATGAGACTGAAGAAAAGCAGAATGAAATTCTTCCATCGAAAAGGCACGCAAAAGTAGCAGACTAAAACAAGCGGTAAAAAGTAGTATAAAAAAGGAATGCTTGAAAATAACATACTATAGGTTCTCTTCCGTCAAGATGACTGCAGATGGATATTGGTCTGTCAACTGTGTTTTGAAATAGTTGATCAAGTCTGTATTTCCAAAAGCAGAGACAACATAATCATCGCCAATTTGAGCGAGAAGCAATACTTCCGGGAATCCACACATCCACTGGTTGCCAAGTATAGATTCTTTTAAAGAATCGGCAAAGGTATTGAGCGTTTTGGGGTCAGACAGATGAAATGCAGATCCCGTAAATGTATTCGCATTCATTGCATGAATCAGGCTTGCTGCATCGTCGATCAGACCTGCTGAATCCTCAGGCACAATCAGCAGAGAGCGTAAACTTTCCGTGTCGCTGACATCGAATTTCCCGGGCTTATTGTCGGTCATATTGTTGTAGTCACCGCCCATAGCCTGAAATTTGTTGTCGTCCGAGTATGAGGACCAGACAGTTGTGAGAATCTCCAAGGCATCTTTTGGTGAGGTGTCTTCTTTTGAAGATTGTTTTTTTGTACAGCCTGCCAGTGAGAATGTTAAAAGGAAGGCTAATAGAATTGATAAAAATTTTTTCATAAGATCTCCTTTTTCTTGAATTTATTTTGTGGCTATATTGTATCAGAGTCCGGGCAGAATAGCTAGGTGGAGAGACACAAAATTTCTCAATTGCAAGTTCGGTACAGAAATGATATAAATAAAGACAAAGGAGGCGTTTAGCATGGATTTTGAGCAGGCAAAACAGGCTTTTGAATTGTACCTTAACGGGTATGACAGAAAGGATGAAAAAGTTTATTTAAAAATTGTACATACATATGGTGTTGTAGACTGCAGTGAGGAGATCGCAAGGAGGATGGGATTGGGAGAAGAAGATATTTTTCTTGCGAAAATCATTGCCCTGCTGCATGATATAGGAAGATTTGAGCAACTTAAATTATATGATTCATTTGAACCGGGCATTTTTGACCATGCACAGTATGGTGCAGATATTTTGTTTCGGGAGGGGCGAATCAGAGAATTTCTTCCGGAGACAACGTGGGATGAGACAATCGAGACGGCAATCCGTTATCACAGTGCATTTCAGCTTCCAAAGATTTCGGATTCAAGAACTTTATTGCATGCCGAACTGATTCGGGATGCGGATAAGCTGGATAACTGCCGTGTGAAATTAGAGGAGCGGGTGGAGGTTCTGCTTGGAGGAGCGAGTGCGAAAGAAGCAGGAGCGCAGGAAATCAGCCAGAGAGTCTGGGAGGCATGTCTCAATGAACGCTCCGTATTGTCTGAGGATAGAAAGACAAATCTGGATTACTGGGTATCTTATATAGCATATTTTTTCGATATTTATTTTACGGAAACGCTGCAGATTATTCAGGAACACTCTTATGTGGAAAAGATTGTGGACAGGATCCCGTGTGAAAATCTTATCAGTAACGAACGGATGCAGGAGTTGAAAAACCATGTCATAAAATATATAATGAATCGTGTAACGAAAGCGAGCAAAAAATAATAGGAGGAAATGCGAAATGAAGGTTACGAACGACATTATTTATGTAGGAGTCAATGACCATCAGACCGATTTGTTTGAAGGGCAATATGCGGTACCGAATGGAATGGCTTATAATTCTTACGTAATCAGAGATGAAAAGGTCGCAGTTGTAGATACTGTAGATGTAAAATTTGCACATGAGTGGCTGGACAATGTTGGAGCCGCACTTGGAGGAACAAAGCCGGATTACCTGATCATTCAACATATGGAGCCGGATCATTCTGCGAATATTTATAACTTTATGAAAATTTATCCGGATACAACAATCGTAGGAAATGCAAAGACATTTACGATGATTGCGAATTTCTTCCGTGATATGGATTTAGATGAGAAAAAGCTGGAAGTAAAAAATGGAGATACATTGACACTTGGAAAGCATGAACTGCAATTTCTGTTTGCCCCGATGGTGCATTGGCCGGAAGTGATGCTGACTTATGATTCTTATGAAAAAGTGTTGTTTTCAGCAGATGCATTTGGAAAATTCGGCGCACTTGATGTGGAGGAAGATTGGGACGATGAGGCACGTCGCTACTATATCGGTATTGTCGGAAAATACGGAATGCAGGTGCAGAACGTGCTGAAGGCGGCACAGAATTTGGATACTCAGATGATTTGTCCGCTGCATGGACCTGTTTTGAAAGAAAATCTTTCACATTATATCGGAAAATACAATACATGGTCTTCGTATGAGGTGGAATCAGAGGGCGTGATGATTGCCTACACATCGATTTATGGAAATACAAAAAAATCGGTGGAAGTGTTGGAGAGTAAACTGCGCGAGAAAGGATGCCCTGAAGTAGTTGTATGTGACCTTGCCCGTGAGGATATGTCAAAAGCAGTGGAAAATGCATTCCGTTACGGAAAACTTGTGCTGGCGACAACGACATACAATGCTGATATCTTTCCGTTTATGAAGACATTTATTGAGCATTTGACAGAGCGGAATTACCAAAATCGCACAATCGGACTGATCGAAAATGGAAGCTGGGCGCCACTCGCCGCAAAAGTGATGAAGGAAATGTTTGAAAAGAGTAAAAACATTTCCTGGCTTGAGCATAATGTGAAGATCATGTCTTCGCTTAATAGTGATAATATGGATCAGCTCGAAGGTATGGCGGAGGAATTGTGTAAAGAATATGTTGCACAGTCTGACACAAAAGCGAATAAAAATGATCTGACAGCATTGTTTAAGATAGGATATGGACTTTATGTTGTGACTTCCAATGACGGGGAGAAAGATAACGGACTGATCGTCAATACAGTGACACAGCTTACAGATAATCCGAACCGTGTGGCAGTGAATATCAACAAAGCAAATTACTCACACCATGTCATCAAAAAGACGGGCGTGATGAATGTGAACTGTCTTTCTGTGGAAGCACCATTTGAAGTATTCAAGACATTTGGATTTCAGAGTGGTCGTCTGGTCGACAAATTTGCAGGATACCAGACACTTCGCTCAGACAATGGATTAGTATTTCTTCCGAAATACATCAATGCATTTATGTCCTTGAAAGTGGAGCAGTATGTGGATCTCGATACACACGGCATGTTCATCTGTACGGTGACAGAGGCGCGGGTGATGAGCGATAAAGAGACGATGACATATACGTATTATCAGAAAAATGTAAAACCAAAACCACAGACAGAAGGAAAGAAAGGATTTGTCTGTGTCGTTTGCGGATACATCTACGAAGGAGATGTCTTGCCGGATGACTTTATCTGTCCGCTTTGCAAACATGGAGTGGCGGATTTTGAGCCGATATCGTGAGAAGGAGGAGTCGAAGAAATTCGGCTCCTTTTTTATGTCTGAACATTCTTATTTTATTTCATAATCAAATGATAGTTGCTATTGTAATACAATCCGAGATCATCGCAGATTCTTTTATTTATCGCTGTGAGTGCATCGTGGTATTCTTTATATTTTGGCGAAAGCGCAATCATATTTGGGATAAAAATATCGTTGTACCCTTGATTTTGGAGTTCTCGCATAAATCGGCGTTGCGAGATGAACGCAGGGTGATATTTGCAAAAGAAGCTGTTGCGAAGTCAATGTCAATAAGTTAAGATAATCTTGAAAGAGTGGGTAATACAAAAATGTATGCTCACTCTTTTTTTGTAATAAAATAGAAAAACGCTTGACAAATCTTCAAAAATTTGCGGCGAAGCCACTTGAATATATTTTTTATTTAAGGAGGTTCCCGTATGTTTTATGACTCACCTACTATGTTAAAACAGAATCTGCTTCGCACAATCTCGAATATGCAGGAAGTATCTCAACTGTTTGTAAAGCAGCCCGAAAAAGACTTTTCTAGGAAACGGAAGATTTCTTTTGCAGACACGATCCGTTTTCTTTTGTCTATGAATGGAAACACGGTTCCAAAAGAATGGATGGATTATTGGGATTTTTATCCTGATATGCCCTCTGTTTCTGCCTTTTCACAGCAACGACAAAAGCTGCTCCCTGATGCAATGGATTTTCTATTCCATACTTTTACGGATTCCTTCTCAACTCTGAGTACTTACCGGGGATTTCGTTTAATTGCCTGTGACGGTTCAGACCTTGCCATCGCCTGCAATCCGAAAGACAAAGAGACCCATAGACGGCATAATTCTATCGAGCGAGGTGAAAAGGGGTATAACCAACTTCATTTAAATGCACTGTATGATCTGAAAAACCGCATTTATATAGATGCTGTCATACAACCCGGCCGTCATCCAAACGAGGCACAGGCGCTTATTGAAATGCTGAAACGCTCTAAGGTGCAGGAGCCGGTTCTGCTGATTGCAGACAGAGGATATGAAAGTTATAACATCATGGCTAACGCACAGGAAAAAGGGTGGAAATTTCTGATCCGTGCAAAAGATCTGGGAAGCCGCGGTATTCTTACACATTTACCGATACCGGAAGATGGAACTTTTGATTGTACTTTGTCCTTAATCCTTACCAGGAAGCAAACAAAAGAAATAAAAAGCCAGCCCCATAAATATCGCTTCCTCACAAACAAAACTGTATGTGATTTTCTGGATCCAATCGAAAATCCCTTTTATACACTTCATTTTCGTGTCTTACGGTTTCCGATTACAGAAAGTACGATGGAATGTATCATTACGAATCTAGAGGAAGAAGATTTTCCAATGAAAGAAATCAAAAAACTGTATGAATGGAGATGGGGAATTGAGCGTTCTTTTCGAGAATTGAAATATACGATTGGATTAACGAATTTCCATGCAAAAAAGGTGGAGTATATCTTGCAGGAAATTTTTGCCCGACTGATCATCTACAACTTTTGTGAAAGGATTATCACAAAGATCGTAATCCAACAGAAAAACAGGAAGTATATTTATCAGGCCAACTTCACTGTTGCGGTGCTGATATGCCGGGAAATTTTTTTCGGGCAGGGTTCCTCCACCAAATTTAGAAGCACTTATTCAAAAGAATATCCTGCCTGTAAGAGAAGGGCGTAAGGCTCCTCGGAAAATCCGTCCTAACTCAGCAGTGAGCTTCTTATATAGAATAGCATAGAAAGAATAAAAAAATATATATAATCTTACAGCCCATGGGACTGTTTTATTTGCTATGCGCAAAAATAGCCAAAAGCAGAAATATCTGCTCTTAGCTATTTGATCATTCATAATGAAGTTGTTGGGACAATCCTTAACTTATTGACATTGGTTGCGAAGTTTTACATTTTTTCGGGTCTGCTCTAAAAGTCTCTGATACTCCTCGTCTGTAGGATTTAAGTACTGATAAGAGACTGACCTGTTTTGCCACTTCGCTTAATAACATAAACGGTATGCTCCTTTCCTTGTGATGGGTATATTATAAGGGGGTACGCAGCGTACAGGTCAAGGAAAATCAGAAAATATATCAACTTTTTTCTTGTGTGGGTAAAAGAGTTATCGTATGATTGGTATAGACAGGTTACAGAAATGGGAAGAAAGAGTGAGAAAAACAAATGAGGATTTTAAATATTACAGCTCAGAAACCGCACAGCACGGGAAGTGGAATTTATCTGACGGAGTTGGTAAAGAACTGGAATGCCCTTGGATATGAGCAGGCAGTTCTTGCGGGAGTTTATGAGGAGGACAGTGTAAATTTCCCAGAGGGAGTTATATTTTATCCGGTGAAATATTTGTCGGAGGAACTGCCGTTTCCAATTGCAGGAATGTCGGATGAGATGCCATATAAGAGTACGAGATATAAGGACTTTACAGAAGAGATGTTTCAAGCGTACCGGAGTGCATTTCAAATGGTGGTGCGAAAAGCGGTCGAGGAGTTTTGCCCGGATTTGATTGTGTGTCATCACCTGTATCTTCTGACTGCGTTGGTGCGGGAATGGTATCCGAAGAAGAAAGTCATTGGAATTTGTCATGGCTCTGATTTGCGTCAGATTTGTAAAAAATCCATTACAGATGGAATACATTCAGAAGTGGATTCCGCAGTTGGATGGCATTGTGGCATTGCATGACGGACAGAAGAAAGAGATTATCCGGATTTTTAATTGCGGCGAGAAGCTTGTGCACACTGTCGGGGTTGGCTACAATCAAAACCTTTTTTATCGGAAGAAAACAGAAGAAAAACCTTATAGACAGTTGGCATTTGCGGGGAAAGTGACAGAGAAGAAGGGGATTTTCAGTCTGCTTCGGGCATTGGAGATGCTTTCGGTCAAACCGGAAAATCTGGTTGTGAAGATTGCAGGAGGGCATGGCAGCAGAGAAGAGTATGAAGAAATTTGCAGGCTTGCCAGAGAATGCAGATATCCGGTGATATTTTTAGGCAGTTTGCAGCAGGAAGCTTTAGCAGAGGTATTTCGGCAAAGCGATGTGTTTGCTCTCCCGTCATTTTTTGAAGGATTGCCACTGGTGACAATGGAGGCAATGGCATGTGGATGTAAGGTGGTCTGTTCGCAGATTCCTGGGATGGAAGAGTGGTTAGATGAGCATGTGCCGGGGCAACAGGTGGAGTTTGTTCCGTTGCCTGAGATGACTCGGGTAGATGAGCCGAAAGAAGAAAAATTGCCAGAGTTTGAAAAGAAATTGGCGGAGGCAATAGAGAAGAAATTAGAACAACAACAAGAAGAATGTCCCGATTTGAACGGTGTCTCATGGGAAGGCATCAGTCGGACTGTTCTGGAAATGATAACGTAGAAAAGAGGAAAAAACATGTTTATAGATATGCACATGCACGAATCGACATTTTCAAAAGATAGCTTTTTAAAATTGGATGAGATGGTGGAGCTTGCAAAGGAGCGGGGACTTGGAGCAATCTGCATTACAGATCACGATGATATGGGATTGAAAGAGTACGCAAAAGAATATTCGGAAAAAAGCCGGTTTTCCGATTTTTGTGGGAATTGAATTTTTTTCTCTGCAGGGGGATATCGTGGCTTTAGGAATCGAGGAATACCCGAAAGAGCGGGTGGATGCACAGAAGTTTATCGATATTGTGAAAGAGCAGGGTGGAATCTGTTTTAGTGCACATCCGTTTCGCAATAATAACCGGGGATTGGAAGAAAATCTGAGAATTGTAAAGGGACTGGACGGTGTTGAGGTGCTCAACGGAAGTACACTTCCTGAGGCAAACAAAAAAGCGGCAGATTATGCAAGAGAACTTGGACTGGTCACTGTTGGCTCAAGCGACTGTCATATACCGGGAAAGATCGGCTTTTTTGCAACTTATTTTCCGGAGGAGGTGCGCACGATGGAAGACCTGATTCGTGTGTTTAAAAGTGGTAAGTGTAAGCCGGCTTACTACTGGAATGGAGAATACAAAATATGGGATATGGAAACACCGATTCACAAACCATTTGAGATTGAAAGATAAGAGGGAACTATGACATTACAACAGTTGAGATATGTGGCGATGGTGGCGGAGAAGGGAACGATGACCGAAGCTGCAACAGAATTATATATATCACAGCCAAGTCTCACCAAATCAATTCGAGAGCTGGAAAAAGAGCTGGAAATTGTAATTTTTGAGCGAACAAACAAAGGGATTGTTGTCTCACATGAGGGGGAGCAGTTCTTGGCATATGCAAGACAGGTGATTGAACAGGCAGATCTTTTGGAAGAAAAGTATATGCATAAATCCGGCAGAAAGCAGCAGTTTTGTGTCTCCACACAGCACTATTCGTTTGCGGTGAATGCGTTTGTGGACTTGATCAAGGAGCATGGAACCGCCCAATATGATTTTTCTCTTCGGGAAACACAGACATATGAGATTATAGAAGATGTCGCGGCGATGAAAAGTGAGATAGGGATTCTGTATCTGAATGATTTTAATGAAAAAGTGCTGCGAAAAATTATGAAGGTAAAGGAACTTGTGTTTACAGAACTGTTTGTTGCAAAGCCGCATATTTTTATAAGCAACAGACATCCGCTGGCGAGTCGAAAATCTGTGACAATGGAAGAGCTTCATGAGTATCCATATCTTTCGTTTGAACAGGGAGAACATAATTCCTTTTACTATTCGGAGGAGATTTTCAGTACAGTACAGAGGATAAAAAACATCCGGGTGCGTGACAGAGCGACACTGTTTAACCTGCTGATTGGGTTGGACGGATATACTGTCTGCAGCGGAGTGATCGATTCGGAGCTGAACGGGGGAAATATTGTTGCAGTGCCGCTTGAAAAAGAGGGGGATATGCATATCGGATATGTGAGCCATCAGAAGTCACATTTCAGCCGTTTAGGAATAGCATATATAGATGCACTCAAACGAAATATCGGCGAAAATACAGAGTTGATATAACTAAAAGTTATAGCTAACAGATATTTTTGGATATTTTACGTATTTATTGTGTCCCGATATAATACCTTCATAGATTACCGGAGGGTAAGACAAAAGTATTTGGAGGTAGAAGATATGAGTAAGAATGCACCGTTTCGATATGATTTTGTAGGAAGTTTTTTAAGACCTGCACAGTTAAAGCAGGCGAGAGCAGATTTTGAGAGTGGAAAAATATCGGAGAAACAATTGGAAGAAGTTGAGAATGAGGCGATTCGTGATCTGGTAGAAAAACAAAAGGCAGCAGGATATCATGTGATCACCGATGGAGAATTTCGCAGAAGCTACTGGCATTTGGATTTTATGTGGGGATTAAATGGAGTTGAGCATATTGAGCTGGATCATGGATATTTCTTCCATGGAGAAGAGACTACGCACGGCTCCGTTGCTGTGAGCGGAAAGATCAGTGGAGAGGGTCACCCGTTTGTAGAACATTTTAAATTTGTGAAACAATTTGAAGATGAAAACACAGTGGCAAGACAGACGATTCCTGCCCCGGCGCAGCTGCTGGCAGAGCTATTTCGAGAAGAAAATGGAAAAAATACAGTGAAATTTTATCCAGATGAGGAAGTGCTCATTCAGGATATTGCGAAAGCATATCGCACTGTGATCAAAGAACTTTATGAAGCAGGCTGCAGAAATATTCAATTTGACGATTGCACATGGGGTATGTTTTGTGATAAAAAATATTGGGAGGCAAGACAGCAGGATTGTGTTACAATAGAAAGCGAGGCAGAAAAATATCTTCGCCTGAACAACCTTGCGATTGAGGGAAGACCAGAGGATCTTGTGATTACAACTCATGTATGCCGGGGAAACTACCATTCTACCTGGGCATCATCAGGCGGGTATGAGCCAGTGGCAAAATATCTGTTTGCAAATGAGAACGTGGACGCATATTATCTGGAGTTTGACGATGAGCGCTCGGGAGGATTTGAGCCGCTTAGATTTGTTTCAGATGATAAAAAAGTTGTTCTTGGGCTTATTACAACAAAATCACCGGTTCTTGAGAGCGAAGAGCTAATCAAAGAAAGAATTCGGCAGGCGGCTAAGTATGTACCGCTGGAACGTCTGTACCTCAGTCCTCAGTGTGGATTTGCATCGTGTGAGATCGGAAATAAACTGACCGAGGAGGAGCAGTGGGCAAAGCTTGCGCTTGTTAAGAAGATTGCCTCAGCAACTTGGAAAGAATAGAAAATTGAAAGAAGTGGTACTGTGAAACGATCAAGACAAATGTCGGAGTCCATTCGGCTTGGAATTATACTTGCGCTTTCGGGAGGGTTTATGGATGCCTATTCCTATATGTGCAGAGGAAAGGTATTTGCGAATGCCCAGACGGGAAATATCTTATTATTTGGTATCTATATGTCGGAAAGACAGTGGGATATGGCAATCAGGTATTTAATTCCGGTCATTGCATTTGTGACCGGAATCGGAGTTGCAGATCTTGTCCGAATGAAGATTAAAGAAAAAAGTATTTTCCACTGGAGACAGCTGTCGGTGTTAAGTGAAGCAGTTGTATTATTTGTAGTCTGTTTCATACCGCAAAAGTTCAATCTTCCGGCAAATAGTCTGACGTCACTTGCCTGTGGGATACAGGTTGAGAGTTTCCGGAAGATACATGGAAATGGAATTGCGACGACGATGTGTATTGGAAACCTGCGCAGCGCGACACAGCAGATGTGTGAGTATTTGGGCTCGAAAAGAAAAGAGCATCTCAAAAAAGGGTTTTTATATTACGGAATTATTTTTTGTTTTGTAATGGGGGCAGTTTTGGGGAATATCTGTGTGAAATACTTGTCTGAAAAAGCATTGATAGTCTGTGTGGTGATGTTAGGTATGGCGTTTGTCATGATGTTCATAGATGGAGAAAAGCAATAAAAATGCCGGCGTTTGCCGGCGTCTTTATTTTACATGTCTTTTAATCGCTTCAAAGCTTTCTGCACTGATCACGTGTTCCATACGGCAGGCGTCTTCGTTCGCTGTCTCTTCCGACACGCCGAGGCGAATCAACCAATCGGACAAAAGACGGTGCCGTTCATAGATCATCTCTGCTATTTCACGTCCGGATTCTGTTAGATATATAAATCCGGCATCTGTGACTGTAATATGATTCTTTTCACGCAGGTTTTTCATTGCAACGCTTACACTTGATTTTTTAAAATCCAATTCGTTTGCGATATCTACAGAACGGACAACCGGTAACTTTTTGCTCAACATTAAAATCGTCTCGAGATAATTCTCAGCGGATTCATTTACAAAAGGTTTCATAGGCTTCCCTCCTTCACTCTATTATGCATAGACATAATGCCTAACAGCATTATATCATATCCCTGTAAAGATTGCCATAATGGAAAAAAAATAGAGAAATTATATTGACATCTAATAAACGTTAGAGTATACTAACCATGTGAAATGAAATTGTTTATCATTATCAGAAAGAAGAGGTGTGTATGATGCCGTTAACGATGGTGAATCCAGGAGAAGAAAATGTAATTAAAAAAGTCGGTGGAAAAGAAGAGACAAGACGATTTTTAGAAAATCTTGGCTTTGTTACCGGCGGAGTAGTTACCGTAATCTCTGAAATCGGAGGTAACATGATTGTGAATGTGAAAGATTCCAGAGTTGCGATTGGGAAAGATATGGCAAACAAGATTATGGTTTAGTGATGAAAGAGGGCGAAAAGAGATGAAAACGTTAAAGGAGGTAGCCTGCGGTAAGACCGTCAAGGTAAAGAAACTGACTGGTGAGGGACCGGTGAAGCGAAGAATCATGGATATGGGGATCACAAAAGGAGTAGAGATTTTTGTGAGAAAAGTAGCGCCGCTTGGTGATCCGGTGGAAGTAACAGTAAGAGGATATGAATTGTCGTTGAGAAAAGCAGATGCTGAGATGATAGAGGTAGAATAATTTTTTTTAGCAAATGGTTAGTTAAAACTAATAAAAACAAGATTCGACAAACATAAAAAAGGAGAGAGAAGATGTCAGTAAAGATAGCACTAGCAGGTAACCCAAACTGCGGAAAAACAACGTTGTTCAATGCTCTGACTGGTTCAAACCAATTTGTAGGAAACTGGCCTGGAGTAACAGTAGCAAAAAAAAAGAAGGAAAACTGAAAGGTCATAAAGATGTTATTATCATGGACCTTCCGGGAATTTATTCTTTGTCACCATATACATTAGAGGAAGTAGTGGCGAGAAACTATTTGATTGGCGAGAGACCTGACGCCATTATTAATATCGTAGATGGTACAAATATTGAGCGAAACTTATATTTGTCCACACAATTGATGGAACTTGGCATTCCGGTAATTATGGCAGTCAACATGGTAGATGTACTGCAAAAGAACGGAGACAAGATCTATACAGATAAGCTGAGCAAAGAGCTTGGCTGTGAAGTTGTCGAGATTTCAGCATTAAAAGGAACAGGAATTCAGAAAGCTGCGGAGAAGGCAGTAGGGCTTGCGCAGAAGAAAAAAGCGATGACGCCGGTACATGCATTCTCAGAAGATGCTGAAAATACGATTAAGACAGTTGAAAACATGCTGACGGGAACTGTTCCGGAAGAACAGAAGAGATTCTTTGCAATCAAGCTGTTGGAAAAAGATGATAAAATTCAAGCACAGATGAAATCTGTTCCGGATGTATCCGCAGAGATTCAAAAAATGGAAGAATTGTTTGACGATGACACAGAAAGTATCATTACAAATGAGAGATACGTATATATTTCTTCTATTATTCATGACTGTGTCAAGAAGAATAAACAGAATAAGATGACAACATCAGATAAGATCGACCATATCGTGACGAACAGATGGCTTGCGCTTCCGATCTTTGCGGCGGTTATGTTCCTTGTATATTATATTTCGGTCACAACGGTTGGAACTTGGGTGACAGATTGGACTAATGATGTATTGTTCGGAGAAATCATTCCGCCTGCGATTGAAAAATTCCTGGTCGGTATCGGCTGTGCAGGATGGCTTCAGGGATTGATTCTTGACGGTATTGTGGCTGGTGTAGGAGCAGTTCTTGGTTTTGTACCTCAGATGCTTGTGTTATTCTTGTTTCTTGCATTTTTGGAAGCGTGTGGATATATGGCGAGAGTTGCGTTTATCATGGATAGAATTTTCCGCAAATTTGGACTTTCCGGAAAATCATTTATCCCGATGCTGATCGGAAGCGGATGTGGTGTTCCGGGTATCATGGCGTCGAGAACGATTGAAAATGACCGTGACCGTAAGATGACAATCATGACAACAACATTTATTCCATGTGGAGCAAAACTTCCGATCATTGCATTGATTGCGGGAGCGTTGTTCGATGGCGCATGGTGGGTTGCACCAAGTGCTTACTTTGTTGGAATCGCAGCAATCATCTGTTCCGGTATCATTTTAAAGAAAACAAAGATGTTTGCGGGAGATCCGGCACCGTTTGTAATGGAACTTCCGGCGTATCACTGGCCAACAGTTGGAAACGTACTTAGAAGTATGTGGGAAAGAGGCTGGTCATTTATCAAAAAAGCAGGTACAATTATTCTGTTATCTACAATTGTATTGTGGTTCTTGATGAACTTTGGATGGGGTGACGGTACATTTGGTATGTTGGAGGCAGAACAATTGAACGACAGTATTTTAGCTCACATCGGAAGTGTGATTGCACCGATCTTTGTACCTCTTGGATGGGGCGACTGGAAAATGGCAGTTGCGGCAGTTACAGGATTGATTGCTAAAGAAAATGTAGTTGGTACATTTGGTATTTTATTTGGATTTGCGGAGGTAAATGCAGACAACGGTATCGAGATCTGGGGACAGCTTGCAGGAAGTATGACAGCGGTTGCGGCTTACTCATTCTTAGTGTTCAACCTTCTTTGTGCGCCTTGCTTTGCGGCGATGGGAGCGATTAAAAGAGAGATGAATAATGCAAAATGGTTCTGGTTTGCAATCGGATACCAGACAGGTCTTGCATACATTGTTTCACTTTGCATCTACCAGATTGGAACATTGATCAGCACCGGAACATTCGGCGCTGGAACTGTAGTAGCGTTTATATTAGTAATTGGGTTTATTTATCTGCTTGTCAGACCATACAAAGAAAGCAAGACATTAAATGTCAATATGAAAGGTATGGTAGGAGCAAGATAATTGACAGACCGATTGATTTTGAAATGGAGGCGGTAATATGGGAACAGCAGTTGTTGGCATTGCGTTAGCTGGAATCGTAGCACTGATTATCAGAAAAATGATTCGAGATAAGAAGAACGGAAAATCAATTCAATGTGGTGGAGACTGTAAACACTGTGGAGGACATTGTCACTAAAGATGAGGAGTGAGACTGGATGCAGAAGGAGGCTATCATTCAAAAACTGAAAGAACGAGGATGCAGAATTACAAAGCAGAGATTGATGTTGCTTGATATTATTATGGAGGAAGATTATTCCTGCTGTAAGGAAATCTATTACCGCGCATCGCAGTTAGATCCTCAGATTGGGATTGCGACGATATACAGAATGGTAAATACATTAGAGGAGATCGGAGCGATCAGCAGAAAAAACATGTATAGGATTTCGGATGTATGTGAGTGTGACGGTCAGAATGGATGTGTGATTGAGTTTGAAGATCATTCTGTGTGCCGGCTGTCATCAAACAAGCTTCAGTCGGTGATGCTTGCGGGACTGAAGGCATGCGGTTATGTGAATGAACAGAAAATTAAACACATTGCCTTGCAGCCATGCCCACATATGTAGGAGAAAAGGAGAATGACACAGTCTTGGAGTACTGGACGGTGGCATTCTCCTTTTTGCTGTAGAGAAAATAAATGATAAAATTTATCGATAGTGTAAAAAAAACTGGAATTTGTCGAATCATGGGAATATAATCAATGGATAAAATTATTCTAGGAGGTATTTATGATGTTAGATTGTTTAAAAGGTATCAATTTTAAGAAAACAGGTATTTTTGCAGCAGGTGTGTTATTTGGGACAGCAGGAATCAAGCTATTATCAAGCAAAGATGCAAAGAAACTTTATACAAATGGAACGGCAGCGGTGCTTAGAGCAAAAGAATGTGTCATGAAGACTGCAACTACTATTCAGGAGAATGCAGAAGACATCTACGAAGAGGCAAAAGCAATCAATGAAGAAAGAGCAGTAAAAGAAGAGCAGGAGTTTGAAGAGACACAGACAGAAGAAATTACGGAAGAAGCTGTGGAAGAGACAGTGGCAGAATAGAGGCGACAGCAAGTGAGATTTATCATAAAACATGAGATGAAAGGCAGAATGCGAATTCATCTTCTGCAAAACAGAATGACTTATGAGCAGGCAGATATTTTGCTGTATTTTTTAACCAACATGAAAACGGTTTCATCAGCGAAAGTGTATGAGCGCACGCAGGATGCTGTCATTCGCTATACCGGTGACCGAGAGGTCATTATAGAAGAAATGAAGAGATTTTCTTATGAAAAGACGGAGGTGCCGGCGGGACTTTTAGAAAATTCCGGCAGGGCGTTAAACGCTGCTTATCAGGAAAAGTTAATCAATAAAGTTTTGTTCCGGTATGCAAGAAAATGGTTTCTTCCATATCCGGTAAATGCCCTTTATACGGCGGCAATATCGTTAAAGTATATTTATAAGGGTTTAAAGGTGTTGTGTAAAGGAAAGATTGAAGTTCCGGTTCTTGACGCAACAGCGATTGGGGTTTCCATTTTACGAAATGATATTGATACGGCAGGTTCGGTCATGTTCCTGCTGGGAATCGGAGAAATTTTAGAAGAATGGACACATAAAAAATCAGTGGATGATCTTGCGAGAACAATGTCGTTGAATGTGGGGAAAGTATGGCTTAAACAGGGGGAACAAGACATTCTTGTTCCGGTGTCTGATATTCAGGCAGGAGATCAGGTTGTTGTACATATGGGAAATGTCATTCCGTTTGACGGCACAGTGGCAGATGGTGAGGCGATGGTCAATCAGGCGTCTCTTACCGGAGAATCTCTACCGGTAAGAAAAGTACAAGGAAGTTCTGCGTATGCAGGAACCGTGGTGGAAGAAGGCGAAGTGACGATTACGGTCAAAGCAGTGGGCGGCTCCAGCCGATTTGAAAAAATAGTCACAATGATCGAGGAGTCGGAGAAGCTGAAATCTGCATTGGAAGGCAAGGCGGAGCATCTGGCGGATAAACTTGTGCCGTATACACTTGCGGGCACAGCGCTGACCTATCTTTTGACACGTAATATCACGAAAGCACTGTCCATATTGATGGTTGATTTTTCCTGTGCATTAAAGCTTGCGATGCCGATTTCTGTCCTTTCAGCGATTCGAGAAGCAGGCGTGCATAATATTACAGTAAAAGGCGGTAAGTTTTTAGAGGCAGCGGCAGAGGCGGATACGATTGTGTTCGACAAGACAGGAACACTCACAAAAGCAAAGCCTACTGTAGTGGATGTCGTTTCGTTCAATGGAGAAGATCCGGATGAACTACTTCGGATTGCAGCATGCATGGAAGAACATTTTCCGCATTCTATGGCAAAAGCAGTCGTGAACGCTGCCAAGAAGAAAAAATTGGATCATGAGGAAATGCATTCGAAAGTGGAATACATGGTTGCACACGGAATTTCCACGATGATCAATGAGAAAAAGGCAATTATCGGAAGCTATCATTTTGTCTTTGAGGATGAAAAATGTATGATCCCAGAGGGGAAAGAAGCGCTTTTTGCATCACTTCCGGTGGAATACTCTCATCTGTATCTTGCGATTGAAAAAGAATTGGCAGCAGTCATCTGCATTGAAGACCCTCTCCGAGAGGAGGCGGCAGATGTCATTGAAATACTGCGAGAATCAGGCATTTCAAAGATCGTGATGATGACAGGGGACAGCGAGCACACTGCGGCAGCGATTGCAAGAAGAGTCGGTGTAGATGAATATTATTCAGAAGTACTTCCGGAAGATAAGGCTGATTTTGTGGAAAAAGAAAAGGCAAAAGGCAGAAAAGTCATCATGATCGGAGATGGCATCAACGACTCACCGGCGCTTTCGGCTGCTGATGTAGGAGTCGCAATCAGTGACGGAGCAGAGCTTGCAAGAGAAATTGCGGACATTATGATTGGTGCAGAAAACTTATATGAACTTGTAATATTAAAGCAGTTGAGCGATGGACTGATGAAACGAATCAAAAGAAATTACCGATTTATTGTTACTTTTAATGCAGGACTGATTTTACTTGGGGTGAGTGGAATCTTACAGCCGACTACGTCAGCATTGTTCCATAATATGTCAACACTTGGAATCAGCCTGAAGAGTATGCAGGATTTGCTGTAGTCACATACCAGGAGGCGAAAAGATATGAAAAAACATAGATTTTGGGCATGGGCAATGATAGGATGCCTTTTTATGACACTGTACACAGGATATAAACACAAATAGTGGTGCAAGGGGGCTGTCGGTTAATCAATGTCAATAAGTTAAGATAATCTTGAAAGAGTGGGTAATACAAAAATGTATGCTCACTCTTTTTTTGTAATAAAATAGAAAAAACGCTTGACAAATCTTCAAAAATTTGCGGCGAAGCCACTTGAATATATTTTTTATTTAAGGAGGTTCCCGTATGTTTTATGACTCACCTACTATGTTAAAACAGAATCTGCTTCGCACAATCTCGAATATGCAGGAAGTATCTCAACTGTTTGTAAAGCAGCCCGAAAAAGACTTTTCTAGGAAACGGAAGATTTCTTTTGCAGACACGATCCGTTTTCTTTTGTCTATGAATGGAAACACGGTTCCAAAAGAATGGATGGATTATTGGGATTTTTATCCTGATATGCCCTCTGTTTCTGCCTTTTCACAGCAACGACAAAAGCTGCTCCCTGATGCAATGGATTTTCTATTCCATACTTTTACGGATTCCTTCTCAACTCTGAGTACTTACCGGGGATTTCGTTTAATTGCCTGTGACGGTTCAGACCTTGCCATCGCCTGCAATCCGAAAGACAAAGAGACCCATAGACGGCATAATTCTATCGAGCGAGGTGAAAAGGGGTATAACCAACTTCATTTAAATGCACTGTATGATCTGAAAAACCGCATTTATATAGATGCTGTCATACAACCCGGCCGTCATCCAAACGAGGCACAGGCGCTTATTGAAATGCTGAAACGCTCTAAGGTGCAGGAGCCGGTTCTGCTGATTGCAGACAGAGGATATGAAAGTTATAACATCATGGCTAACGCACAGGAAAAAGGGTGGAAATTTCTGATCCGTGCAAAAGATCTGGGAAGCCGCGGTATTCTTACACATTTACCGATACCGGAAGATGGAACTTTTGATTGTACTTTGTCCTTAATCCTTACCAGGAAGCAAACAAAAGAAATAAAAAGCCAGCCCCATAAATATCGCTTCCTCACAAACAAAACTGTATGTGATTTTCTGGATCCAATCGAAAATCCCTTTTATACACTTCATTTTCGTGTCTTACGGTTTCCGATTACAGAAAGTACGATGGAATGTATCATTACGAATCTAGAGGAAGAAGATTTTCCAATGAAAGAAATCAAAAAACTGTATGAATGGAGATGGGGAATTGAGCGTTCTTTTCGAGAATTGAAATATACGATTGGATTAACGAATTTCCATGCAAAAAAGGTGGAGTATATCTTGCAGGAAATTTTTGCCCGACTGATCATCTACAACTTTTGTGAAAGGATTATCACAAAGATCGTAATCCAACAGAAAAACAGGAAGTATATTTATCAGGCCAACTTCACTGTTGCGGTGCTGATATGCCGGGAAATTTTTTTCGGGCAGGGTTCCTCCACCAAATTTAGAAGCACTTATTCAAAAGAATATCCTGCCTGTAAGAGAAGGGCGTAAGGCTCCTCGGAAAATCCGTCCTAACTCAGCAGTGAGCTTCTTATATAGAATAGCATAGAAAGAATAAAAAAATATATATAATCTTACAGCCCATGGGACTGTTTTATTTGCTATGCGCAAAAATAGCCAAAAGCAGAAATATCTGCTCTTAGCTATTTGATCATTCATAATGAAGTTGTTGGGACAATCCTTAACTTATTGACATTGATTTCCCGACAGCCCCTTCTACTCATTTACTCGTTACAAGTATCGTTTTTCATGCTACCAGCATTCATCGAAATAACCCTGTTAAAGCTACGGTTTTCAGAATAATCACCATGAGAAGCTACTATAATGTAAGCGCAAAATAGTATTCTTTTCATAGGCAGTGGTCTCTTTCTGTATTGGCTTGCCTAAGTCGTATAACTTCAAAAGCCTATATCTTGGAATTTATTGGAAATGATAGACGAATTGAAAAACAGTAACTTATCAGTTAGCCACTACAAATTGGAAGATTTTGCAAATTATCAAATAGTAAATAAACTTATTCCTTATTTTTCTTGTATTCTCAATCGGTTCGCGCAATATTGTCCAACTTTTTTTGTATTTATCATTATTTATTCATTTATAATATACTATTCTGTTAAATATATAGTTTTTTTAACATTTATACCAAAAATTGTCCATCAATACATTGATATTTTAGGAATAAAATTATATACTATTTATAAATAAGAATTGCAATTCTATCTGTAAAACATGAAAATAATAATATTTAAGCCTACAAATAAAAAGTCATGGCTAAATTGATGAACATTGAAAACTTTATACAGGTTGAAAATCAGGCAGCAAAATAAAACTTTCACACTTATGCCGGTTAAGGAAACTGCTATACAGCTGTTCAAATTCTAGAAATAATAAAAAGATATCCTTTTACACAATACCATATAATCTGCAAAATTACGGTTATGTAAACGTAAAAAGGCATATTTTAGACTCGTTTCCCATCGAAAAACTGTTAAATAGGATTATCCTGAGGCATTGTTTCACTCAAAACATCCATTTTTTCATAAAATCTAGATTCATCTATATCAATATATTATAATCATAGCTTTTATGGATGACAAGCTGCCCTCCCCCCCTAAATCGCAGCCATTAATTGCTAATCAAACAAAGGAATCTTTCATCATATAACAATAGGGTGTGGGGAAAGTTTTAAAGCAGTTTTATTCATGAGTGCGTGTACTGACAGACTCCACGATTGCAGAATATTTATTGAGTTTGATTACAGCTTAATTGGTAATGGGTGTTTACTGCTATCCTTTTGAAATACGAAAATTTGATTAATGGATATGTACTAGATTTATTCATTGCCTATTCAAGCTCCTGTGGTGTGATAAGAATACGCTTACGACAATTCAACCTGCATAAAACGAACGCTGCAAATGAAGAGTTGGTTATTAGTCTTTTTTTACAGGCATGAAGTTCAAGAAAGAAAGCCGACATACCTATTACTCTATCATTATACAGCTCAAGCAACAAGATGGGAATTTTCTTATTGGCTGCAAGAAATATTAACCATCAATATATTGTAGAAAGGAGCATTTATGAGGGAAAAAAGCAAAAAAATTATCAAGCATTCTTTTATGTTTAGTATTTTGCTTTTCTTTTTCTACAGCTGTATATGCCGCATCATATATATATTATGATGGAGGTTTGAAAAGTGCAACTGTAGATGTAGAAAATCGACTTCAAATTCTAGTGTTTACAAGAATAGTGTAAGTGCTTGGAATAGCACAAATACACCAGTAAATATTAAAACTGTACCTGGATCTGGCCATAGTTATGTTATTGATGGTGTCTACAATGATACTTGGTATGGTCTATATACTCCCAAAAATCGTCAATGGATTATTTCAGGACGTGCTGGTAAGTTTACTATTGAATTAAATCGAAAAGAATTAGTAAGCGAATCAGATAATTTTTGGCAAAGTGTTTTGGTTCATGAATTAGGTCATGCTTTCTGTTTAGATGATAATCCATCTAGTGGTAATTCTTCAATCATGAATTATGATAGGAATAGAAACACTCTGATTAAACCTACAAGTAATGATATTGCGGGTGTCAATAGTGCTTATTAATGGATTTAAGGAGGTGAGTTTATGAAAAAAATATATAATTAAAAAAATCATAATCTGTTGTACTATATTTTGTTTAGCACTTACCTTTGGAATTGTAGGGCATTTTGCATCGTCCCCAAAAGTTCTTGAAGCAGACTATCCATATTATCCAGAAGTTAGTAATATCACAGAAGCTGCTGATGTAATTGTTGTAGGCAAAGTTCTTGAAGCAGAAGATGTACAAAACCTTAATATAAATACTGATCCTCAAACTCGAAATAGTACAGATTCTATACCATATACCATTTCTAAAATTGAGGTAACTAATGTAATTAAGGGAAATGTTGAAATTGGTGATATTTTAGAAGTGAAACAATTAGGAGACTTCGAAAACATGCCAGAAGCATTTTTAGCCGAAACCGATGGGTATTTTAACACAAATGATTCCGAATTGCTATTTTTAGCATCATTTGAAGGTACTCCATACTCTCCACTAAACCCAACGCAAGGAGCTGTGAAAGTTTTGGAGGATCAAACATTATACTCTGCAAGTAAATATTCTTTATTTGGATATGAAGCAAAAACTCGTTCTACTCCTCAAACTTTGGATGATGCAATAGCTGAAATTTCTAAATACGTTCAATAATAAAAAAATCAGGCGGCTGTCGGGAAATAGATAGTTCCAAACAGGGGCAGCTTTGACTCGCATGAGTCAAAGCTGCCCCTGAAATTTTTCCGTAAAAAGAGAAAAAGATGGCTAACGACAACCATCTCTTCTCCGTTACATGTTATACTGTAACTATGCAAAAACAAGATTATTATAACGAATTTTTTGAATTAGGGCAACAGAAAATTAACTTTAGTTTCTTTGAATTGAGTTTACCTGATGACGATCCAGTCTATACCCTGAAAAAAGTGATGGAGGAGTTAGATTTTTCTGGCTTGTTAGCCAATTGTTCAGATAAGGGAAGAATCGGGTACAATCCAATTATGATGTATGCTGTAGTTACTTACGCAAATATGCGTGGGGTAAGAGCTGTTGACCGTATCGTAGAATTATGTGAAAGAGACCTTGCTTTTATCTGGCTTACCAAAGGCCAAAAACCGAAAAGGGATGCTTTTTATGAATTTAAAAACAAAAAACTAACTGCTGATGTATTGGATGAACTGAACTATCAGTTTCTTCGTCGTCTGCAAAAAGAAGGATTCATCACGTTAAAATCTCTATTTATTGATGGAACAAAAATTGAAGCCAATGCAAACCGCTATACGTTTGTATGGAGAGGAACACTGAACTACCACCTTGCAGGATTATTAGATACCGTTGATTCGGTATATCAAAAGTATAATGCTCTGATTGACGAAAATGAATATGGCATCAAATATGACCTTCCCCATGCTCATATGTTTGTGATAGAAGGAATGGAAAAAGTAAGAGATGTCATTGAAAAGAACCGGACAAGGAAACTGACAAAACATAAAAAGTTATCAAATAATACAATCATCGAAATTGACAACTGTTCTCCGCTGGAGATTCTGAAACTTCAGAAAAATCTAATGCAGATCGCAGAGCAGGAACACATTACGTTTGTTTATGGAAAAGGAAAGAGAAAATCGGAAATCCAGCAGCTATATGAGGAACTGGAAAGCTGCGGTGAACGTCTCATGGGATATAAAGAGTGTTTTGAAATCATGGGAAAGGATCGGAACAGTTATTCCAAAACAGATTTAGAGGCCACCTTTATGCGGATGAAAGAGGACCATATGAAGAACGGACAGTTAAAGGCCGCATATAATGTCCAGATTGCAGTAGAGAATTATTTCATTGTCCAGACTTATGTAAGCAATGACCGGACAGATTATAATACATTGATTCCTGTGTTAGAAAAGCACAAAAATGCGTTTGGAGAAATTTTGGAGGAAGTAACTGCCGACAGCGGTTATTGTAGTGAAAAGAATCTTCTGTACTTAAAGAAACATAAAATCTCCAGTTATATCAAGCTGCAGGATCATGAAAAACGGAAAACACGTGCATACACGGAAGAGATTGGAAAGTATTACAACATGAAAACGCAGATATTTGAGGATGAACTTTATTATATCTGCCATGATGGAAGAGAACTTCATCATATCAGGACAGAGAAAAAAGAACAGGCTGGTTATACACAAAACCTTTGAGGTGTATGGATGTTCCGATTGCAGCGGCTGCAGACATAAAGAAAAATGTCTCTATAAATATGATGCTGAAAAAGATGCAGAGAAAAATAAGGTCATGAAGATCAATGAACAATGGGAAGCTTTAAAGGAAGAATCCCATGCGAACATCCAGAGTGAGAAGGGAATATTAAACCGTCAGATCCGTTCTATTCAGACAGAAGGACATTTTGGAGATATCAAAGAAAATGATAACTTTCGAAGATTCAACTGCCGAACAGCAGAGAAGGTTTATAAAGAATTCATGCTGTATGCGATTGGAAGAAATATCAATAAATATCATCGTTTTCTTCACGAAGAGATCAAAAAATTTGAAGGAAAAACTAAGGAAAAGACTGCTTAGAAAAAGAGTGTTTTCGAAAATGCAGTTGAGGGGTTTTTGCGTGTATTTGCAGAGAAACTCCCGGATAAATGGAATAGCCAGATTGGAGAAAATGGATGTGAGCTATCAGGCGGAGAATGCCAGTGAATGAGAATTTGATTCACCTGCATTGTTACGTTTGATTCAAGATAAAACGGTTCTTGTAATTGTTCAAGAGTATTCATGTTTTTACGTTCTGCCGATAGTGGTTTAAAGCATAGAACAGCCACCATTGCGGAAGGCTGTTCTCTTTGTATTTATGAGTTACAGAATCGATTAAAGTGTTCGATAGAATATTTACAACACTTCATCTAAATCTTTTTGCATTCGCAATCCTTCATGAATCAAACAACCGAAAATGATAATTAGAATTCCCAGTGTTAGATTTATACCATCGATCAGAACAAAACTTCCATAGCTAAAAATCTCAATTCCAGAAGAATGATAACCTGGAAGACGCGGAAACAAAACGGAAGATGCCAGGAACAGCCAACCAATCATCTGAACACAGAGGCCCAACGATTTGTATAATGCCGACTGTGGAAATAAGTCCGGTCATGAATAGCGCAAGGAATAAAAGAATACGCATGCGTGTTGAAAATGTTTTCGAATGTTTATAAGAAATATTTGTATCAAAATCATTTGGTTTCATCTTTCGGTTCTCCTCCCTGTGTTTTGTCATCTTTTATAAATTCCAATATGCCACCGGGCTGGCAGTCTAATACGTCACAAATCGCATTGAGTGTAGAGAAGCGTATTGCACTGATCTTCCCGGTTTTTATTTTTGAAAGATTTAAAATTCTTGACATGAAATAAAAGTTAGCATATACTAATCCATGTATTTTAAATGAAAATGCTTATCAATATCAAAAATGGAGAACGAAATGGTGGACATAAATAAGAAGAGAGAAAAGGAAAAGAAAACGCTACGTGTGATGATTGGGGTGTATTGTCGCGGAAAACACAAGCACAAGGGAGAACTCTGTCCGGAATGTCAGAAACTGTTGGACTATGCGTTGCTCCGAACGGAAAAATGTCCGTTCATGGAGACAAAGACATTTTGCAGTGCCTGCAAAGTGCATTGTTATTCAAAAGAGATGCAGGAAAAGATCAAAGAAGTTATGAAGTATGCAGGACCGAGAATGTTGTTTTATCATCCGCTTCAGGCGCTGGATCATATGTGGGTGACAATGAAAGGAAAAATGAAAAAGAGATAGGAGAAGAAAAATGAATAAGAAGAAAATTATTGATAAGTTGTTGATTGTTTCGATTGTAGTGATGGCGGTCAGCGGTTTTTTGATAAGACCGACAGGAGAGATGATGGCAGTCATTGTTATGCATAAGCTTTCGGCGGTTATTTTTTGCGTATTGGGGATAGCCCATGCTGTGCAATATAAGACTAAGAAAAGGAGGGGAAAGCAATATGTTTCATAAGAGGTTGATCAAAGAATTTAGAGAAAATCAGAAAAACATTTGGGGGATGGTTCTTACACAGTGGGTCATGCTCATTGCAAATGTTGTGCTGATGCTCCAGACAGCTACATTTATAGCTGGAATGGTTCGTGGAGAAAATCTGCAAAACCAAAGTATCAGGCTGCTTGTGACGTTGGCAGTTGTTGTGGTTGTACGAAGCTTGATGTCGCCGCTCAACAGCAAGCTGTCATTTGAGGCATCGAAGCAGGTGAAAGCGAGACTTCGAACGATGGTGTATGAGAAAATGATGCGGCTTGGGAGCAGTTATAAAGAATATTTTCAGACATCTGAGGTGGTGCAGATCACTACGGAAGGTGTGGAACAGTTGGAAATTTATTTTGGAAAATACATGCCACAGTTTTTCTACAGCATGCTTGCACCGGTCACACTATTTGTCATTGTGGGAACGATGAGCCTGAAAGTGGCGGTTGTGCTTTTAATCTGTGTTCCGTTGATTCCGCTTTCAATTGTAGCAGTTCAGAAATTTGCGAAAAAGATGCTTGCAAAATATTGGGGAACATACACGGAGATGGGAGATTCCTTTTTGGAGTGCCTTCAGGGACTTACGACATTGAAAATTTATCAGGCAGATGAGCGTTATGCAAAAAGAATGGATGAGGAAGCGGAAAAATTTCGTAAAGTAACGATGCGCGTGCTCATCATGCAGTTAAATTCCATCAGTATTATGGATCTGGTAGCCTACGGTGGGGCAGCAGTCGGTATCATCTTGAGTATTTTAGAGTATCAAAAAGGTGTAATCGGACTGGCGCAATGTTTCTTCATTATTATGATCTCAGCCGAGTTTTTTCTGCCGCTTCGTTTGCTTGGTTCCTTCTTCCACATTGCGATGAATGGAAATGCTGCAGCGGATAAGATTTTCCGGTTGGTAGATTTAGAAGAAGATCAAGGAGAAAAATCTGCCGAAATGGAAGGGGAATCTGATGAGATTGCGTTTTCAAATGTAAGTTTTTCCTATGAGGCAAAGAAAAAGGTGCTGGAAGGTATCAGTTTCCGGGCAGGTCATGGATTGACTGCATTGGTCGGGGAATCCGGTTGCGGAAAGAGTACAACTACGCTGCTTTTAATGGGAGACAGAAGGGCAGATGAGGGACAGATTTTTATCGGAGATATGCCAATTGACAAAATGGACTTGAAAGCACTTCGAAGAAAGATTACCCGTATCCGACATGACAGTTATCTGTTTGCAGGAACAATTCGGGAAAACCTTCTCATGGGAAAAGAAGATGCGACAGAAACACAGATGAAAGAGGCGCTTCGCGAGGTGAATCTGTCGGATTTTGTGGAAAAAAGCGGAGGGCTGGATTTTGTTCTCCTTGAGAAAGCATCTAATCTTTCGGGCGGGCAGAAGCAAAGGCTGTCTCTTGCAAGGGCGCTTTTGCATGACACGCCAATCTACATATTTGATGAGGCAACTTCTAATGTAGATGTGGAAAGTGAAAATGATATTATGGCGGTTGTGAGAAAACTGGCAAAAACAAAAACAGTTCTTTTGATCTCACACAGACTTGCGAATGTTGTGTCTGCGGATCAGATATATGTACTAAAAGACGGAATGATTGTGGAAAAAGGACAGCACGAAGTGCTTTGCAAAGAAGATGGATACTATCACAGATTATTCAGACAGCAGAGCGCATTGGAGCAATTTGGAAAGGGGGCGGTTGCCAATGAATAAAAACAGAAATGGATTTCAGGTGATGCTTGGTCTGATTGGTATGATCAAACCCCTTCTCGGAGTGATGTGTATTGCGATCATCATGGGATGTATCGGAAATTTGATGGCGATTTTTATTACGATTCTCGGAGGAGCGGCAATTGGAAATCTGCTTGGAGAAGTGACTAGCATTTCCATGAAAATGATATTCGTGCTGCTTGTTGTATTTGCGGTATTGCGAGGAGTACTTCGCTATGCGGAACAGGCAAGCAACCATTATATTGCATTTAAATTACTTGCCAGAATCCGTCATCAGATATTTGCCTCTTTGAGAAAATTGGCTCCGGCAAAGCTGGATGGCAAAGAAAAGGGGAATCTGATTTCGATTATCACAAGCGATATTGAACTTTTGGAAGTGTTCTATGCACACACGATTTCACCGATTGCAATTGCGGCGATCACGTCGCTTGTGATGGTTGTATTTATCGGACAGTTCCATGTGGGACTGGGAGTATTGGCGGCGGTGTTCTATCTGCTTGTCGGAGTGGTTGTTCCGGTGGTGAACAGTAAAGCAGGACAGAAACACGGGCAAAAATACCGCAGTATTTATGGAAAATTAAATACAACTGTTTTGGATAATCTGTATGGATTAGACGAAATTTTACAGTATGAAAAGCAGAAAGAACGTCAGGAAAAAAATGGATGCGTTCACGGAGCATCTGGAGCAGGTGAATGCAACTTTGAAAAAACAGGAGGCAGTACAGAGAATCAGTACAGATACGGTTATTCTTGTCGCAGGAGTGTGCATGACATTATATAGCGGTCTTTTGGCATCGAACGGGGTGATCATCACCGGAAATGCAATTATCTGTATCATCGCCATGATGAGTTCATTTGGACCGACAGCGGCATTGTCCGCACTTTCAAACAACCTGAACCAGACGCTTGCAAGTGGAAATCGTGTATTGAACCTGCTTGCCGAGGAACCGGTTGTGATGGATGTGGAAAGTAATGTGGGAGTTCCGGATGAAGATATTCGTATTTCAAATGTGACGTTCACATACCCGGAAGACAAAAAAGAAGAGAAACCAATTTTGAAAAATTTCTCATTGGATATCCGCAAAAATACGATTCATGGTATTCTCGGAAGAAGCGGATGTGGAAAATCAACGTTGTTAAAGCTGCTTATGCGGTTTTATGAGACAGATTCCGGCAGTGTCAGCTATGGAACGCGCAACGTAAACGAGATTGACACAGGGCATTTGCGAAATCATATTTCCTATGTGACGCAGGAAACCTTCTTGTTCCAGGACACAATTGAAAATAATATCAAGGTGACGAAGGCGGATGCGACAAGAGAAGAGGTGATTGAGGCTGCGAAAAAGGCAGCAATTCATGATTTTATCGATTCCCTGCCACAGGGGTATGATACAAAGCTTGGGGAACTCGGAGATTCGGTATCGGGAGGAGAACGCCAGAGAATCGGAATTGCGAGGGCATTTCTTCATGATGCCAAGACTATTCTGCTGGATGAGCCTACAAGCAATATTGACAGCCTGAATGAAGGAATTATCTTGAAAGCTTGTTGGAAGAGCGGAAAGATAAGACAATTGTACTTGTGTCTCATCGCAAATCGACAATGTCGATTGTGGACGAAGTGACACAGATGTAAAAAAGATTGCGCAGTAGCGCAATCTTTTTTAATACCTAGACTTGTGATTCGCTCTTTATAATTTTCTTGAAATTAATATAAAACAACGTGGCAGTTGTGAGAATTGCAATGGCATCTGCAATTGGTTCCGCCAAAAAGACTGCTTTGACATTGTCCTCCATGAATGCCGGCAAAATATAAATAAGTGGAATCAGCACAAGTATCTTTCGGAATACGGCAAGGAATGCACTGATTTTAGAATTTCCGAATGCGATAAATGTTTGCTGGCAGGAAACCTGAACGCCCATAAGGAAGATACATGCCAGATAAATGCGAAGCGCCCATTGTGACAATTCTGCCAACTGCGGATCGCTTGTGAATATAGATACAAATATCGACGGCGCAAACTCGGCAATGAGCCAAATGATTGTGGCATAGACAACACACGAGATGGTCTGCAGTTTGAATGCCTGCTTGATTCGGTCTATTTTTTTCGCACCATAATTATAGCTGATAATCGGTTGACCACCCTGAGTGATTCCCTGCAGTGGAAGCATTGCAAACTGCATGATGCTTGATAGAATCGTCATGGCGCCGACTGCCAGGTCACCTCCGTATTTCAGCAGAGAAGAATTAAAGCAAAGAACAAGCACACTTTCAGTAGCCTGCATTGCAAATGGAGCAATTCCGAGTGCTGCGCAAGGTAAAAAGACAGAAGCTTTTATTTTTAAATTTTTCTTCTGATACGAAGAATCGTGTTTTTGCCACATAAGAATTTCAGCGCCCAGACAGCACTTAACGCCTGTGAGAGAACGGTGGCGACAGCAGCGCCTTGTACACCCATGTTGAAACCGAAGATGAAAATAGGGTCCAAAATAATATTTGTGACAGCGCCGATAATGACTGTCATCATACTAATCGTAGGAATTGTCAAAAGCAGATAGGCAACCAGATAAACCTTGATAAAACCAATACTCATGAAATTTGCCTATGTCTGCTAAAAAAATCTTTTCGCTTGAACCTTGATGAACCACGAATCTATATTCATCACAAAACAAATAATATTCAAAACTCATTAAGTAGGCAAGTGCCAATATAGATAAGGCGATTAGGCGTGATATTTTATGATGTAGCCACAA
>ENA-OPZZ01000399-OPZZ01000399.1-human-gut-metagenome-genome-assembly--contig:-NODE-399-length-34653-cov-8.066964_pt1 | contig 34653 bp, 27 predicted proteins | sample MGYA00242487_ERZ504511 | MGnify/ENA primary metagenome ERZ504511 (study PRJEB26092, sample SAMD00036241) | human gut metagenome | host: Homo sapiens | study: EMG produced TPA metagenomics assembly of... | reverse complement strand
GTAAAAAGTTAATCTATCTTTAGCCCTACAGGGTTAGTACTTACTTTCTACGGCGCAGACCACTGTTGCGCCTGCCATTCCAAGAGACGAGAAAATAGAACAGCAGATTTGAGACTTTTGCTGAAGAAGATGACGCTTGACGAGAAAGTCGGTCAGATGTGCGAACTCACCATAGACCTCCTGCAGAAACGCGCCAATCCTTTTGCCGGTCTCAAATCCGAAAGATATAACTGTAGATGATTTGAAGAAAATCGTCAAGAGGTATAAGTTAGAGAAAGAGTTCAAGCTGGGTAAGGAGATGCCTTCGCAAGAAGTGATGATGCAGCTCTATATGCGTATCCAGGGTATTGAGAATGCCAAGGGCTTCCAGTTGGACGAGGCGATGCTCGACTCTGTCATCGGAAAATACAAAGTAGGCTCCATCTTGAACGTGCCTAACGGTGTGGCACAAAGCGTGGAGAAGTGGCAGGAAATCATCAAACGCATTCAGGAGAAATCCATGGAGGTGATGGGTATTCCTTGTGTGTACGGTGTAGACCAGATACACGGAACTACCTATACGCTGGGTGGTACTTTCTTCCCGCAAGGCGTCAATATGGGAGCTACCTTCAACCGTGAACTGACACGTGAAGGTGCACGCATCTCCGCTTATGAAACAAAGGCGGGAAGCATTCCCTGGACGTATGCCCCGGTGACCGACCTCGGACGTGACCCGCGCTGGCCTCGTATGTGGGAAAATTATGGTGAAGACGCCTACGTCAATGCCGAAATGGGACGTGAAGCAGTTATCGGTTTCCAGGGCGAGAACCCCAACCTGATTGGCGAGAACAACGTTGCCGCTTGTATGAAGCACTATATGGGTTATGGTGTTCCCGTTTCCGGTAAGGACCGTACGCCGTCTTCCATCACCGAGCAGGATATGCGTGAGAAGCATTTCGCTCCTTATCTGGAAATGGTGAAAGCAGGTGCCCTCTCCGTGATGGTGAACTCCGCCATGAACAACGGTCTGCCTTTCCATGCCAACTATGAGCTGCTGACCAAGTGGCTGAAAGAAGACCTCAACTGGGACGGTATGATTGTGACTGACTGGGCGGACATCAACAACCTTTATAGCCGCGACCACATAGCCAAGGATAAGAAGGAAGCCATCAAGCTCGCCATCAATGCCGGCATCGACATGTCGATGGACCCGTACGACTGGAAGTTCTGCACACTCCTGAAGGAGCTGGTGGAAGAAGGCGAAGTCCCCATGAGCCGCATTGACGATGCGGTGCGCCGCGTATTGCGCCTGAAGTACCGCCTCAATCTGTTTGAGAAACCCTATTATGATTTGAAAGACTTCCCGCTGTTCGGCAGTGCGGAACATGCCGCCGCCGCACTCCAGGCTGCCGAAGAGTCTTTGGTACTCCTGAAGAACACAGACGGCATACTGCCGCTGGCAAAAGGCAAGAAACTGCTGGTTACCGGTCCGAATGCCAACTCCATGCGTTGCCTCAACGGCGGCTGGTCCTACTCTTGGCAGGGTGACAAGGCAGACGAGCATGCAGGCCAATATAATACCATCCTCGAGGCTTTCACCAATAAATTCGGTGCGGACAACATCATCTACGAAGCCGGTGTCACTTATAAGCAAGGTGGCAACTGGTGGGAAGAGAATGCTCCTGAGATAGAGAAAGCCGTAGCTGCCGCTGCCGGTGCCGACTACATCGTTGCCTGCATCGGTGAGAACTCTTACTGCGAGACTCCGGGTAACCTGACGAACCTCTTCCTCTCACAGAACCAGCTCGACCTGGTGAAGGCTCTTGCCAAGACCGGCAAGCCCGTCATTCTGGTGCTGAACGAGGGCCGTCCACGCCTGATAGCCGACATCGAGCCTTTGGCAAAGGCTGTGGTCAACACCATGCTTCCGGGCAACTACGGCGGCGATGCGTTGGCAAACCTCATTGCCGGCGACGCCAACTTCAGCGGAAAGATGCCTTTCACTTATCCGAAGGAAATCAACTCGCTGATTACGTACGACTACAAACCGTGCGAACACATCGGCAAGCAGATGGAAGGCGCTTATAACTACGACGCGCAGGTGTCCGTACAGTGGGCGTTCGGCTACGGTTTGAGCTATACCACCTTTGCGTACAGCAACCTCAAGGTGGATAAGTCGGACTTTACCGCTGATGATGTGCTTACTTTCACCGTTGATGTGAAGAATACCGGTGACCGTGTCGGCAAGGAGAGCGTGTTGCTCTTCAGCAGTGACCTCGTTGCCTCCCTTACTCCCGATACCCGCCGTCTTCGCGCTTTCGAGAAAGTGGAACTGAAACCGGGCGAGACAAAGACCGTGACTCTGAAACTGAAAGGCTCCGACCTTGCTTTCGTAGGCTATGATGGCAAGTGGATTCTGGAGAAAGGTGACTTCCGCATCCAGACGGGTGACCAGACTGTGAACGTGGTTTGTACGGATACCAAGAAGTGGGAGACTCCGAATAAGTGATACGATAAGGTCTTTTAGACCTTTAGAACCATAGTAAAAGGGCCGATAGCATGAAACAAGCTATCGGCCTTTTATTTTTCCGCGTTGTCTTTCAACAGTATCTTTTTTCCGCTTGTACCTCCTTACTTCTTTTCCTGAAACAATAGAGATTGTACGCATGAGATGTATATCTCATGTTGTTCGAGATGTGCATCTCGTTGTGCTTGACATGTGCATCTCATGCAGTATGGAACGTGATAATTCATTTCATAAAGTATAAGCTTCTGTCTCATAAGATTATATGTTTTACACTTTATCTTGAAGTGTTGAAAGGGCGTGTCTGTAATATAATTCTCGTTTGAACCGTTAAATCAATCTTTTTTTCTCTAATATTTTGTAGTCGAACAGATTATTTATATCTTTGCAAGCGAAAACGGATGAAAGGTGGAGGGGCGATTAAGCTCCTCTTTTTTGTTCCTAATGGTTAATCTATGATAGAAAAGAAAACTGTTTGTCAGATTGTTGACGAGTGGCTGGCAGGAAAGGACTACTTCCTTGTGGAGGTGACAATCAGCCCGGATGACAAGATTTTGGTGGAAATAGACCACAAAGAAGGTGTTTGGATTGAGGACTGTGTAGAGCTGAGCCGCTACATCGAGTCCAAGTTGAACCGTGAGGATGAGGATTATGAGTTGGAAGTCGGTTCGGCCGGCATCGGACAGCCCTTCAAGGTACTGCAGCAGTACATTAACCACATCGGCAAGGAAGTGGAAGTGCTGGCAAAGGACGGCCGCAAGCTCAGCGGCGTGTTGAAGGAAGCCGACGAACAGCATTTCGTCGTGACCATTCAGAAGAAAGTGAAAGAGGAAGGTGCCAAGCGTCCCAAGCTGGTGGATGAGGACTTGACCTTTACGTATGAAGAGATAAAATACACTAAATACTTAATCAGTTTTAAATAAGACTATGGCCAAAAAAGTAGAAACTGTCAGCTTGATAGATACATTTTCGGAATTTAAGGAACTGAAGAATATCGACAGAACCACGATGGTAAGCGTACTCGAGGAGTCGTTCCGTAGTGTGATTGCGAAAATGTTCGGTACCGATGAGAATTACGACGTAATTGTAAACCCGGACAAGGGTGACTTCGAAATATGGCGTAACCGTGAGGTAGTGGCAGACGAGGATTTGGAAAACCCGAACCTGCAGATCGCATTGTCCGAAGCACAAAAGATTGATGCTTCTTATGAAGTGGGCGAGGAAGTGACGGATGAAGTTATCTTCGCGAACTTCGGTCGCCGTGCCATCTTGAACTTGCGCCAGACGCTGGCCTCCAAGATATTGGAACTGGAGAAAGATAGTATTTACAACAAATACATTGATAAAGTGGGTACCATCATCAATGCGGAAGTCTACCAGATTTGGAAGAAAGAGATGCTGCTGCTCGATGATGAAGGCAACGAATTGTTGCTGCCCAAGACCGAACAGATACCGAGTGACTTCTACCGCAAGGGCGAGACCGCCCGCGCCGTAGTTGCACGTGTGGACAACAAGAATAATAATCCGAAGATTATCCTGAGCCGTACGTCGCCCGTCTTCCTGCAACGTCTGTTCGAAATGGAAGTACCCGAAATCAATGACGGACTGATTACCATCAAGAAGATTGCCCGCATCCCCGGCGAGCGTGCCAAGATTGCCGTTGAGAGCTACGATGACCGTATCGACCCGGTAGGTGCCTGCGTGGGTGTGAAGGGTAGCCGTATTCATGGTATTGTCCGCGAGCTTCGCAACGAGAATATCGACGTTATCAACTATACGTCCAATATCCAGTTGTTTATACAGCGTGCCTTGAGCCCTGCCAAAATTTCTTCCATCCGCTTGAACGAGGAAGAACGCAAGGCTGAAGTGTTCTTGAAACCCGAAGAGGTGTCGCTGGCTATCGGTAAAGGCGGTTTAAATATCAAGCTTGCCAGTATGTTGACTGAGTACACCATCGACGTGTTCCGTGAGTTGGATGAGGCCATAGAGGATGAAGACATCTACTTGGACGAATTCCGTGATGAAATAGACGGTTGGGTTATCGATGCCATCAAGGCTATCGGTATCGATACGGCTAAGGCTGTGTTGAACGCTCCCCGTGAGATGTTGATTGAGAAGACGGACCTCGAAGAAGAGACGGTGGACGAGGTATTGCGCATTTTGAAACAGGAGTTTGAAGAGGAGGAGCAGTAATGTGGTAATGTGGGTAATATGCTAATGTGCCAATGCAGATAGCATATCGGATGAAGTGCACACTCCTTTTTTCTCAGCCAATTAGCACATTAGCATATTGGCACATTAATTCATTAAATTAGTATGACGATAAGGTTAAACAAAGTAACAAGAGATTTAAATGTAGGGATTACGACGGCTGTCGAGTTCCTGCAAAAGAAGGGATTTACCGTTGAGGCAAATCCGAACACAAAAATTACGGATGAACAGTTCGAACTGCTCAAAAAGGAGTTTAGTACAGATAAGGACCTTAAGATAAAGTCGGAGCGTTTCAGCCAGGAACGTCAGAGCAAGGACCGCAACAAGGCGTCCGTGTCTATTGACGGCTATAGGGAAACGCAGGAGAAAGCGAAGCCCGAGGAGATTAAGACGGTTGTTCCGGAAGACGCACGTCCGAAGTTCAAGCCGGTAGGCAAGATTGATTTGGACAAACTGAACCGTAGACCTGCTCCTGCTCAGGAAAAAGAGAAAGAAGCGGAAAAAGCGGTAGAGGAGAAGAAGGTGGAGGAACCGGCAGTTGTAGAAACGCCGAAACCGGAACCTGCTCCTGCTCCCCAACCGGAACCACAGTCGCAACCGGAGGTACAGCCGGCATCTGAGCCCGAGCCGCAGCCCGTTTCGGAACCGCAGCCACAACCCGTTGTCAAGGAAGAGCCTGCTCCGGTTGTAGAGGCTCAACAAGAATCTAAAAAGGAAGAAATGATAGAAGCGCCTGCTCCCGTACCGGTGGCTGAAGAAGCACCGGTTGAAAAAGAGGGGAAAGAAGAAGGAGAAGAAATCTTCAAGATACATCAGCCTGAGTTTGTTTCGAAGATTAATGTCATCGGACAGATAGACCTGGCGGCTCTGAACCAATCCACACGCCCGAAGAAGAAATCGAAAGAGGAGAAACGCAAGGAGCGTGAAGAGAAGGAAAAGATTCGCCAGGATCAGAAGAAGCAGATGAAGGAAGCTATCATCAAGGAAATCCGCCGTGATGACAGCAAGTTGAAGGATACCGCTGCCGGCGATGCCAACGGCAAGAAGAAACGTGTCCGTATCAATAAGGAGAAAGTGGACATCAACAATGCTTCCAACTTCCAGCGTGGTGGCAACGACCGTGGACACGCTGGTGCCCAGCAAGGTCAGGGTGCCCGCCCGCAAGGTGGAAACCAGCCTGGTGGAAACAATGCCAATAATAACCGCAACCGCAATAAGGACCGCTTCAAGAAGCCGGTCATCAAGCAGGAGGTTAGCGAGGAAGATGTAGCAAAGCAGGTAAAGGAAACTTTGGCACGCCTCACTTCCAAAGGAAAGAACAAAGGTGCCAAGTATCGTAAGGAAAAACGTGACATGGCTTCCAGCCGTATGCAGGAATTGGAAGACATGGAAATGGCAGAAAGCAAGGTACTGAAGATTACGGAATTCGTGACGGCCAACGAGTTGGCAAGCATGATGGATGTTTCTGTTACTCAGGTCATCGCCACTTGTATGAGCATTGGTATGATGGTATCCATCAACCAGCGTCTGGATGCCGAGACCATCAACTTGGTGGCTGAGGAATTCGGCTTCAAGACAGAATATGTAAGCGCAGAAGTGGCGCAGGCCATCGTAGAGGAAGAGGATGATGAGGAAGATTTGGAACCTCGCGCTCCGATTGTAACGGTGATGGGTCACGTAGACCACGGTAAGACTTCATTGCTCGACTATATCCGTAAGGCGAATGTGATTGCCGGTGAAGCGGGTGGTATCACACAGCACATCGGTGCCTACCACGTGTCGCTGGACGACGGACGTAAGATTACATTCCTCGATACTCCGGGCCACGAGGCGTTTACCGCCATGCGTGCCCGTGGTGCCAAAGCTACGGATATTGCCATCATCATTGTGGCTGCTGACGACAACGTGATGCCGCAGACAAAGGAAGCCATCAACCATGCCATGGCTGCGGGTGTTCCTATTGTATTTGCAATCAATAAGATTGATAAACCGACTGCCAACCCCGACAAGATTAAGGAAGAGCTGGCTGCCATGAACTTCTTGGTGGAAGAGTGGGGCGGTAAGTATCAGTCGCAAGATATCTCTGCCAAAAAGGGTATCGGTGTACCCGAGTTGATGGAGAAAGTGCTGCTCGAAGCAGAAATGCTGGAGTTGAAAGCAAACCCGAACCGCCGTGCTACCGGTTCCATTATCGAGTCCTCATTGGATAAGGGTCGTGGCTATGTGGCTACGGTACTCGTTTCCAACGGTACCTTGAAAATGGGCGACATCGTGCTGGCGGGTACCAGCTACGGTAAGGTGAAGGCTATGTTCAATGAGCGTAACCAACGCATGCAGGAGGCTGGTCCTTCTACACCTGCCCTGATATTGGGCTTGAACGGTGCACCTGCTGCTGGCGACACGTTCCACGTAATCGAAACGGAGCAGGAAGCACGCGAGATTGCCAACAAACGCGAACAGTTGCAGCGTGAACAAGGTTTGCGTACGCAGAAGATGCTGACGCTCGACGAAGTGGGCCGCCGTCTGGCGCTGGGTGACTTCCATGAGCTGAACGTGATTGTGAAGGGTGACGTGGACGGTTCTGTGGAAGCGTTGAGCGACTCTTTAATCAAGCTGTCTACGGAGCAGGTGCAGGTAAACGTAATCCACAAGGGTGTCGGTCAGATTTCCGAATCGGATGTCTCGCTGGCTGCCGCTTCGGATGCGATTATCGTCGGTTTCCAGGTACGTCCTCGGTGCTGCCGCCAAGATGGCAGAGCAGGAGGGTGTGGATATCCGCAAGTACTCCGTCATCTACGATGCCATCGAAGAGGTGAAGGCTGCCATGGAAGGTATGCTGGCACCGACATTGAAGGAGCAGATAACGGCAACCATCGAGGTGCGCGAAGTGTTCAACATCACGAAGGTGGGACTGGTGGCAGGTGCCATGGTCAAGACCGGAAAGGTGAAACGCAGCGACAAGGCCCGTTTGATACGCGACGGTATCGTAATCTTTACGGGTGCCATCAATGCCCTGAAGCGCTTCAAGGACGACGTGAAGGAGGTAGGTACCAACTTCGAGTGCGGTATCAGCCTGACAAACTGCAACGACATCAAGGTGGGCGATATTATCGAATCTTACGAAGAAATAGAAGTGAAGCAAACATTATAATTGAATAATGTGCAAATATGCTAATGTGCCAATTGGCTGCGCGTACAGAAAATGCCGCAGGGCAATTGGCACATTTTGCATATTAGTTATTTGCTCATTGACCCATTAGCATATTGGCACATTAGCATATTGTCACATTGGTACATTAATTTTATGGCAATTATAGATATCATCATATTGGCTGCTTTCGGCTTGGGCGCAATCATCGGCTTCATGAAAGGTTTTGTGAAGCAATTGGCCTCTCTGCTGGGGCTGATTGTCGGTCTGCTGGCGGCAAAGGCTTTGTATGCCTCGTTGGCAGTGAAGCTGTGCCCCATGTTGACAGACTCTATGACAGTGGCGCAAGTACTGGCATTTGTCTTCATCTGGCTGGCTGTTCCTTTGCTCTTCTCCCTGGTGGCTTCTCTGCTGACCCGGGCAATGGAGGCCGTCTCGCTGGGCTGGCTCAATCATTGGTTGGGGGCTGGTCTAGGGGCTTTGAAGTACCTCCTGCTGACGAGCCTGCTGATTGGTGTCATCGAATTTATAGACGGAGACAATACGCTGATTAGCAAAACAAAAAAGAAAGAATCAGTGTTATATTATCCTATGGAAGAGTTTGCCGGGATATTCTTTCCCGCAGCAAAGGCGGTTACGGAGCAGATTGTAAACGGAGACTTTGACTGATACCGTGAACCGTGATTTTGTAATTCATAATTTGTAATTATAGAAGTGATGCAACAAGAAGAACCCAATAAATATGTAAAGGAACTCACTCAGGAGAAGTATAAGTACGGTTTCACGACCGACGTGCATACAGACATCATTGAGCGCGGGCTGAATGAAGATGTAGTGCGGCTTATCTCTGAGAAGAAGGGAGAACCGGAATGGTTGCTGGAGTTCCGCCTGAAGGCATATCGCCACTGGCTGACATTGGAGATGCCTACATGGGCACATCTCCGCATTCCCGAAATAGATTATCAGGCCATATCCTACTATGCCGACCCTACGAAGAAGAAGGAAGGACCGAAAAGCATGGATGAGGTAGACCCTGAGTTGATAAAGACTTTCAATAAGCTGGGCATTCCGCTGGAAGAACAGATGGCGTTAAGCGGTATGGCTGTGGATGCCGTTATGGACTCGGTGTCTGTAAAGACTACCTTCAAGGAGACACTGATGGAGAAAGGAATCATCTTCTGCTCGTTCAGCGAGGCTGTACACGAGCATCCCGACTTGGTACAGAAATATCTCGGTTCGGTGGTGCCTTATCGTGACAACTTCTTTGCGGCACTGAACTCGGCGGTGTTCTCCGACGGTTCTTTTGTCTATATCCCGAAGGGGGTACGCTGTCCGATGGAGTTGTCCACCTATTTCCGCATCAATGCCCGCAATACGGGGCAGTTCGAAAGAACCTTGATTGTGGCGGATGATGATTCGTACGTTTCTTATCTGGAAGGGTGTACGGCTCCGATGCGTGACGAGAACCAGTTGCACGCGGCCATTGTGGAAATTGTAGTGCACGACCGTGCAGAAGTGAAATACAGCACCGTGCAGAACTGGTATCCCGGTGATGCCGAGGGCCGGGGTGGTGTCTATAACTTTGTGACGAAGCGTGGCCATTGTAAAGGGGTGGACAGTAAACTGTCTTGGACACAAGTGGAAACAGGTTCGGCCATTACCTGGAAGTATCCGTCTTGCATCCTTTCCGGCGACAATTCGACAGCGGAGTTCTATAGTGTGGCAGTAACCAATAACCATCAGCAGGCAGACACGGGAACAAAGATGATTCATCTGGGCAAGAATACCCGGAGCACCATTGTGAGCAAAGGCATTTCTGCCGGAAAGAGCGAAAACTCTTACCGCGGCTTGGTGCGCGTGGCACAGAAAGCGGACAATGCTCGTAATTACAGCCAGTGCGACTCCTTGCTACTTGGTGACAAATGCGGCGCGCATACTTTCCCCTACATGGATATTCACAATGAAACGGCCATCGTGGAGCATGAGGCCACTACCAGCAAAATCAGTGAGGACCAGATATTCTACTGCAATCAGCGCGGTATTTCTACGGAAGATGCCGTGGGGCTGATTGTGAACGGTTATGCCAAAGAGGTTTTGAATAAACTTCCGATGGAGTTTGCCGTAGAAGCGCAGAAATTGCTTGCCATTTCGCTGGAAGGAAGCGTGGGGTGATTTATAAATAGTAAATTGTAAATAGTCAAATAGTAAATATAAAGATGTTAGAGATAAAAGACCTGCATGCCAGCATCAATGGCAAAGAAATATTGAAAGGCATCAACTTGACCATACGTGATGGAGAAGTACATGCACTGATGGGACAGAACGGTGCTGGTAAAAGTACGTTGAGTAATGTGTTGGTTGGCCATCCTGCTTACGAAGTGACGCGCGGCTCAATTACCTTTAATGGCAAGGACTTGCTTGCCATGAGTCCTGAGGACCGTGCACATGAAGGAATCTTTCTTTCTTTCCAGGCTCCGGTAGAGATTCCGGGCGTGTCGATGGTGAACTTCATGCGTGCGGCTGTGAATGAGCAACGCAAGTACCGCCATCTGCCTGCTTTGTCGGCCAGTGAGTTCCTGAAGCTGATGCGCGAGAAGCGTGCCATTGTGGAGTTGGACAACAAGCTGGCCAACCGTAGCGTGAACGAAGGTTTCAGCGGCGGTGAAAAGAAGCGTAACGAGATATTCCAGATGGCGATGTTGGAACCGACTTTTGCTATTTTGGACGAGACGGATTCCGGATTGGATGTGGATGCTTTGCGTATTGTGGCCGACGGTTTCAACAAACTCAAGACTGCGGAAACCAGTGCTATGGTCATTACCCACTACCAGCGGTTGTTGGACTATATCAAACCCGATACGGTACATGTACTGCTGGGTGGACGTATCGTAAAGACCGGTGGACCGGAATTGGCGAAGGAGATTGAAACACGTGGCTTCGATTGGATAAGGAAAGAAGCAGGTGAATTATAAACTCATAATCTGAAAACATGAGTGTAGAGCAACAATACATAGACCTTTTCTCCCAAACGGAGGCGATGATATGCCGGCATAGTGCCGAGGTGCTGAATGCGCCGCGTGCCGCTGCTTTTGCTGACTTTGAGCGCTTGGGCTTTCCCACCCGTAAGGAGGAGAAATACAAATATACGGATATCAGCAAGTTCTTTGAGCCGGATTATGGCTTGAACTTGAACCGGTTGGAAATTCCGGTGAATCCTTATGAAGTGTTCAAGTGCGATGTTCCCAATATGAGCACTGCTCTTTATTTTGTGGTGAACGATGCTTTTTATGGCAGGGCTTTGCCTAAGTCCCATCTGCCTGAAGGGGTTATCTTCGGCAGCCTGAAGGAGGTGGCCGAGAAACATCCCGATTTGGTGAAGAAATATTATGGCAAGTTGGCTGATACGGCAGAGGATGGGGTGACGGCGTTCAACACCGCTTTTGCACAAGACGGCGTTCTGTTTTATGTTCCTAAGAACGTGGTGGTAGAGAAACCTATTCAGCTGGTGAATATCCTGCGTGGTGACGTCAATTTTATGGTGAACCGCCGTGTGCTGATTATTCTGGAGGAGGGTGCACAAGCCCGCTTGTTGGTGTGTGACCATGCGATGGACGGCGTGAACTTCCTGGCAACGCAGGTGATAGAAATCTTTGCCGGTGAGAATGCCATTTTCGATTTTTATGAACTCGAAGAGACACACACCAGTACGGTACGTATCAGCAATATGTATGTAAGGCAGGAAGCCAATAGTAATGTATTGCTGAATGGTATGACCTTGCACAACGGAACTACACGGAATACAACCTGTGTGACGCTTGCCGGTGAACATGCGGAGCTGAATCTGTGCGGTATGGCCATTGCAGACAAGAATCAGCATGTGGACAATCATACGACAATCGACCATGCCGTGCCCAACTGTACCAGCAATGAGCTTTATAAGTATGTCCTTGACGAGCAGGCTGTAGGTGCCTTTGCCGGTCTGGTTTTAGTGCGCCCTGACGCACAGCACACCAGTTCGCAACAGACCAACCGCAATCTTTGTGCCACCCGAGATGCACATATGTACACCCAGCCTCAGCTGGAGATTTATGCAGATGACGTGAAGTGCAGTCACGGCGCTACGGTGGGGCAGCTCGATGAAAGCGCTCTCTTCTATATGCGGCAGCGTGGTATCCCGGTGCGCGAGGCGCGCCTGCTGCTGATGTTCGCTTTTGTCAACGAAGTTATCGACACCATCCGTTTGGATGCTTTGAAAGACCGTCTGCATCTGCTGGTAGAGAAGCGTTTCCGGGGGGAACTGAACAAATGCCAGGGGTGCGCCATCTGCAAGTGATAGCTTATAATTTCGATTCATTATGAACAACGATATAAATAAGAGTAGTATCTTGGCTCCCCTCCCTATGGGAGAGGGGCTGGGGGAGAGGCTTCGAGCTGATTTCCCTATCCTTTCCCGTGAGGTATATGGCAAGCCGTTGGTCTATCTGGACAACGGCGCGACTACGCAGAAACCTCGCCAGGTAGTAAATGCCATTACGGACGAATATTATTCGGTGAATGCCAATGTGCATCGCGGAGTGCACTTCCTGTCGCAGCAGGCTACAGAGCTGCACGAGGCCTCGCGTGAGACGGTGAGACGTTTCATCAATGCTCGCAGCACGAATGAGATTGTCTTCACCCGTGGTACGACGGAGAGTATCAACCTGCTTGTCTCCAGCTTTGGTGAGGAATTTATGCAGGAGGGGGATGAGGTGATTCTTTCTGTGATGGAACACCATAGCAACATTGTTCCCTGGCAGCTGCTTGCCGCCAAGCGTGGAATTACCATCAAGGTGATTCCGATGAATGACAAGGGCGAACTCTTATTGGACGAATATAGGCAGTTGTTCTCCGAACGTACCAGGATTGTCAGTGTGGCGCATGTTTCCAATGTGCTGGGTACGGTCAATCCCGTCAAGGAGATGATTGCTTTTGCCCATGAGCAGGGTGTTCCGGTGCTTGTGGACGGTGCCCAGTCCATTCCCCACATGCCGGTAGATGTGCAGGATCTGGATGCCGATTTCTTCGTTTTCTCCGCGCACAAGGTGTATGGTCCTACGGGGGTAGGGGTGCTTTATGGTAAAGAGGGGTGGCTGGATAGGATACCTCCCTATCAGGGCGGTGGAGAGATGATTCAGCATGTATCTTTTGAAAAGACTACCTTCAATGAATTGCCCTTCAAGTTTGAAGCCGGTACGCCGGATTATATCGGTACTACCGGACTTGCCAAAGCTTTGGACTACGTTTCGTTGGTTGGGATGGACAAGATTGCCGCCTATGAACACGAATTGACCCAGTATGCCATGCAACGGCTGAAAGAGATTCCCGGTATGCGTATCTTCGGCGAGGCAGAAGACAAGGGTAGTGTCATATCGTTTCTGGTAGGTGATATCCATCATTTTGATATGGGTACATTGCTCGACCGTCTTGGCATTGCCGTACGCACGGGACATCACTGTGCCCAACCATTGATGCAGCGTCTTGGCATCGAAGGAACAGTGCGTGCATCTTTCGGGCTTTACAATACCCGGGAGGAGATAGATGTGCTGGTGGCAGGTATAGTTCGTGTCAGCCGGATGTTCTGACCAAAGCAAAGCTTTGCAACCTTTCTTTCATTCCTTGCGTCTAATATGTCAACAACTAAAAAAATGAATTATGTTAGTAACAACAACCCCGACTATTGAGGGTGGACGTATCACCCGCTATTATGGCATCGTTTCCGGTGAAACGATTATCGGTGCCAATGTATTCCGCGATTTCTTTGCCAGCATCCGCGACGTGGTGGGTGGGCGAAGTGGCTCTTATGAAGAAGTGCTGCGCGAAGCTAAAGATATAGCCTTGCGCGAGATGCAAGAACATGCCCGTGCTATGGGTGCCAATGCCGTGATTGGTGTAGACTTGGACTATGAAACGGTAGGAGGCAGTGGCAGCATGTTGATGGTTACGGCATGCGGTACGGCTGTAACGGTGGAATAAGTTCGCTCTACTATATTACAACATAGGAAGATATAAGAAATGGCAACCCTGTGAATGGTTGCCATTTTCTTTATAAGGAGTATCTTTTATCGGTTATTTGTACCAATCCTTATAATCTGTTCCATTGGAATTGACCCAATCCATAAAATGTTCAAAGCTCTTGTCTATCGGCTGGGTTTCAGGAGTATTGAAGTTTGTGGCTCCACTTAGATGAATGGCAAAAGGATAGTTGCCATTGGCTACATAATAGCTTGTCGGTACAGAGGACAAATCCTCTTCGGTATGGAATAGAGCCATGTCTGCCTTTTCAGTAGGAGGATAGTTGACCAAATGCACTTCGATGCGTGATTCTTTCAATTCGTCATGTACCATGATGAATGGATTATAAGGGGGAATTCCAAGCGTTTCGTGTGATAGTGGAGTCTTGAAGGTGTTCTTTATCTTATATGTAGCGGTTTTTGTATTTCTCTCTGTTACATCGAGCGCACTTAGAAATACATTGACGGTAGCTTTGGAAAGGTCTGTATCCAGTCCTTGTCCGTTGAAACTTGTGGGGGCTTCCAATATTTCAGTTGACATATTGCTGCGTTCTGTATTCAGTTGGTAAGCGAAACCATTTTTGAAAGTGGCACCGGACCAAAGCAACTCATAGGTGTCTTCTGTAGAAAGGGCCTGATTGGCATCATTGAAGTTCAATACGGACTGGTATTTTACAATAACATCATTCAAGTCATAGTCACCCTTTCTGGGCCAATTATCTTCGAAAGCGATGATTCCTTTGTATTCCAGACTGTATTTCTTATCCTCGTTGCCACCGTCAGGTTTGATATCAGGAATATCCGGATTGATGATGGCTTCGATGGGGTTGGACCATACGTTGAATTGTATATCATTATAGTCTTGGTCTGTCCAATCTTCAAAGGACAATACGACAAAATCATCGATGCGGAATGCGGCTGTATGTGTACGGCCGTCCCCATTCAGCTTTGTAGTAGAGTAGAAAGGCTTATTGTTTCCGCCATAGAAGCTGTCATTCAATAGGAACCATCCGATTTTTACTCCATTGGGAAATACGGTGCCTTGGTCCACTCCGTCGGGGTCTATGTAATGAAGCTTTACACTTTCACCGCCTTGTAGTCCGGAAGCCTTTTTATTATAATAATTATCCATCAGAGTGTTTGGAAAAACAATGCATTTGGGGGCTTTTTTAATTTCACTTAAAGATGCGTCTGCCCTATAGCAATAATAGCCAAAGGCGCTCGCTGCACCGCTGGTTCCTCCAATTATCCGGATGGATACTTCCGCATTGCGCCCTTCCGGATCATTGATTTCAAAATCTATGGCTTGTCGGTATTGCTTAGGGCATGTGCCTCCTTCCTTCAAGGTCGTATTGATGATTGTCAATACATCACCGGGAATTGTGATTTTGTTGTCTGTGTCTAAATAATGAGGATATCCTTTGGAGCTCCATGTTCCTAATACATGGTATCCTTTGGGTGCCTGCCATCCCTCCGCCCGTGTTTGCGGATTATCATCGGTGGAATCCCATTTGATGTCGGCAGTAATGGCATCTCCTGCAATAACTGTTTTGAAGAGGGTGGGGACCCCTATATAAGAAGTATAGATATATGCTTCGTCCCCATGGTCCGAATTGATGATTTCCTTGCCGCTATATGCACCGTTACCGTCTGTCATGCGTCTGATGACCGGTTCCAGGTCTGTGCGTTTTATAATCTGGCCATCTTTGTCAATCGTGAACGGGTCTTCAAGATAGATTTCAAAAAGTACTTTATAGCCTTCGGGGACATCATACTTTACGTTTACTTGGATGGAAGATGTCGTAGAAAAATCAAAAGAGTTGGGAGTCTTCTCATCGTCTTTTCCATTATCGGGATTGTAGACGTCATGTTCGCATCCTATGGATAGGAATGCCAGCATAATGCTGCATAATGTCAAAGCCAGCATCTTGCATGTCAGGTTAGAATAGATTGGTTTCATAATGCCTTTGTTTTTAGCTTGTTTACTTGTTGCAAAGGTATTATAAAAGTTGTAATATATATCTATATGTGCTCTATTCTTCTCATTAAATACAAAAAATAGGTAAAAAAGGGTACTGCTTGTTGTTTTATTCGCCAGTATAAATACATGCTTGCTTGGATTTCTTTTCTTTTTCATTTGCTTATTTCGTTTCAAATCAATATTTTTAGGCTTTCGTTCAACCTTTTAATACGAATAAATGCTATGGACCAAATCCTATTCTGGCTGGTTCCAGCCGCTTCTATTATGGCACTTTGTTTTGCCTGGTATTTCCATCGTCAGATGATGAAAGAGAGTGAGGGTACGCCTCAGATGATTAAGATTGCCGCTGCTGTGCGCAAAGGTGCTATGTCTTACCTTCGCCAACAATACAAGATTGTGGGCTGGGTATTTCTGGGGCTGGTTATCCTTTTCTCCATTATGGCATACGGTTTCGGAGTGCAGAACTCCTGGGTGCCGATTGCTTTCCTTACCGGAGGATTCTTTTCCGGACTTTCCGGCTTTTTGGGTATGAAGACGGCCACCTACGCATCGGCTCGCACTGCCAATGCGGCACGCACATCGCTGAATGCCGGACTACGCGTGGCTTTCCGTAGCGGTGCGGTGATGGGACTGGTAGTGGTTGGCCTTGGCTTGCTTGATATATCTTTCTGGTATCTGTTGCTGAATGCTGTAATTCCGGAAGATGTAATGACTCCCACCCATAAACTCTGCATCATTACCACTACCATGCTGACTTTCGGTATGGGCGCTTCCACGCAGGCATTGTTTGCACGCGTAGGTGGCGGTATCTATACAAAAGCTGCCGATGTAGGTGCCGACCTTGTGGGAAAGGTGGAAGCCGGTATTCCCGAAGACGACCCGCGTAATCCTGCCACGATTGCGGATAATGTAGGCGACAATGTAGGCGACGTGGCAGGTATGGGGGCTGATTTGTACGAAAGTTATTGCGGTTCTATCCTTGCTACGGCTGCCCTCGGTGCTGCGGCTTTTATCCACTCGGGTGATACGCTGATGCAGTTCAAGGCCGTAATCGCCCCGATGCTGATTGCAGCCGTCGGAATATTGCTTTCCATTATCGGTATCTTCTCCGTGCGTACCAAAGAGAATGCGAAGATGAAGGACTTGCTGAACTCACTGGCTTTCGGTACTAATCTCAGCTCTATTTTGATAGTTGTCGCCACTTTCTTTATCCTGTGGCTGCTGAAGTTGGACAACTGGCTGTGGATTTCCTGCTCCGTGATAGTGGGTTTGATAGTAGGTATCATCATCGGGCGGTCTACGGAGTACTATACTTCCCAATCCTACCGTCCTACCCAAAAGCTGAGTGAAAGCGGAAAGACCGGTCCGGCGACAGTCATAATTTCCGGTATAGGCTTGGGAATGCTTTCTACGGCTATTCCGGTGATTGCCGTGGTGATAGGTATCATTGCTTCTTATCTCTTTGCTTCGGGCTTCGACTTCTCTAATGTGGGTCTGGGGCTCTATGGTATTGGCATTGCCGCAGTAGGTATGCTTTCTACATTGGGCATCACGCTTGCTACAGATGCTTACGGACCGATAGCTGACAACGCGGGTGGCAATGCGGAAATGTCCGGTCTGGGTGAAGAGGTGCGTAAGCGTACCGATGCGCTTGACTCCTTGGGCAATACTACAGCCGCTACGGGCAAAGGCTTTGCCATCGGTTCCGCCGCTTTGACGGGATTGGCTTTGCTGGCCTCTTATGTCGAGGAAATCCGTATCGGGCTGACCCGCCTCGGGACTACCGAACTGTCGCTTCCTCATGGCGATGCCGTGGCTCTTCAAGATGCCACTTTCTTCGACTTTATGCATCACTACGATGTGACGCTGATGAATCCGAAAGTTCTTTCCGGTATGTTTCTGGGCTCGATGATGGCATTTCTTTTCTGTGGATTGACGATGAATGCGGTAGGGCGTGCAGCGGCCCATATGGTAGACGAAGTGCGCCGCCAGTTCCGCGAAATCAAGGGAATCCTTACGGGAGAAACGGAGCCTGATTATGAGCGTTGTGTGGCAATCTCGACGAAAGGGGCGCAACGCGAGATGGTGATTCCGTCACTGATAGCTATCATTGCTCCGATTGCGACGGGACTTATTTTCGGTGTTCCCGGTGTGCTCGGCCTGCTGATTGGCGGATTGAGCAGTGGTTTCGTGCTTGCCATCTTCATGGCAAATGCCGGTGGTGCATGGGATAATGCCAAAAAGTATGTGGAAGAAGGCAACTTTGGCGGCAAAGGCAGTGAAGTCCACAAGGCTACAGTCGTGGGTGACACCGTAGGAGACCCGTTCAAGGACACATCCGGTCCGAGCTTGAATATCCTAATCAAGCTGATGAGCATGGTAGCCATTGTGATGGCAGGGCTTACGGTTGCGTGGAGTCTGTTCTAGAAAGAGTTTTTCCCCGTATCCCACCAAAGGCGGGTGGCGCCGTTATCTGCGCCACCCAGTTTTTCCGTGAGGGTGGCGTATTGTGCCGGGTCGGCAGTGGCAGCGTCCGTCGAGAACGGAAGGCGGCGGATCATGATATCCGTATCAATCACTTTTCCGGTGTTGTTTTGGACCTTGAAAAGTTTGGGGTATCCGGTACGGCGTTGCTCAGCCCATGCCTCATAACTTTCGGGCCAGCATGCCAGCCACTTCTGGGTAATAATCTTTTCGAGTTTCGTCTCTATGTCTGCATCTTCTTCCCATTTGGGGGATATGGTAATCAAGGCTTTCATGTCCTTGCCTACCTTGCCGCCCGAGACTACATCTTTATAATCGGCAGGGGTTTTGTCGCTTTCCAGATATTCGGAGGCACCAGCACAGTCCCACTGTGTAAATGAAGTACTTACCCCGTATTCATAGCATGTGCGGGGATTCTCTTTGGTATAGCCACGGAGGGCTGCTTCGGCCCTGAGCAGCCAGACTTCTGCCGCACTCATCAATACGGCTCCGGTCTTTTCGCCGATGGTACTTGTGTTGAGGGAAGAGCAAAAACTGTAAATGTTGGCGTCACCGTCTTTCATGGGTAACCCGATGGGAATGCCTAACAACTGTTTTTGATAACCTTCGAGAAGGGCGGTGTTATACCATTTCTTGCCACGCGGGTCCTCATAACCGTTGACAATGGATTCCATCGAGGCATTCATGTAGACTTCACCCCAACCGGCAACGGCACACAAAGGATTGATATAGTTCTTGCCCATTACAGCGATGGTTTCCCTTGCACCTTCCAGTACACCTTGATTGTCATTCAGTGCTTTGGTTGCTTGGTCTTTGGCAAGTGTTGCATCTACATTGGAGATGCGCATGGCAAGGCGCAAACGTAGTGAGTTGGCAAACTTTAACCACTCCTTCAAGGTCTTGCCGTTGGTCAGCATATCATACTCTTTGAATTTGTTGTTGTCACCGCCCTCGTCCAGGTATTCCCTTATCAATTGCTGCCCTTCGTCCAGGTCTGCAAAGAAGCGTGTATAGGCTTCTTGCTGTCCGTAAACCCGGGGTGTCTCACCCAGTTGATGGTAGACCAGCGGACCGTATGTATCGGCAATGCGGTGCATCAGTTCCACTTTCAAAATTTCGGTAATGCCGAGGTAGCCTTTCAAGTTGTCATTGCCATAAAAGTTCTTTTCTGCCTTCTGCACCTCCGTGTAGACATATCCGTAAGTACATTGCCATGCGGCATTGGTCCAGCCTGAGTTCAGGTTGTAGCAGGCGTTGGATTTCATGAATTTAGGAATAGGGTCCATGAAGTAGCCGGAGAACATGTCATGGTTCAGGGATTGTGTCATCTGCCATACCCAATTTAAGCCAACAGAACCTATATTGAAGTAGATACCCGACTGTATGGGTTCGAATGGAGCAGTTAGGTTCTGGAAATCTATTTCCTTTTTGTCGTCCGAGAAACCTCCCTTGATTTCGTTGTCGTTCTCAAAACCGCCGGTGCAAGCTGCAAGCAGCAATATGCTATGGCAGAAAAGGAATATGATGCACTTGTTTTTCATAAGGTATTCATTTTAAAAGGTTAATCTTAGGTTAAAGCCGATATTCCGGGTAGTAGGCATGCCAAACACGTCTACTCCTTGATTGTTGTTGCCTACGGACATTACTGCATCGGGGTCGAACGGTGCTTCCTTCTTTAAGAAACACAAGTTGCGCGCTGCCAATGATACGTCGATTCCCTTTATGAATCTACTGTTTTCCAGTATCGTTTTCGGGAAAGAATAGCTCAGTGATACTTCACGGAGTCTGATGCAGGTTGCGTCGTACATATAATATTCGGAGATGGCATTTCTGCCGCCTACTGCGCTGTAGAATGCTCTCGGGTCGTTGAACTTCTGTCCCTGGTATTCTACATATCCTCGGGCGCGGGCATCTTCGGTGACTTTGGTCACGCCGTTGGCATCCAACTCAGACTGTGTCAGTGACATGACTTCGCCGCCAAAGCGGAAATCTATCAGGAAATAGAGCTCCAGGTCCTTGTAGGTAAGTGTGTTGCTCCATCCCATCGTGAAGTCAGGATTGGCATTCCCAAGCAAATCCTTGTTTCCGGTATTTCCCAAAGGCCTTTTGCTGGTTTCATCAACCATGATGCTGCCATCCTCGTTACGGCGGAAAGCATTTCCATAAATATCCCCCAGGCTGCCTCCTTCTTTGACACGCATCTGATAGCCTGCGTTGAAACCTTCTTCGTAGTAGGAAAATTCCGGATAGTCAGGATGCAGGGTCACTACTTTGTTCTTGTTGGCGGACATGTTGATGAGACTCTTCCACGAAAAGTTTCTGTATAGTAGCGGAGTGGCGTCTACCGTCAGCTCAAAACCCTGGTTACGTATTTTTCCGGCATTGACATACCGGTATTTATAGGTGGAGCCCGTAGGATTGTCCATTCTCAACAACTGGTTCTTGGTATTGGTCTGATACCAAGTGAAGTCTATCCCGAAGCGGTGATGGAAGAAGCGCCATTCTGTACCGAATTCGATGGAGCTGCTGATTTCCGGTTTTAGGTCACCGCGCTGTTCTACGGTATTTACATTGATACTGCCGCCTACCATGATGATGTCTACCGGATTGGTGATTCCTATCGGGAGGTCATTACCGACTTCCGCCCATGAAGCGCGCACTTTTGCAAAACTTATCCATTTGGGCAGGGAGCAGGTTTTGTTAAGAATCCAGGTAGCTCCTATGGAGGGATAGAAGAATCCGGTATTCTTGCTGTCTGTGTGGGCTAATGTGGATGACCAGTCGTTACGTGCGGTAATGTCCAAGTATAGTAGTCCTTTCCAGCCCCACTGCATGGTGGCAAATACTGATTGGAGCGTGCGTTTGCTGTCGATGCTCTGATTTACGGCTGCTTTGGAGTCCATCACTACATTGGGGACGGTAAATACATTCGGTTTGTAGAGGGAAGCAAGCCTTGAGTCTATTGTCAGTGAATTGACTTTACTCATGTTGATGCTGGCTCCCAGTGCCGTATTGAGGGAAAAGTCATCAAATTCCTTGTTGAACAAGACCATTGCGTCACCGTAGACTTGGATTTCCTGGCTGTCCGACCAGATGTAACGTCCGTTTTCCTTGTCCTCGTATTTGCCGGCGATGTTGGGAGCTGTAGTGGCATACATCTTATTGTCGAATTTATCACTGATATAATCCACATTACCCCGTACCTGCAGGTTGAAGTAGTCCGTAATGTGCAGATTGGCTCTGGCCGATGCCACAGCGCGATAACGCTTGTAGCCACTGAGCACGCGTTTTTTCAGCCAGTAGGGATTCTGTCCCCATTCACTGACGGTACCATCTCCATTCTTTTCAATCCAGTTTTGTGTCATCATATTGCGGTCGGCATTCCACGTTTCAAAGTTTTCTCTGTAAGTGCTCATGTCTACGCCACGTGGGAAACTGTACAAGCTGACCAGCGGATTCAGATAATAGCCGCCGGTAGCAGGGGAGTTCTTGACGGTTTGGGTCATTAGTGTTGCAATGCCGTCCAGTTTCAGCTTGTTGTTGAAGAGGCTGGCCGTTTCGTGTAGGTTCAGGTTATTCTTCTGTAGTTTGTTATTGTCCACAATTCCTTTAGCCGTGGTGTTGGCGTATGAGAAATAAGTTTGTACCTTTTCATTTCCGGTAGTGATGGCCAGCGAATTGAAAGTGGTGATGCCATTGCTGAAGAATTCGCCTATGTTGTCATAGTCCGTTACATTGCCTTTTGTACCCCAGCTTGCCGTACCGCCATCTTCGTTCCGGCCGTATGTATTTTGGAATTCGGGGGTACTGATGGCGTGACTTACGGTCAGGTTGGAGGAGAATGTAACGCGCTGCAGTCCGGCCTTTCCCTTTTTAGTGGTGATCAGAATGACGCCATTAGCTGCCTGCGAACCATAAAGCGCGGCGGCAGAAGAACCTTTCAGGATGTTGATGCTTTCTATGTCGTCCGGATTCAGGTTGGAAATCCCGTCACCGGCATCACGGTTCAATCCATCGTAGTTACCGCCGATTACGGTGGAGGTGGATTCTGTTGAGCTGTTCAGCATAGGAACACCGTCAATTACGTACAAGGGCTGGTTGTTGCCGCTGGCAAATGCAGAGCGTGCACCGCGAATGACGACTTTGGCAGAACCTCCTAAATTGGCGGTTTTATTGATTTGTACTCCGGCCGTCTTTCCTGCCAGTGTATTAATCATGTTCGGCTCTTTGGCACGGGTCAGCTCATTGCTGCTTATCTGTTGGGTAGAATAGGTCAATGAGGACATTTTCTTCTGGATACCCATGGCGGTTACCACTACTTGCTCCAGGGCGAGGTTCTTTTCTTCCATCCGGATGTGGAGATTATTTCTACCGTTCAGGGCAATGGTTTGCGGCTCATAACTGATGTAGGATACGACAATAGTGGCATAAGGAGGGATATTCATACTAAATTCTCCTTCGGTATTGGTGATAACACCATTGGCGGTCCCTTTTTCAAGAATGTTGGCACCGATAATCGGTTCGCCTTTGGAGTCCGTCACCTTTCCTCTTACAGTAGCCATTTCCTGCAGAGTGTCTGTCTTATCCTCAGCACTCCTGCTGTTTTTGGTTAAAACGATGTTTTTGCCTTCCATCACATACTTGATGTCTGTCCCTTTGAACATTTGGTCAAGTACTTCGGAAACAGTTTGGTTGCTTGCATTGATGTCGACGGTACGGCGTACATCGACGTTCTGTTTGTTATATACAAATAAGTATTCTGTTTGCGATTCAATTTGCTCGAGAACTTGCCCTACCCTCAGCCGGGCATTTTGAATGCTGACCCTGGCATTCTGAGAGTAGCAGTTCCCGCTGTACACCTGAAATATAACAAGCAGGAGAAGGAATAATGTGATTTTCATAGGTTTGCAATAATTGCTTAAAATCTAATTTTTTTAGATAAAAAAGCCTCATCAACAAAATTTTTCTCATATCTTTGTCACTGTGTTAAGTTAATAAATTGATTAAGGTCGATTTTTGACTGTTTCGGATCGGAAAGTATGGGGGTACTTTCCGATCTTTTTTTCTTACTCATATATAACAATTGAATCCTTTTCTTCGTTGATGCGGAACTTGAAAGGATGGTCTTTCGAGATGGTCCGCAGTATATGTTCGATGCCGTCCTGCTCTCTGAACTTGCCGGTAAAGCTGCCGTAGTTCAGCAGTTGAGGACTGGCAACGGTTATCTTTACATTATAGTATTTCTCCAGTCTACCGAGGATACCGCTGAATGGAGCGTCGTCAAAACAGTATAGTCCCTCTTTCCAGCGTAGATATTCATAGGAAGGAAGGACGGCCTTTCTACATTTTCCGTTTTCATTGAGAAATACCTCGTCTTTCTGCAACCTGGTGATTATCTGGCTGCTGTTGGCCGGATAGATATCGACGATACCTTCCACCAATGTGGTTCCGAACTCATGGCTCCCACTGTAGGCACAGACGTTGAAACTCGTTCCTACAACTTTTACCTTGTTCGTTTCTGTATGTACATAGAATGGGATATTCTTGTTTTTGGCTACTTCAAAGTAGGCCTCTCCGTCCAATTCCACATTTCGTTCGTTGCGTCCGAAGTTGGCGGCATATTTCATGGTGGACTTGGAGTTCAGCCATACGCGTGTTCCATCGGCAAGGATAATTTGGGCCCGTTGTCCGGCAGGCACAGTGACTGTTTGCAACTGCACCTCCTTGTTATATAAAAAGTCGGAGGTGATGAAATAACCGGCAATGGCGACAATGGTGACGGCGGCTATACGGGCCGCCCAGCGGAGCATCGGCATGATGTGCACCGTTTTCTTTTCATTGTTTCCCTGCTTGTCCGAGAACAAGGAAATGTCGTATATCATGCGCTCTTTCAGGAAGATGTCCCGGTTTTCATCCGAGGCGTCTATCCAGTCGAGTATCATCTTTTCTTCTTCAACGGAAGTAATACCTTTGAAATATTTATATAATAGCTCTTGGTTCATTGTCAATAATTTATTTCTTTTCTAAAACGTGCTCTTTTTACCTTTTGTATATATAACCGGAAAGTGGGCGGTAACCCTATTCCGTAGAAGCATTTTTTAGGATATTAATATTATGAGTATGGTAACAAGATAATCTTTCAGTCTCAGCCGGAGAATCCGCAGCACTTTGGTGATGTGTGCCTCTACGGTTTTAAGTGATATGTCCAGACTATCGGCAATCTGCTTGTTTGCCAGGTTCTGGTATCGGCTCAACATGAATATCTTCCGGCTTTGCTCGGGCATTTCCTGTAAGGTCTTATTTACGATATGCTGTATTTCCGTGTTGAATATCTGGTCCGGTTCGCAGGCTTTCAAGGTGGAGATGCGTAAGTCCAGTTCGCGCAGGTTGTGGCTGCTGATGGTTTCTTCCGCTCGCAGACGCACCTGCTTGTGCTCGAGTACGTGCAGGGCTTTGTTCTTTATGATGGTCAGCAGCAGGGCATGCAGGTTACTGTTTTCTTCCCAGCGGTCTCGGTTTTCCCATAAGGCAATCATGGATTCCATCACAACGTCTTCCGCTTCTGCTTTATCCCTGAGATAAGAATAAGCAAAAGCCAAAAACTTTTCTTGGTTTTCCTGGAAAAAGCGTGAGAAAAGATTCATAGTATGTAGGCTCCTTAAACCGGACATTAATTGAGGTTCTTTATGGAATATAAGGCTTTACATAGCAAAAAAACATAATCTTTTTGGAATATGCAAGCATTATGCCTTGTTTTTTCAGAGCCATTTCTGGCAGTATTGACAAAAAGAAAGCCTGATGGGGTTCCACCAGGCTTTATATACTTAAAGAATAAGAAATTTCTTATTTCTTTTCCGGTCTTTCTTGTCTTTCCGGTCTCGGAAGCAATACTTTGCGTGACAGCTTAAATTTTCCGGTCTTCGGGTCGATGTCGAGAAGTTTTACGTCAATTTCATCACCTTCCTTGATACCGGCTTCTTCTACTGTTTCCAGACGTTTCCAGTCGATTTCGGAGATATGGAGCAAGCCGTCCTTACCCGGCAGGAATTCAACGAATGCACCGTAAGGCATAATGGAGCGTACCTTGCCTTTGTAGACTTCGCCTACTTCGGGGACAGCTACAATCCCTTTGATGATACGCATAGCATCATCGATGCTCTTCTTGTTGGTACCGGCGATTTCGATTCTACCGATGTTGTCCACTTCTTCAATAGTAATGGTAGCACCGGTTTCTTCCTGCATACCTTGGATAATCTTTCCACCAGGGCCGATGACAGCACCGATGAATTCCTTGGGAATGGTCATTGTCTCGATACGCGGAGCGTGAGGTTTCAGGTCTTCGCGAGGCTCGGCAATGCACTCGGTGATTTTGCCCAAGATATATTCACGGCCTTCTTTAGCCTGCAGCAATGCCTTTTCGAGGATTTCGTATGACAGACCGTCCACTTTGATGTCCATCTGAGTGGCGGTGATACCGTCTTTTGTTCCGGTCACCTTGAAGTCCATGTCGCCCAAGTGGTCCTCATCACCGAGGATATCGGACAATACGGCATATTTGTCTTCGCCTGCATTCTTAATCAATCCCATGGCGATACCTGATACCGGTTTCTTGATTTTCACACCTGCATCCATCAATGCCAGAGTTCCGGCACATACGGTAGCCATGGAAGAAGAACCGTTTGATTCGAGGATATCGGATACCACGCGTACTACATACGGATAGTTTGCAGGAATCTGACCCTTCAATGCACGCCATGCCAGATGGCCGTGGCCGATTTCACGACGGCCTACACCGCGCTGTGCCTTGGCTTCGCCCGTAGAGAACGGAGGGAAGTTGTAGTGCAGAAGGAAACGTTCTTTTCCGTGTTCCAATACGTCGTCGATAATCTTCTCGTCCAACTTGGTGCCTAAAGTCACAGTAGACAAAGACTGTGTTTCGCCACGTGTAAAGATAGCGGAACCGTGAGGGCCGGGCAGGTAGCTGGTCTCACACCAGATAGGACGGATTTCGGTCGTCTTACGTCCGTCAAGGCGCTTGCCTTCGTCCAGAATGGAACGGCGCATCGCCTCTTTTTCCACATCGTGATAGTAACGGTCGATGAGGGCTGCCTTTTCTTCCAGTTCTTCTTCGGAGAACTGTGCCTTGAATTCTTCGCGGATGGCATCGAAAGCATCCATGCGTTCGTGCTTGTTCTTGTTTCCGGAAGCGGCAATGGCATAAGCCTTGTCGTAGCAAGCGTCGTGAACGGCCTTACGGAGTTCTTCGTCGTTCACTTCGTGGCAATATTCGCGTTTCACGGTAGAGCCTACTTCTTCTGCCAGTTCCATCTGTGCCTTGCACTGAATCTTAATGGCTTCGTGTGCGGCCTTCATCGCTTCCAGCAAGTCCTGCTCGGAAACCTCGTCCATTTCGCCTTCCACCATCATGATGTTTTCGTAAGTGGCGCCCACCATCAAGTCCATATCGGCTTGTTCTAGTTGTTCGAAGGTAGGGTTGATGACGAATTGTCCGTTGATGCGTGCTACGCGTACTTCGGAAATAGGTCCGTTGAAGGGGATATCTGAAACTGCAAGTGCGGCAGAAGCTGCGAGTCCGGCCAGAGCGTCGGGCATATCTACGCCGTCTGCTGAGAAAAGAATGATGTTTACGTATACCTCTGCATGGAAATTATCAGGGAATAAGGGGCGGAGAGCACGGTCAACGAGGCGGCAAGTGAGGATTTCGTAGTCAGAAGCGCGTCCTTCGCGCTTTGTGAAACCGCCGGGGAAACGTCCGAATGCGGAGAATTTTTCTTTGTACTCTACCTGTAATGGCATGAAATCTGTTCCGGGAACTGCGTCCTTGGCGGCACAAACAGTAGCTAAAAGCATGGTGTTGCCCATACGAAGCATTACAGAACCGTCTGCCTGTTTTGCCAGCTTTCCCGTTTCGAGCGTGATGGTTCTGCCATCAGGAAGCTCGATCGTCTTAACAATTGGGTTAATCATAAAAAATGTTTTATATCTAATTTTCTTTCAAAATTCGTGCAAAGATACATAATTTATTCATGTAAAATGGTGGGAATGAGATAAAAAGTTTGTATTTAGTTGTTTTTTGCAGTTTTCTATATGGAAGAACGAGGGAAAATGCTTTGACTGAACTTGAAAAGAAGTATATTTGCAGGCACGTTTGCAAAACAAAACTGAAGATACGATATGAAGAAAATCTTTTTTATGGCACTTGCTGCAATAGCATTGGGTGCATGTAATTCCGAACCGAAATTCAAAGTAGAGGGTGAAGTGTCTGGTGCCGACGGCAAGATGCTTTATTTGGAAGCCTCGGCATTGGAAGGTATTGTTCCTTTGGATTCTGTAAAACTGGAAGGGGATGGCTCTTTCCACTTCAAGCAGGTACGTCCGGTGTCTCCGGAATTTTACCGTCTGCGGGTAGACGACAAGGTTATTAATTTCTCGGTAGATTCGACGGAAACGGTTTTGGTAAAGGCACCTTATACCGATTTCGCCACTGCCTATACAGTGGAAGGTTCTCCGAATAGCTCGAAGATAAAGGACTTGACGCTGAAGCAGATGAAGCTTCAGGATAATGTGAATGCATTGCTGCAGTCGGTGCAGGCACATAAGATAGGTGCCGATGTTTTTGAGGACAGTCTTGCCTCTTTATTGAAGAACTATAAGGATGAAGTGAAAATCAGCTATATTTTTGCCGCTCCCAATACGGCTGCTGCCTATTTCGCCTTGTTCCAGAAGTTGAATAATTATTTGATTTTCGACCCTCTGAACAATAAGGAAGACATTAAGTGTTTTGCAGCCGTGGCAACCAGCCTGAACAATTATTATCCGGATGCCGACCGCTCCAAGAACCTCTACAATATTGTGATAAAGGGAATGAAGAATACCCGTACTCCGCAGCAGAAGGTGGTGGAAATCCCCGAAGAGGCAATTTCCGAAACCGGCATCATCGACATTAACCTGCGTGACATGAAGGGCAATACACGTAAGTTGAGCGAACTGAAGGGCAAGGCTGTTATTGTGGACTTCACTGTTTATCAGAGTGCCGTTTCTGCTACACATAATTATATGTTGCGCGACTTGTACGACAAGTATGCCGCCCAGGGATTGGAAATCTATCAGGTTTCTCTGGATGCAGACGAGCACTATTGGAAAACAACTGCCGACAATCTGCCTTGGATTTGTGTGCGCGACGGCAATGGAATTTATTCGTCTATAGCGGCTTCTTATAATGTGAAGAATGTGCCTTCTGTGTTCCTGGTCAACAAGAACAATGAGTTGAGTGCCCGTGGAGAGAGCATTAAAGACCTGGAGGCGGCAGTGAAAGCATTGCTGTAACATGTTATAAATAAGAAGTTTTCGTTTAAATATGTTACAAAGCAGCCTTTTATGCTTGACACGCATTGTATAAAAGGCTATCTTTGCAAAGGAAAATCGGAAAGAGGGTTCCAGCATGCTGACCATGTTGGAATTCTTTTTTGTTTATAGTACCATTAAAAACTAACATAACATTTAAGGAGGAAAAAGTATGGCTTATATGTCAGAAGACGGCTACAAGAAATTGATGGCCGAATTGAAACACCTGGAGACGGTGGAACGTCCCAAAATATCGGCTGCCATTGCCGAAGCGCGTGACAAAGGTGATTTGTCGGAAAATGCAGAGTATGACGCTGCCAAGGAAGCTCAAGGTATGCTTGAGATGAAAATTAACAACTTGAAGCTGACCATTGCCGACGCTAAGATTATTGATGAGTCGAAGTTGAAAACCGATTCTGTACAGATTCTCAATAAGGTAGAGCTTAAGAACGTGAAGAATGGCATGAAGATGGTTTATACTATCGTTTCCGAAAGTGAAGCCAATCTGAAGGAAGGAAAGATTTCCGTCAATACTCCGATTGCACAAGGTCTGCTTGGCAAGAAAGTAGGTGACATCGCAGAAATTAAAGTTCCGCAGGGCATGATTAACCTGGAAGTAGTGAACATATCCTTTTAAAGGAAGGCAGGTCCGCATACGGGCTTGCCTTATTTTATAATTTATAGCTATGGCAACAATATTCAGTAGAATTATCGCAGGTGAAATACCTTGCTACAAGGTGGCGGAGGATGACAGATTCTTTGCGTTCCTTGACATCAATCCGTTGGTAAAAGGTCATACATTGGTCATTCCCAAGCAGGAAGTGGATTATATCTTCGATTTGAACGATGAGGATTTGGCGGCGATGCATGTTTTCGCCAAGAGAGTGGCACTTGCCATCGGCAAGGCCTTTCCGTGTAGAAAGGTAGGAGAAGCGGTATTGGGGCTGGAAGTGCCTCATGCGCACATACATTTGATTCCTATGCAGAACGAAAAAGATATGCTTTTCTCCAATCCCAAACTGAAACTGACGGACGAAGAATTCAAGGCTGTGGCAGAAGCTATCCGTGCAGTGCTTTAATCGGTTTATTTTCCTCCCCTAAATAAACGGAAGCGGGAGTTGGACTTCATCCAGCTCCCGCTATTTTTTTGCCTTCGGCACCTATCCTTTAATTTTTAATTTAAATGTATTCCTCTCCCAGTTTTATCTGGGCATCATTCACATATTTGCGGATGGTATGTTCTTCATCTTTCTTGCAAATCAGTAATACATTGTCCGACTCGGCTATGAGATAACCTTCCAAACCGTCGATAACTGCAAGTTTGTTGTCGGGCAGCACCACGATATTGTCTTTGCTATTATAGATGAGGGATTTACATTTTAAGGCTACATTGCCTGCTTCATCTTTGGGAGACAAATCATACAAAGACCCCCAGGTTCCTAAATCAGACCAGCCGAAATCGCCTAATGACACATATACATTGTCTGCCTTTTCCATGATGCCGAAGTCTATGGAGACATTGGGGCAAGCAGGGAAGTTCTCATCAATGAATTGTTTCTCTTGGACTGTTCCATACACATCTTTGCCGGGGGCCAGTTTGGAAGTCAGCTCGGGCAGCAGGGCTTCGTTTGCCTTGATGATGGTATTTACGTTCCACATGAACAGACCAGAGTTCCAATAGAATTCTCCACTTTCCACGAATACTTTTGCCAGTTCCAGTTCGGGCTTTTCAGTGAAGGTTTTTACCTTGTAGAAATTATCACCGGCGGCTTCGGCTATTTGTATATAGCCATATCCGGTTTCCGGACGGTTGGGCTTGATGCCGAGTGTCAGCAGATTGTCCGATTGGGAAACGAAGTCCAGCCCTTTTTCGATAGCTGCCAGAAATTCGCCTTCCTTCAGGATTAAGTGGTCCGAAGGAGCTACCACTATATTGGCGTTCGGATTCAAGGCGCGGATATGATAGGAAGCCCACGCAATGCAGGGGGCTGTATTCCTGCGTGTCGGCTCCAGTAGAATCTGTTCGGGTTTAAGTTCGGGAAGCTGTTCTTTTACAAGGTCGGCATACAAGTCATTTGTTACGATAAGTATATTTTCCATGGGGATTACCTGCTTGAAGCGGTCGAAGGTTTGCTGCAGCAAGGAACGTCCTGTACCGAAGAAATCCAGAAACTGTTTTGGAAGTGTCTTGCGGCTGAATGGCCAGAAACGGCTGCCGATTCCTCCGCCCATAATTACACAGAAATTATCCTTATTGGTTACCATGCTATTGATTTTAAAAGTTTCTGCTAATGTACTGCATATTTTACAAACAAGGAATGATTCAAGCAGGTTTTATCGTTTTTTTCGCCTTTTTTTAGGAAAAGTATTGCAGGTTTAGAAAAAAGCTGTATCTTTGCACCGCATTTGAGAAGTCAAACATGCCCAGATGGCGGAATCGGTAGACGCGCTGGTCTCAAACACCAGTGGATTCACTTCCATCCCGGTTCGACCCCGGGTCTGGGTACTAAGAAAAAAGCTAAGTAATTGATAATTCAATACTTAGCTTTTTCTTTTGCTTGAATTTTCCCCACATTTTCCCCACACGTGCAAAAAATATAGCAGTAAGTCATTATTTCTTTTGGTTGAACGTAGTAAATAAGTTACCTTTGAAAAGAAATAAAGCCTATTAAATAAAAGTAATGGAACAAGGTGTTTGGCAAGAAATAGAACTGTTGTACCAGAAGTTTCAAAAACTTGGTATCAGTGAAGCGGTGGACTATGACAAGTACTACCTTTATTCTCTCATTACCCATTCCACAGCCATAGAAGGCTCAACGTTGACCGAACTTGATACGCAGCTTCTCTTTGACGAGGGAGTAACAGCGAAAGGGAAACCGCTTGTGCATCATCTGATGAATGAAGATTTGAAGCAAGCGTACGAACTTGCCAAAGTTGAATCAGACAGCCTTGTACCTATAACTCCTACTTTTCTGAAAAGGATGAATGCAATGCTGATGCGTACTACTGGCAGCGTTCACAGTGTGATGGGTGGCTCTTTTGATTCTTCTAAAGGAGAGTTCCGTCTATGTGGTGTTACGGCTGGTGTTGGCGGACATTCTTATATGAACTATTTGAAAGTTCCTGCTAAGGTGGATGAACTTTGTGCGATTCTTCAAGAGAAGCAAAAGAAAATGGGAACATTTCGGGAACAATACGAATTGAGCTTTAATGCCCACCTTAATTTAGTAACTATTCATCCGTGGGTGGATGGCAACGGAAGAACGGCTCGATTATTGATGAACTACATCCAATTTTGCTATCACCTTTTTCCGACCAAAATATTTAAAGAAGATAGAGAAGCCTATATCCTTTCCTTACGTCAATGCCAAGATGAAGAAACCAATCAGTTGTTCTTGTTGTTTATGGCAGGACAGTTGAAGAAGTCGCTTTCTTTGGAGATTGAAAGGTTTAAAGCTTCGCAAAAGAAAGGATTCTGTTTTATGTTCTGATATTATATTAAGCAAAGAATTACTATTTACGAATTTGGGTAACTTTGTGTAGAATTAAAAAAAAGTTTAATATGGACTTGGTGCAAATTTATCATAAAGCAAATATTTTGATTGCTCAGACTTACGGTATAACAGGTGTACCGGAAAAAGGATATGTTATCGTTACTGTTAATAATGTTAGATATATTGTATATTTCTACAAAATAGAAAGTGGCTGGAATATTGAGAAAGTAGAAGAATGCTTATAACTGAATTCTGCCTTTCTTTCCATTATTACAGTTGAAGCTAATTTTTTATGTTTATCTTCTATATAGTTTATGTAAATGTCTAAACAAATTATGTAGCCAATTTCCTTTTTTCTGAAGTTTTACACCAAATATAGCTTCGCATAAATCACTCATATTTCTTTCTTCCATTCTCTTTTTATTGGCATAGAAATGAGTATTATCTTCTTCACGATAGCTTACAAGAATTCCTGATTCAAATCTTAAGAAAAGCTCTTTTTCATACAGTGAAGCATATCCTTGATGTACATATTTCATCATTTTGCCATGTGGAATACGTATAACTTCTGAGTACCAATTCGCAAAGACTTTTGTTTGTCCGGGAAATAAAAAATCTAATCCAACTTCTTTATCTGCACCAAATTTTTTATTACCCTCAGATATATTAGCTTTCAAATCAACAAGATATAATTTAACGTGAGTTCGAAATAAGAATAAATATATTTCACTTATAATTAGAAACATAGCGATAAAAGTATTAAATTTATAGTGCTGAATTATAACATTTAAACGATTACCACTATGTTTCCAGAGTCTAAAGTTACAGAGATTTATTGTATGGCCGATGATTTTTGCAAGGAATTTACATTGCAACAGGAAAAATATATGATTAAGGATATGAAGACCATGCATCGTAACAAACCCAACCGTATGAGTGATGCAGAGATTATGGTTATTCTAATCCTGTTTCACTCCGGTGGTTTCCGTTGTTTCAAGCATTACTACAAGGAGTATGTCTGTAAACATCTGAAACACCTTTTTCCTCGTCAGGTTTCTTATAACCGTTTTGTGGAACTGGAGAAGGAAGTATTGCTTCCCATGACCATATTCATCAAAAGAGTACTGCTGGGAACTTGTACCGGCATCAGTTTCGTTGATTCCACTCCCTTATGTGTATGTCGTAACCAAAGAATCTTGATTCATAAGACATTTGAAGGGCTTGCCGAGCGTGGAAGATGTTCTATGGGATGGTTCTTCGGATTCAAGCTGCATCTGATAATCAATGACAAGGGTGAAATCCTCAATTTCATGTTCACGCCTGGAAACGTGGATGACCGGGAACCATTGAAACAGGGTAGGTTTCTGGAAAACATCAAAGGAAAACTATGTGCAGACAAGGGATATATAGGTCAGGCTCTGTTTGAAAACCTTTTCCTTAATGGCATACAACTTGTTACTAAAGTTAAAAATAATATGAGGAACTCACTGATGAGTATTGCCGACAAGATTTTGCTAAGAAAAAGAGCCTTGATTGAAACGGTCAATGACGAACTGAAGAACATCGCACAGATTGAACACTCAAGACATCGTTCATTCAGTAACTTTATAGCCAACTCCTTGTCGGCTATCGCGGCATACTGCTTTTTTGAAAAAAAGCCCGCCATTGACGTAAAGTTTGTCAATGACGGACAACTTGCTATTTTTTGATTTTATTTCGAACTCACGTTAATTTATTATCCTCAATAAGCCAAGAACCTATATACCCTCTCCAGCACGCCGTATGTGGAGCAATAAACCTTATATCATGCTTAATAAGATAAGAAGCTAATGGCTCTGTCGCAAGATAATATTCTTCACCATTATAAATTAATCGTTCTCTACATTGTGCTGTCATAATATATCTAAATTATAAATGAAATTTCCACTTATTAGTATTTAACATAACTTTTAAATAGCATTAGGTCTAATGTTACATTTTAGGATTAATACTTTTCAAGTCGTCTAAATATTGCACTATATTTATTTGAAAATGGTTGAAGTTGGTATAGTTAAAAAAAGGAATTTTGACTTTCTTTATCTTCACTTTCTATTGCCTTATACTTTGCAAGCAAAGTCTGTATATAAGATTCCTCTAAATCAACATTTAAATTATGCTGAACAAAATCACGTAACATTTCATAATTGTATTTTAATTCAAATATTTCAATAAAATTCTTTTCGCCATTTGTATATAAAACAAATTGTCTATCGACAATTGCTCCAGAATGCAGTTCGATAACCGCAAGCATAATATATTCTGTCACCATGAAATTCTTCTTCCTCCAAATCTTTTATCATTTTTCGAATTTTAGGAACTGATTCACTATAATATATATAATCACAGATTTCGCGTTCTTCTTCTGTAATTATATGTAC
>ENA-OPZZ01000395-OPZZ01000395.1-human-gut-metagenome-genome-assembly--contig:-NODE-395-length-34773-cov-6.106968_pt1 | contig 34773 bp, 36 predicted proteins | sample MGYA00242487_ERZ504511 | MGnify/ENA primary metagenome ERZ504511 (study PRJEB26092, sample SAMD00036241) | human gut metagenome | host: Homo sapiens | study: EMG produced TPA metagenomics assembly of... | reverse complement strand
GAATGGGCTGAACGGCCTGTACAAGAGTTTCTCCACCAATAAGTACGGCGTCATCACCAAGGTGACCCGTTACGATTCCTTTGACGAACACCACGGATTCCAAGCAGGCTGTGAACGGTGGCACCGGCGTTGACAAGCGTTCCGGCGACTACACCGTCATTCTGGATACCGCAGCGACCACCCCGTGGACCGTCAGCGTGGATGATGACGCCGCCTTCTACACCGTCGACAAGAAGGGCAACATCAGCACCGGCTCTTACCGTTCCGTGGTGAAGGACAACAACGATAAGGTCTATGCTGTAATCAGCGACTATCTGGTGCAGTCCCTGTTCATTGAGACCGTTGAGGACGATGAGAAGGACAGCGGCAAGGTGGAGATCCCCTCCAATGTGGTAGTGGACATCTCCGATCTCAACAGCATGACGGTCACCTACCGCACCGGCACCGATAAATGCGTATTCACCAATATCGTGTCCACAAACGATGGTGGCATTGGCACCAATAGTGGCACCTTTGCCAACATGAGTTTTGGCGTACTCGGATTTACGGTTGACAGCACTACGAGGATTGGTAACATTGGTAAAGACACAAGAAGGACCTAAAAAAACATCATCTTCACACGTCACACCAGTATAGACTGATACATTGTTCTGAACCTTTACATTATTCCCTAATACCACATCTGGAGAAATCACCACATTCTGACCGATATTGCATCTTTCTCCAAGCACACATCCGGACATGATATGACTATAATGCCATATCTTTGTACCCGCACCAATCCGGCAACCATCATCGATGGTTGCTGTTTCATGAGCAAAAAAATCTTGCATAGGTGTATTTATTTAAAGAAATCTTTTATGCTATCAATAACCAAATCCTGCTGCTCAGTAGTCAGTTCGGTGTGAACAGGAAGGGAAAGAACGGAATATGCCAATTTTTCAGCATTATCCAAAGACTCTGCAGCACGTGTTATTTTTTGGAATGCCTCTTGTTGCTGTAAGGGCAACGGATAATAAATCATACTAGGAATACCGGCATCTGCCAAATGCTGTTTCAAGGCATCACGTTTACCATCTAATACCTTCAAAGTATATTGATGATAAACATGAGTACTTTGAGGCAACTCTTCCGGCGTAATGATGCCTCGCACATCCTTCAAATGTGAAGTGTAATATTGTGCCGCTTCACGGCGAGCAAGGCAATATTCATCCAAATGTTTCAATTTGGCGTTCAAAACCGCAGCTTGAACAGTATCCAGACGAGAATTACATCCGATAACCGCATGGTGATACTTTATCCGCTGACCATGATTGGCTATCATACGAAGCTGTTCGGCCAATACATCATCATTGGTAAGGATTGCTCCTCCATCACCATAACAGCCCAAATTTTTTGAAGGGAAAAATGAAGTACATCCTATATGACCAATGGTACCGGTATGTTTCTTAGTGCCATCGGAAAAAGTATATGTAGCACCGATGGCTTGTGCATTGTCCTCCACAACATACAAGTGATGTTTTACAGCAAACTGCATGATAGGCTCCATATCACAAGACTGACCGAAAAGATGTACCGGGATAATAGCCTTTGTCTTCGGGCTTAGCGCCTTTTCCAAATTGGCAGCTGTCACATTAAAAGTGGCATAATCTACATCCACCATCACAGGAATCAAACCTAAAAGGCCAATCACCTCTGCAGAAGCAACATACGTAAATGCAGGCACTATAACCTCATCTCCCGGTTTCAAGCCTAAAGACATCAATGCTATCTGAAGAGCATCTGTCCCGTTACCACAAGTTATTACATGTTTACAACCGGAATAAGTTGCCAGATTGGAAGCGAATTCTTTTACTTGAGGGCCATTAATAAAAGCAGAAGTTTCAATGACTTGCCGAATACCCGTATCCACTTCCTTTTTTATCTTTAAATATTGACCATGAAGGTCAACCATTTGAAGTTTCATATCCATAACCATTTCATTCTCAAGAATTATTTACCACCCAAATGGATGTTTGGCTAAAGGCAGTTTTGCCAAAGGATGGTAGTCACCTTTCAAACCGATGGGTTCTGCATGACGAATATCATACACGATATTGATTGCATTACGTGCATCCTCAATACCAAAACCTTTACCGGCAAGAATATCCTTATAGCTTTCAGTGTGCAATTCCGTAAAACCTTTGCTGAATTCAAATTCTTCACCGTCAATATTGATTGTACGATAAGTAAGCTTCTCCCCTTGTACTGCATTTTCAGGAAGATTGTCTGAATTTATACTTAAAAAATAACGGACACGCGCTCTTTCCAACTCCAGATATCCTGCTGCACGGTCATGTGTATATACATGAACAATATTCTTCTTTACAGGACCAAACACCCATGAAAGCATATCATAAAAATGCACGCCGATATTGGTCGCAATTCCCCCACTCTTGTGTACATCACCTTTCCAGCTTGTATAATACCAATTGCCACGTGAAGTGATATACGTCAAGTCCACATCATAAATTTTATCTTTAGGACCGTTCTCTATTTTCTTCTTCAAATCAATAATAGACTGGTGCAGACGAAGTTGAAGTATTGTATAAATATGGTGTCCGGTTTCTTTCTCCACTTCTTCCAAGGCATCCACATTCCAAGGATTCAAGACCAAGGGCTTTTCGCAAATCACATCAGTCCCCAAACGCAACCCATAACGCATGTGTGCATCATGAAGATAATTAGGAGTACAAATAGAGACATAATCAACTTGCTTGTCAGTACCTTTCAGTTTCGTACAGTGACGGTCAAACAATTCATGTTCGACAAAAAAGGATGCTTCCGGAAAAAAACTATCCATAATCCCAACACTGTCAAATTTATCATAAGCCGCAACCAAGCGGTTTCCGGTGTCCTTGATGGCACGCAGATGACGGGGAGCAATGTAACCCGCCGCTCCAATTAATGCAAAATTTTTCATTGATTATAATTGTAATATTAAGAACCTGATAGATTTGCGGAAATTTATTCTTGCACTTCTTCCCACGGATATTGATTCTCCTCGAAATTTCTCAATTCTTCTATTATTTCCTTCTGTTCATCCGTTAAGTCTGAAATATTCCACGTTTCAATAAGTTGATGTGCTTCATGAGCCAATTCTTCATCATACGTTTCACTATATCCCCATGTCAGTAAACGCATTTTTAATAAAGATGCCGGAAGTTGACTCATAATATTGTAGATACGATCCAAAATAACCTGTTTTTTCCGCTCCTTATCTCCATTATCATAGATAGTGGCATTATACCCCATCAGCAGAGCAAGACACAGATTTCCCTCTTCTTCAATATCAGAGCTTTGTTCGGAAAATAAAGAATCGGAACGGGTCAGAACTTCTTTATTTAAACGACAGAATTCATCAGAATAAATAGGACTACCATTCGTATCCAAATACATAAGTTCATGAGCCATCCGTTGAAGCTCAAGAGCACGGGAAAGTAAAGAATTCATCTTTATATTGATTTTTATTATTTATCGGGAAGAAAAAATATCTTTCGAGAAGATTAGGATGACAGAGAGTCGCTTAGTCATTAATTGCCTTCAGATAGGATTTGGGTACTTTAATGCTTGCTACTAAAACACCCGTAATGCGGATAACAACATAAGTCTTGTTGGCTTCTGTGGCGATTTCACCTTCAATGCCGCTAAACTCCCCTTTGACAACTGTAACCTTTTTGCCAACGGTAAGAGGTTCATTGTCAAAACAAACACCTTCGGGATTCAAATCCATGACGAACATGAAATCCTGCATTTGTTTATCGGGAACAACCAGCATGGAATGAGTGGAAAAATCCTTCATATAGAAAACCTGAACACCATAAACATTATGTATGTCACAAGCAGACTGTTTGGTGGCATGAATAAAAATCAATCCACGGGCAACCGGAACCACGCTACGCTTCCGACGGTACTTCAACTGTGAGATTACAGTTCGAGTGGGAAGATAACACTCCACATCAATACCTTCCTCCAAATTAAGATTTTCGATACGCTTCTTAACTGCAAATTCTTGTTTGCTTAGTGTACGGGCTGCGAACCAATATTTCTGTGTTTCAACCACTTGGAGAAGTTTAATAAATAATCGGAAGTTTGTTTTGGGGTACGCTTCGCGGTCCGATTGAGTCATTTACTCTTTCGAACCGTATCTGCAGACAAGTGCTTATAAAACGTTGTCACCGAACGAATTAGAAGTAGAAAAGCGTTCAATAGACGTTCGTTTAATGAACGTCTATTTTTAAGAAAATAAGTAGAGGCATAAAAGTTAAAAAGGAACAAAACTTTAAGATGTTAAATATTAGATTTATATTATTGTAAATCAATACATTAATATGAAATAAAAATTACTTTGGAAATATTTTTATTAAACATTTTGTTAGTTCAAAAAATACGGCTTATCTTTGCGTTTATTAAACGAACGTTAAAAAAACTCCTCCAGCATCTCCTCCATCTTTCTGTGTTACAAGCAATTACACAGTTTATTCAAGCAAAACAAAAACAGTATACATGAACAGATACAAACAATTTATAGCATGCAATACACGATACTAACAACATGTCGTGCAAGAAGTTAATAACGTGTCCTACAAAAAACAAATATCGTGTCCGCAGGATATTAACTTCCTGCAAACACGATATTAATTCGCTTTTACACAAAACTATACGAGGCTAACTACCTGCTGCAACAACCCCGACAATTCGAAAGTAGCATTCTTAATATCCGAAATCCGGTTCTTGCCTTCTGTCGTAAGAGAAAAACGCATCTGACGCTTATCTTCCTTACCTATCAGACGGGTAATGAGCTTCTTTCCCTCGACAGAGCGAATGACCTTTGAAGTGTTGGAGGCAGACAAACCCAGTGCCTCGGCTATCTCACTGGAGGTAAGCTTAGGAGTATTGAGCAGCGTGCACAACAGCATTCCTTCATTCAGCGATAAATCATACATCTGCGTAAACTGCACCTCGAACTCGGCAATAGCCCGATAAACATCACGGATTTTACATAAAGTCTCCATATCTTGTCCTCCTATATAAATAAGTTCACATTTGCCTTGTCCGCACGTTCCATATAGGTAGCCACGCCGCCGATGGTTACTTCATCCAGAAGTTCTTCGTGCTGGATGCCCATCATATCCATAGACATCTGGCAAGCAATGAATTCCACTCCCTGCGCCAATGCCTGCGAGCGCAACGACTCCAAAGAATCCACTCCCTTGCGCTTCATCAAGAAGCGCATCATGCGGCTGCCCATGCCAAACATATTCATCTGCGACAACTTCAGTTTCAAAGAGCTGGACGGCAGCATCATGCCGAACATCTTGCCGAAGAAGTCCTTCTGCACACTGGGTTTCTGCACTTTCTTCAAGACGTTCAGTCCCCAGAAGGTGAAGAAAATGGTTACTTTCTGTCCCGTTGCCGCTGCTCCGTTTGCTAGTACGAAGGTTGCCAGCGCTTTGTCCAGGTCGTCACTGAACAGAATCAGCGTCTTTCCCCTACCCCCGGCTGCGGAAACATTGGAAGCAGATGTACAAGCCGGAGCACCTTTCTCGATGACTACCGTATAGCGTCCTTTCTCGTCATGCTTCTCTATCAATTTATTTCCCGTCGTATCACACCAGGCAGAAGCATCGCGTGCAAAACCGGCATCGGTTGCCACAATCTCCACACGCTCGCCCACAGCAATGCTATCCATCGCCTTTTTCACCTGCATGATAGGTCCCGGACATTGCAAACCGCAAGCATTTATCTTCAACGTTTCCTTCTTGGACACTGATGCATCCGCAGGAACATCATCAGTAGCAGCCTCTACCGAAGAAGAAGAAGAGCCGCCGCCTGCCGGAGCAGATGGAGACGGCAGAGGTGCTGTTGCCGTGGAGTAGGTCTTATAACCACCTATCAGATTGCGCACATTGCGATAGCCGCACCCCATCAGGATGCGCAGGGACAGATAACCGCGCAGACCCACAGCACAGAAAGCACTACCGGCTTGTCTGTAGGTATCTCTGCCAAATGCTCGCGCATTTCGTCCAACGGAATATTGACGGCTCCCGGAATGGTGCCGAAAGAGAATTCCTCGGGCGTACGGGTATCTATCAGCATCACTTTATCCTTCTCTTCCACCAGCTCGCGCCAAGAGATGACGGGCATTGCACCGCTGATAATGTTCGATGCTACATAGCCGCCAATAGCGATGGGGTCTTTGGCCGAGGAGAAAGGAGGCGCATACGTGTGCTCCGTCTCCATCAAATCGTAGACTGTGCCACCCCGCTTGATGAGTCCGGCTATCTGGTCGATTCGCTTGTCCACTCCCTCGTAACCGATACATTGCGCACCATAGAGTTTACCGGTTTTGGGATGGAAAGTCAGTTTCAAGGTCAAAGGTAGGGCATCCGGATAGTAACCGGCATGAGATGCCGAGTGAGTCACCGAGCTTTGATATTCCATGCCCCACTGCTTCAAGCGTTTGGCTGCAAGGCCCGTAGAGGCTACCGTCATGTCGAATACTTTGGCAATGGAGGTGCCGATAGCTCCTTCGTAGGAAACAGTATTGCCAAACACCATATTATCAGCAACGATACGTCCCTGGCGGTTGGCAGGATTTGCCAGATAATTGAGCCAGGGCTTTCCGGTCAGCGGATGAGGATATTCGATGGCATCGCCCACAGCATAGATGTCTTTTTCGGAAGTCTCCAAGTGTTCGTCTACCCAGATACCGCCCATCTCGCCCAGTTTCAAGCCGGCTTGTTGCGCCAATGCAGTGGCAGGACGCACACCGATGGAGAGTAACACCATATCGGCAGGAATGGCCTTTCCGCTTTTCAGGAATACGGTGATTCCGTTGTCCGTACGTTTGAAATGGGTTACTCCTTCTTCCAGATAGAGAGAGACGCCTTTCTGCAACAAATGCTGATGAATAGGTGCCGCCATAGAGAAGTCGATAGGCGCCATCACCTGATTACCCATTTCGACTACAGACACATGAACACCGGCATGATGCAGGTTCTCCGCCATTTCCAATCCGATGAAACCGGCACCTACCACCACGGCGCGTTTCACCTGCTTGTCCGAGATATAAGCCTTGATATGGTCGGTATCTTCTACATTGCGCAACGTGAAGATGCCTTCGGAATTAATGCCTTCCAAGGGGGGCTTCACGGGGTTGGCACCGGGAGAAAGCAAAAGTTTGTCATAGCTTTCGTCGTACTCCTTGCCTTCCACATTGCGTATGGTAACGGTCTTGTTTTTGGGATGGATGGCGATTACTTCATTCTGCACACGCACATCAATGCGGAAGCGCTTGCCGAAAGATTCGGGTGTCTGTACCAACAGCTTCTCGCGCTCTGCTATCACTCCACCTATATAATAAGGTAAACCACAATTAGCATACGAGATGTAAGGGCCTTTCTCCAATAAAAGGATTTCAGCCATTTCGTCCACTCTTCTCAGTCGGGCGGCTGCCGTGGCTCCACCTGCTACACCGCCAATGATTACATATTTCATAATTCTTCGTTTTTTAAGTTTGACGATGCAAAGAAAATAATTATTTTCAATAAAATATAATTTCCAAAGGAAAATATTATTAAAAGACTCATTTTTAATAAGAATAGGCATAAAAAAACGGATTATTACAAGTTTTTACACCTATAATAATCCGTTCAGTATGCAAGTTTTTATAAGCTTACCAACCAAGCCGAGCAAGACCGACAGCACTATACCATAAGGTAGAACGATAAGCGGCATTAGCAGCTTGAGCAGCAGCAGAAGTGGCAGTGGAAGGTATATAATGGCTAACCCCATTTGCCCGCTTCATGGAGAACATACCAACAGACATCGAATAAATCATCGGCGTTTTTTTCCAACAGACAGAAGCTGCATCATATGCTTGCTTCCATTCATCCAAGGCAACTTCATCCACAACGAGTTTTTCCATCATTTCTACGAAATCATAATAGCCTACATAATAAGACGATCCTACTTTACGCTGATCATAATCAAAGACCGATGACCGAAGAACTTCTCTATCTGCTGTCACTCCCGACAAAGCATTTGCTGTAGCAGCAGCTAAGTTCTCAAGCTCAGAAGATTTCAGCACATCTATAGCAGTGCCCATTGTCCAATTGCTATTACTTCCTATTTTTCCAGTATAAATTTCATCATAAGCAGCAAAAGTCCCAATAGCCATTTCTACCGCTGCACCTTTCTGAAATATAAATGGAAACATTCTATCATAGGCAGCACCAGGACCAGGATTCTCAGCAGGGAAACCAATATAGTAATCGCAACAATCACGCAACTCATACGCGACTTCCACCGACTGCATAAAGCAAGCATCAAACATAATAAAATCAAAATGAGGAGCGTTCTGTAATACTAACTTCAAGTCCTCAATATTCATATAATGCCCTCCTCCAGTCTTATCATTTCCTATCCAGCGAGTAGAAGGCAATGGAGTAGGTATCCATCCTTCCCCATGCGACCAATAAATCAAACCATAACTTTCCGCTTTATATAAAGAATTCCCAAACACATCATTGAATACCTCTTGCGTCTCAGCGACTCCGCACGAATTTCTATCTTCGTATTCTTTGACTATTGTTTCAACAACAGTACCACCTTTATTTTCAATTTCAATCAAACGAGGAAATCCCGTATCTATATACACCAATAAATGCATATCAGATGTATTATCAATTGAAGCCATCCCAGCTTTCAATTCCTCCAAATCCCCATCCGTAAAGCTAGCCAATGGATTTATACTATTATCCGCTGCCATATATACCAGCACAGTACGTTTCCCATCAACCGGAGGATCAGGTATCGGGTCATCACCACGACACGCCGACATGAACAAGGGGAAAACGAAGAAAAAAAGAAGATATAGTTTTGTTTTCATACTTGAAATCTTATTCCTGCGGTTTTGCAAATGTGAAAGCCTCAGGCTTCACCACCTGCAAAACCATATTCTTACTCTTTTTATACTTGCCTTTTACCTTTACAGCCTCTTTTTCCAACTTTTTCTTGTTTTCAGCGAAATAAATCATGCAAGTATAATCAGGTTTCTTCAGATTGTACTCCAGATAGTTCTTAAGCTGGTAAGTGTATAAATCACGCTTGGGCAAGAATCCATTCTTATCCAGCTCTACGCTGTCCAATACCTGGATGTCTGTATAATATACGATGGAGTCATTGAAAGAAGCCGCCACCCCAAAAGCATATACAGCCTTTTCCTTATCTTTCATTGTAAAAGCCGAACACAACGCAAAAACCAAAGCTACGGCACAAAGTATACGAACGTATTTCATTGAGTTATGAGTTATAAGTTATGAATTATCAATGGGGCAAAGATATAAAAAAAACCGCACGCCTACTAAAAGACGTACGGTTTTTAATTCCTTCTATTTGTCGGAAACTGATATTTCTTATTTATCCCAAATAAGATTTGAGCAATTTACTACGATTACTTTGTCTTAATCTTCTGATTGCTTTTTCCTTAATCTGACGCACACGCTCACGGGTCAAGCCGAATTTGTCGCCGATTTCCTCTAATGTCATTTCCTGCTGTCCGATACCGAAAAACATCTGTATGATTTCTTTTTCCCTATCGGTTAACGTAGAAAGAGCTCTATCAATTTCCCTCGCAAGAGACTCGTTCACCAAAGAGCGGTCAGCCATAGGGGAGTCATCGTTGACCAGTACATCGAGCAAGCTGTTGTCCTCTCCTTCTACAAAAGGTGCGTCCACCGAAATGTGACGGCCGGACACCTTCAGCGTATCAGAGATTTTGTCAACAGGGATTTCCAGTTCATCGGCAAGCTCTTCAGGAGACGGACGACGTTCGTTTTCCTGCTCGAACTTGGAGAAGGCCTTGCTGATTTTATTCAGCGAACCTACCTGGTTCAACGGAAGACGTACAATACGCGACTGCTCTGCCAAAGCCTGCAGAATGGACTGACGTATCCACCATACTGCATAACTGATGAACTTGAAACCACGTGTTTCATCGAACTTTTCGGCAGCCTTGATCAGTCCTAAATTACCCTCGTTAATCAAGTCGGGCAAACTCAAACCTTGGTTTTGGTACTGCTTGGCCACAGATACAACGAAACGCAGATTGGCACGTGTCAATTTCTCCAGTGCAACACGGTCACCCTTGCGGATGCGCTGAGCGAGCTCCACTTCCTCTTCAACAGTAATGAGGTCTTCGCGACCGATTTCCTGCAAATACTTGTCAAGAGAAGCGCTCTCTCTGTTAGTGATACTTTTTGTAATTTTAAGTTGTCTCATTCTTATAATACAGATTTGGGTTGCAAAGGTACGACAAATTATTTTGTTACAATAATTTCATCCCAACTTTTTCACCTTATTTATATCTTATCCTATATAACAAAAAGGATGCCGGTATGTATTGTACCGACACCCCCTTTTTCGCTATTGTTAGCTAATATTACAATCTTCTTACCTAACTATCCCTATTTTTTATTCTTGAGTCAAATCAACGGCATACATTGCACGTTTTCCTGACGGGAACATACCGGTGATGAACAAACCTTGCTCAGGAGACTTTCTTGCCTCTTTCATCGCCTTTTCCAAATCGTCTACCGTCTTCATCGGCACTCCGTTGGCTTTCAGAATGATGAAGCCCTTGCGGATACCTGCATCGGCCATCTTGCCATTGGTAACCCCGGTAACTTCCAGACCGTAACCCAGGTTCAACTGCTTCTTCAGCTCGGAAGATACGGGCTTGAAGGCTGCACCCAAGATTTCCATTCCGGCATCCTTCACTACCTTCGTAGTGCCTTGCTCATTCTTCAGCGTGATTTCGAATTCCTTTTCCTTCTTGTCACGAACCACTGTTACCTTCACTTTGTCGCCCGGACGGTGTTTTGCCAGCATTTCCTGCAAATCCGAGAACTTGTGAATCTTCTTGCCGTTCAATGCTATGATTACATCATTTTCCTTCAAGATGCCGGCAGCGGAACCACCTTCAACAACTTCGGCCACATAGATACCCTCTTTCACACCAAGTTCGTCGGCCTTCTTCTTCAGTTCTTCGGTCCAGCGTTCGTCCATCTGCAGGTCTGTGCTCAAATCACTACCCTTGATGCCAAGGAGCGCGCGCTGCACGGTACCAAACTGTTTCAAGTCGGCTACCACCTTTGTCATAATGCTGGTAGGGATGGCAAAACCATAGCCGGAATAAGCACCCGTGGGTGAGTAAAGCATGGCATTGATACCAACCAGCTCGCCTTTGGCATTCACCAACGCACCACCACTATTACCTTGGTTGATGGCAGCATCCGTCTGAATGAAAGACTGGATGTTTGCAGCTTGTCCATTGGAGGCAGAAGAGCCAATGGAACGGGCTTTTGCACTGACGATACCAGCTGTTACGGTAGAGTTCAGGTTGAACGGATTACCTACTGCCAATACCCATTCTCCCACCTTCAACTGGTCGGAGTCACCAACCGGAATTGTCGGAAAGTCATCCCCTTCAATCTTAATCAATGCCAAGTCCGTGCTGGGGTCAGTACCGATGATGCGTCCTTTCAGCTCACGGTCGTCATTCAGTTTCACAGTGATTTCATCAGCACCTTCCACCACGTGATTGTTCGTCACAATATATCCGTCTTTGGAGATGATGACACCCGAACCGAAACCTACACGCGGCTGGGTCTGTATCTGGCGCTGGCGTCCACGACCGTCTCCAAAGAAGAAGTCAAAAATATCCGGCTGTTCTTGTACCGTCTGGGTCTTACTCAACTGAGTGGCACGTATATGCACTACAGCATGGAGCGAACTCTCCGCTGCTTGTGTCAAATCCACTGGCTGGGCATCCGTTGCATGGAAAGCCGCCGGTAGCAGATTATTGGGGTTCTGTTGGAACAACTCGCTGAATGCGGCAGGCTTTTCCTTATTCAGCATCTTATAAGTGGTCAATCCAGCCACTCCAGAGCTCAGGAGCACGATAGCCGCAACTCCAAGGATGTTTTTTGTTGTCTGTTTCATACTATTCTTCCTATTCTTTAAATTGTTAATATTCAAGTTTCGTTTAACATTACGACGTTAAAATAACGACAAAAAACGTTCAGTTATTCCGCTTGTCACTCTTTTTTGTTCTCTTTTAACAGAGGATATTTAGGGCTTAACAGCGGTTAACGGCAAAGACTGACAAATTAGCATTTATGTACGATTGCTGACTGTTAAAGAACTGACAGATAGGGTATAAAAAGACGCATCACCCGTTGCGGCCGAAACGGATGATGCATTTGGGGTAAACAGATGATGCGTTTATACCAAACAGATGATGTGTTCGGGCTGAACGCATCATCTGTTTTTAGAGGGCAGATAGCACCTTAATAATTCAAGTAATCAATGTCCATGTGGTAGCCCCACTGCGGGAAGTAGAGGTTACCTCCCTCCCACTCCACCTCGCCACGCTGGAAGTCGACGGTCTCGCTGCGGGGATACTGCTTTTCGGGCTGTAGCGGCATGCCGTAATCAGTGTTCACAATCATGCGCCAAGAGTCTATACCACCCAGGAAGAAATATTCTTCGTCGGCATTGCGGGCAAAGGCAGGAATGCCGAATGACTGGTCGACAGGCACCCAACCCACACCCTCGAAGTAGACTTCTGCCCAATCGTGCAGATTCCATGCACGGGGATGCATCATGAAGCCGCTCTGGAAATGTGCGGGAATACCACTGATGCGGCAAAGCGTAATGAACAGCAGGCTGACTTGGCCACAGTCTCCGTGACGGTTGTCCAACACATATTCCGGGATATTCTCAATGGTGGAATATTCGCGTGCAGAAGCCCACGGGAAGTTGTCATTCACCCAACGGAAGATACGTTTGGCTTTCAGGTAGGGGTTGGTTTCACCGGCTGTCAATTTGGCAGCAAGTTCGCGCAAGCGCGGGGAAAAGACGATATGCTTCTCACGCTCGGCAGTATATTCCTTATAAAGGGCGGTCGTCGTATCATAGGGCTGCACATCTTCCGGCTTCAGATTATGCCATTCGCCGTTGGCGGTAAACTCAAAGGTTTCGGAGAATACGGTCGGTTCGCCTTCGACAGCACGTTTCTCCATGTACAATGTACTGTGACGGCACTCGGGCGACGAAAAGGTGTATTGCGGTTCGCTGGCCGAAATGAACTTGACATCCTGCTGCCGGGCCTGGTCCTGACGGGGATAGGGTAACCAGCAACGGATGATTTTCCCGGCAGGCACGGCATTGGTATCTACGGTCAACGTGTAGGTGACGCGCATGCGCTTCGGCGCAACAATGGCCTTGCCCTCTTTCTTCACAGCAGAAATGATTTCGGGCAGGTTCTCCATATTCACTTTCTCGCTGCCACTCGGCGAAGTGCCTTCCTTGGCTATCTTGATGTCATAGCAAGTGGAGTCCACACGAAACAGATTAGGTCCGGCATTGCGGAAATAGCGTTTCTCTCCATCCAGCATCATGCACTCCAAAGCTTTGGAGGCTTCCCACTGGCGCATCTGCTCATCGGTCACGTCGGGAATATACTTGCGGATATAGTCCTTCACCTGGGATTCCGTCATACAGAAATCCGTAAGCAGACGTTGGTACAGGTCGTCCTCCCAATTATAGGGCTTGCTCTCGGGCTTCGTGCTGCATGCAGAAGCCATCACAAACAGAGCGACGGTATACAATAGCTTTCTCATAACTTCACCACTCCAATACCCGGCAAATCGGGCAACGTTATCTTACCTTTCACAACCTCCATACCCTTGAAACGGTCGTTCGCAATCAGCAGACTACCGTCCAAGTCGGCAAAGTCCACTGCCGGAGAGAATTGGGAGGCAGCGGTAATGGCACAAGAGGTCTCGGTCATACATCCTACCATCACTTTCATGTCCAATGCACGTGCCAAAGTCACCATCTTCCAGGCTTCGCGCATGCCGGTACACTTCATCAGCTTGATGTTGATGCCCGTAAAGGCACCCTTCAAGCCTGCCACATCCTTCAGACGCTGAATGGACTCATCGGCAAATATGGGCAACGGGCTTTGCTGGGTGACCCATGCAATATCGTCCAGTTGTTCCTTGGGCATCGGTTGCTCTATCATGACAATTCCTTTTTCGTGCAGCCAATGTATCATATCGAGCGCATGATGTTTGTCCTTCCAACCCTGGTTGGCATCAATGGCAATCGGAAGGTCCGTCACCGAACGGATGGTCTCTATCATTTCCTTGTCGTTCTCCCGCCCCAGCTTCACTTTAAGGATATTGAACTGGTCGGCACACTCTTTCGTCTTTTCACGCACCACGTCGGCCGTATCAATACCGATGGTGAAAGTTGTAGAGGGAGTCTTTTCCTTGTCCAACCCCCATATCTTATACCAAGGGGCTTGCAACAGTTTGCCCACAAGGTCGTGCAAGGCGATGTCCACAGCAGTTTTAGCAGCGGAATCCCCTGCCGAGAGGCTGTCTATATAAGCCAGTATATCTTCCAGCTGAAAGGGGTCTGAGAATTGGCCGATAACATCCTGCACCTTCTTCAGAAAAGCCAGTACACTGTCCATCGTGCCTAGTTCGTGTTGCAGGTACGGGGGCATGGAGGCTTCACCATAACCGATAATGCCATCATATTCTATCTCGACTTGAACGTCGGGAGTGGTAGTACGCGAGTAGGTGGCCACTGTAAAGACATGGCGCAATTTCAGTTCATAGGGGAAGAAACGCAGTTTCATTTTGGGGGTTACACCTGCCCTACTGTTCACGTTGAACAAGGAAGGAGCGTCATTTCCTCCGGCAAATACATGATTGATTGCCATGCCTGAGCCGAGTGCGGCAAAAGCGGCGGTTTTCAGGAAATCTCTTCTGTTTGACATAATTGTGTGTGTATTAAATGTGCCAATATGCTAATGGGCTAATGTGCCAATGGGCTGCGCTATGTATATGCTACGTTATGTTTGCACCGTCACGCCGCAGGTCATTGGCATATTGGCACATTAGCACATTATTACATTGAATAAAATGGATTCGTTTCCGTTGTATTGAGCGACGCCTCCTTATTTATATAAGGTAACACGCGCGTAGCGAACAACAGTCTACCGAGGTTGTATTCATCGAACAGCTCGTCGTCGGGGCTGAAGCTATTGACGCGCACATCGCCTTGCGAATGGATGAAACGCTTGTTGCCGATATACATGCCGACATGTACCACACGTTCCTTGCGTTCCGGCGTCGCCTTGCGCCCGAAGAAAATCAAATCGCCCGGCTGGAGGTTACTGAAATCAGGAGTGATATCGATATGCTCGCCCACGTATGCCTGCTGGGAAGCATCCCGCGGAATGATGATGTCGTGCATGAAAAGAACGGTGCGCATGAAGCCGCTACAATCCACCCCTTTGGAGGAAGTGCCAGCCCAAAGATAAGGGATGCCCATCATGCTATGCGCCGTGGCTATAATGCTGGCGGCATCCTGCTTCAAGGTGGCACGCCATTTCTTCTCAGGCATGGAGATGGATTTGGAGATATATCCCTGACGGCCGTCGGGATAAGCCACCTTATAAAAGGCACCTTTTGTCCCCTCCCACTTCAGGCGGTTTCCTGCAGCAACATCAGAGACGGTCTGCGATGCCTGGCTGGGCTGTGAGTAGACAAAGCCATAATGCGAAGTCACCACTATTTTCTCTGCATTGCTCCAAGCGGTCAGCTCTTCCCGCGTGACGGGATGTATGCCTACTCGGTGTACCCATGCAATGTAGTTGTCCGGTGTCTGGATACGGTACCAGCCGTCGCGCTGCAACACCCGCACCGGCATACCCATCAAGCCTTGCGTCATCATTTCTGAAGAGAAATCCGGGGCTACCCGAAGATTGCACACAGACACATTGACAATGCCATACGTCTTGCCTTCAAGTCCGGCCTCATCCGGAAGCACTTGCAGACAATCCATCACCGCATATCCTTTCTTTGCCAAACCATCCAGCAAAGCCGTCTTTGCCTCTGCCGAAGTGGTGACACCACGCAACATCACATTCTTTCCGGAGAAAGAGTAATCCACATCGAACAAAGCCACGCGCTTGTCCGGTGCAAACTTTTGTTTCAAACTGTCAGCGAGTTGCGCCACTTCTGCAGGTATTGTACGGTCACCCACTTCCGAAGCGACAGCAAAAAGCGGGATTAACAGAAATAAAGAAAAAAGAGAGGATAACTTTTTCATTGGCCAAAAGGATTTGGGGGTTATTACTAATAGCAAAGCTACGAATTTATTCCGAAATAGATACATGTTTTTAAGATAATTAAGGGTAAAGAATGAAGAATGAAGGATTCATCCGTACTGCATCCGCACACTGCACAACAAATTCTTCATCCTTCATTCTTCATTCTTCATTAATATTCCGTATCTTTGTACCCTATAAAGCAGTTGGTCGGTCTGTCGCTTGCGCCTCGTGCGTATGAGGAAAGTCCGGGCAACACAGAGCGTCCCACTTCCTAACAGAAAGCTGTCCGTGAGGGTAGAGTAACGTAGAAGAAAATAACCGCCGTCGCCCTTGGGCTACGGTAAGGGTGAGAAGGTGGGGTAAGAGCCTACCAGTCTTGTGGCGACACAAGGGCTGTGCGTCTTGGGAGTTGTAAGGTCATGTAAACCGACGTTATGAGAGTTGCTCGCTCCATGTCGGAGGGTAGACCGCTAAAGCTTGTATGGTGACATGCGGCTCAGATAAATGACAGACACTTCTTTAATGGAGAATGGATAATGAAGAATGGATAATTCCTAATTAGGCTTTTTCAGAAACAGAAGAACAGAACCCGGCTTACAGACTGACTGCTTTTTTATTGACAATGGATAATCGAGATAATAGCATGAACAAGCGTATTGCTGCCCTTTGGAAATTCCTCACCTACGACATCTGGCGTATTACGGAAGATGAAGTCACGCGAACGACCTTTTCCGTATACAATATCATCAAGACGATTTATCTTTGCATCAACCGCTTCACCAAAGACCGGATAGTAAACAAAGCCTCGGCGCTGACTTACAGTACGCTGCTTGCCATCGTGCCTATTCTTGCCATTTTGTTTGCCATAGCCCGCGGTTTCGGATTCGATAATCTGATGGAAAGCCAGATTGTCAACGGTTTCGGCGGTCCTACGGAAACCACGGAAGTCATCCTGCAATTCGTGAATTCGTATTTGTCTCAGACCAAGAGTGGAATATTCATCGGAGTGGGTCTGATTATGTTGCTGTGGACAGTCCTGAATCTAATCAACAATATGGAAATCACCTTCAACCGCATCTGGCAGGTGAAAAAGGCGCGCAGCATGTACCGCAAAATAACGGATTACTTCTCTATGCTTCTGCTGATGCCCATTCTGCTGGTGGTGTCCGGTGGTCTTTCCATCTTCATGAGTACGATGGTGAAGAACCTCGAAGACTTTACCCTGCTGGCTCCCGTCGGCAAGTTTATGGTGCGCCTCATCCCCTTCGTGCTGACCTGGTTCATGTTTACAGCACTGTACGTCTTTATGCCGAATACAAAGGTCAAGCTGAAACACGCACTCATATCCGGTATTCTGGCAGGTACGGCACACCAGGCATTCCAATTCCTTTACATCAGCAGCCAGTTGTGGGTTTCCCGTTACAATGCCATCTATGGTAGTTTTGCCGCCCTTCCGATGTTTCTGCTATGGTTGCAGGTATCCTGGACCATCTGCCTATTCGGTGCCGAACTGACCTACGCCGGACAGAATATCCGGAACTTCAGCTTCGACAAGGATGCGCGCAATATCAGCCGGCGCTACCGCGATTTTATCTCCATCCTGATAATGTCTCTCATAGCCAAGCGCTTTGAACAAGACGTCCAGCCCTATACAGCCGAAGAGATATCCGAAGAGTGCCAGATTCCCATCCGGCTGACACACGAAACCCTTTATGAATTGCAGGAAATCAACCTCCTACATGAAGTGGTGACCGATGAAAAGAGTGAAGACATCGCTTACCAGCCTTCCATGGATATCAACAAAATGAATGTGGCCCTCCTACTGGACAAACTGGACACGCACGGCTCAGAAGATTTCAAAATTGATAAGGAAAATGAATTCAACAACCAATGGGGAGCATTGCTGAAGGCACGGGAGGAATACTACAAGAATGCAAGCAAGGTGCTGCTGAAGGATTTGTAAGCACGCGGAAGTCTTTCCGGAAACTCCGTATCTGCTTTCTTTTTGATTATTTTTTAGACGCGGATGACGCGGATTGGAATATTAAAAAAATCCGCGTCATCTGCGTCATCTGTGTCTAAAAAGTAAATCACCGATATTTCTCAGGCTCCACGGCACGAGTCATATCATAGGCACGGTCACTCTGACGGGATGCCACTAATTGCAGGAAATCGTCCATAGTGCCGTTACCTTATTTATATTGTATCATGCGGCTGATGTACTTACCAATGATATCGAACTCCAGATTCACCACACTGCCCACTTTGAAAGCATGGAAATTGGTATGCTCAAAGGTGTAAGGAATAATGGCCACCTGGAAAGTATCGTCGGTGGGATCGCACACGGTCAGGCTGACACCATTGACCGTTACCGAGCCTTTGTCTACCGTGATGTAGCCGCGCTTTGCCATCTCCTTGTCAAAAGCATACCGGAAAGTAAAGTAATAGCTTCCTTCCGCATCCTTTATATCGATGCAAGTGGCAGTCTGGTCCACATGTCCTTGAACGATATGGCCATCCAGCCGGCCGTTCATCATCATACTACGCTCCACATTCACTTCATCTCCCACCTGCAACAAGCCAAGATTGGAACGGTCCAGCGTTTCCTTCATGGCCGTCACGGTATAGGTATCATCTGTCAGACTGACTACTGTAAGGCAAACACCGTTGTGAGACACACTTTGGTCTATTTTTAATTCACTGACGAATGAACACTTGAAAGTAAAATGTACATTCTCCTGGTCTTTGACCATCGCCACCAATGTGGCACATTCTTCTACTATTCCGGAAAACATGGTTCTATATACTTTTAGGTTATACACGATTTATTATTAATATGCGCAAAGATACAAAAAGCCCTTCGTATAGGTACAAAAAAAAGGAAGCTTTTCACAAAGCCTCCTTTTTCAGTTTTCAATAGGTATTAGTTTTTTTTAAGGTAAAAGATTGTTTTCAGGATAACGATGCAAATATAGGCGCTTTTCGTGATACTAACCAAATTAAAAACATGTCTTATAACATCTTTTTGAAAAATCATTTAAGTTTATTATCATTTCAAAGCATTTTTCTACACCTGCAATCGTTTTCAATGGACAAATATAAGGCTATTTTCCATGAAACACTGAAATTATCCTAAAATTTTGTTTATTTCTTATCATTTAAGTAGTGTTCGTCTGTCTGCCCGCTATGTTTTAACACTTTTGCGTCGATAAAGAACACTATTTCTTCGGCAATATTCGTGATGTGGTCGCCGGAGCGCTCCAACTTGCGGAACACGCTCACCAGGTTCAGACAAGAGAGTGCACTCTCCGGATGCCGGCTGATGTAGTCGGCAAGAATGGCAGTGGCCTCCGCATTGATTTCGTCCAGCATATTGTCCTTTGCAAACACAGCGGTAGCCAATTCTTGGCTCTCCTCCTGAAGTGCCTGCTTGGCAAGCTCGAGCATGGAGAGCACCTGGGCTATCATCTCTTCGAGACGGAGTTGCTTGACCAGCTCAGTGTCCAATGCCGGTTCGTGGCAGTTGAGGGCAAAGCGGGCGATGCCTTCTGCAAAGTCGCCCAGACGCTCCAGGTTCGTATTGATTTTGAGCATGGCAAGCACAAAGCGCAGGTCGATGGCAACGGGGTTGTAAAGGGCAATGATGTCCTCCACGTCGCTGTCTATTTTCAGTTCGAAAGCATTGACGCGACGTTCGCGCACCAATACCTGCTGGGCCAGTTCCCGGTCCAGCGTAAGCACGGCATCACCTGCACGGTCGAGCTGATTATATACCAGGGTCCACATTTCGTCTATTTCCTTTTTCAGCAAGACGAGTTCAGATTCGATAAACTTCACCATAATGTTTCTATTTTAAGATTACTTTTGTACAACTTATTTTTGCTTGTATGGAACAATCCGCTACCCGAAGCGTCCCGTGATGTAGTTCTGCGTCTCCACCTTATCGGGATTCGTAAATATCTTCCGGGTATCTCCAAACTCCACCATCTGCCCCATATAGAAGAAAGCCGTATTATCACTGACACGCGCTGCCTGTTGCATGTTGTGGGTGACGATGACGATAGTGTACTGCTTCTTCAACTCGTGGATAAGCTCTTCCACCTTGGCAGTGGAGATGGGGTCGAGGGCGGATGCCGGCTCATCCATCAGCAGGACTGAAGGAGACACCGCCATGGCACGGGCTATGCAGAGACGTTGCTGCTGACCGCCGGAGAGGGCGTAGGCAGAGACTTTCAGCTTGTCCTTCACCTCGTCCCAAAGAGCGGCGCCTTTCAGGGTTTCTTCCACCCGCTGACGGATGAAGGCGTTATCGGTGATGCCATTCACACGGAGTCCGTAGGCAACGTTCTCGAAGATGCTTTTTGGGAAAGGATTGGGGCGCTGGAACACCATGCCCACGTTCTTGCGGAGTTCATCCACTTGCACTCCTTTTCCATAGATGTCTTGTCCGTCAATGCGTATCTCGCCAGTCAGACGGGTGTCGGGAATCAAATCGTTCATGCGGTTCAGCAGGCGCAGGAAGGTAGACTTTCCACAGCCCGAGGGACCGATGAAGGCTATCACAGACTTCTCCTCAATGTCCATGCTGATGCCTTTCAGGGCATGGAAATCGCCATACCAGAAGTTCACGTCAAGGGTTTCTATCTTGTTCTTCATACCTATTGTATATGTTTTCAATTCGTCTTAATCTTCTTCTCAAAGTATTTCCGCAGGGCGTTCGCCAGCAGGTTCACCAGGAGGATAATGAGTATCAGCACCAGTGCCGTGCCGTAGGCAATGGGAAGCTGCGCTTCCATATCGGTGCCGCTGGTAGAGATGACGTAGAGGTGATAAGGAAGCGCCATGCACTGGTCGAAGATACTTGTAGGCAGCTGTGGCAGGAAGTAGGCGGCACAGGTGAAAAGGATGGGTGCCGTCTCGCCCGAAACACGCCCCAGCGCCAGAATCAGTCCGGTGATGATATTGGGTATCCCCATCGGCAGGATGACATGCCAGATGGTCTGAAGCTTGGTAGCTCCCAACGCGCGGCTTCCCTCACGCATGCTGTCGGGGATGGCTTTCAGCGCTTCTTCCGTGGTGCGGATAACCAAAGGCAGACTTAGCAGACCCAGCGTCAACGAACCTGCCAGGATGCTGTCTCCAAAATCCATATAGTTGACAAACAGCGCCATGCCAAACAGACCGAACACGATAGAAGGGATGCCGCTCAGATTATTCGTCATCATCCGTATGAAGCGTACCACCCAGCCTTTCGGCACATACTCATTCATATAAATACCGCTCATCACTCCCACCGGAAAGGCAAATAAAGCACTGCCCGCCATCAAGCAGAACGTACCTACAATGGCAGGAAGGATTCCACCGGCAGTCATACCGTTGGTAGGAGCCGTAGTGAGGAACTCCCAATTGATAACTCCTATACCTTTATATATAATGAAACCGAGGATAGCAAAAAGAATCCCCACCACACTCAGGCTCAACAGACGGAACAAGCCGAATGCCATGTTTTGCGAAAGATGCTTTCTATTGACCATATCTACCTTCTTTTATTTTCGTCTTGGCGAAACTGCTTCCACCGTGAAATTTATCAATAAACTGATGAAGAACAGCACGACACCCAGTAGGAACAATGCTTCGTAGTGAGGTCCGCCGGCAGGTGCCTCGCCCAGCTCCGCGGCAATCGTTGCCGGAATGGTGCGCAGCGGTTCCAGGATGGTATGGGGAATGACGGCGGCGTTGCCCGTCACCATCAGCACAGCCATCGTCTCGCCCACCGCACGGCCGATGCCCAACACCACTCCGGAGGTGATGCCCGAAATGGAGTAAGGAATCACCACCTTATATATAGTCTGCCATTGCGACGCTCCCAGCGCCAGACTGGCTTCGCGCATGGCACGAGGGCAATTTCTCATCGCATCTTCCGTCACCGTAATGATGGTGGGCAACGCCATAATGGCAAGCACAATGCTGCCCGCCAGCCCGCTCTCGCCTACCGGCAAGTTGAACACCTGCTGCAAAAACGGCACAATGACAATCAAGCCGAAAAAGCCGTAGACCACCGACGGTATGCCACTCAGCAACTCAATGATGGGCTTCAGCAGATTCCTTACCCGGGAATTGGCTACCTCCGACATATAGATTGCCACCGACAGACCAAACGGCAATGCAAAGAGGATGGCAAACAGACTGACCCACAGCGTCCCCGTAATGAGCGGCAAAAAGCCGAACTGCGCAGCAGGTGTTGCCGTGGGAAACCATTCGGCACCGGCAAAGACGTCCTTCACCGAAATGGTGTTGTCTTTCAGCAGATGCACCGAGTCCGGACGGACAATGAACTGCTGCGGTACAAAGGCTATAATGCCAGGCGTACGCTCCACCAGCTCCGTAATACAGGCACCTGCATTTTCGTAGGAAGCGCCCAACTGCTCTTCCGTATAATACAGTGTGATGTCCTCCAAACGGAAAAGGCGGATAGGAAGGTCCTCCCCTCCCACTTCGTTCCAGTTTGTCAGCTCTTCATCAAAAACATTCTTTATCTGTGCCGGAGTCAGTTCGCCCACCCGGTTCTCCTTATTCAAGGCCAATACATACCCTTCTTCTATCACCTTGCTGCTGAACAAGCCCAGCGCTTCGGAAAAGAGGAACACGACGATAAGTACGATGGTAAGACTCGTCACAAAGCCGCTACAAGCCAGTATACCTTCTACAATCTTCTCAAAAATCTTTTTCATGTTGCCTATTGATTTCTGTATGCAAAGGAACGGGCCGGATGTTAAGGCAGTGTGACTAACGTTTGAAAGAAATGTTTCAAAGGTGTTACAAAACTATTACAACGACTCAAAGCACATTCCATGTAACACATTTGTAATATCCATTACCTTAATTTGCATCATGTGTTTACCCAATTTGCATCATGTGTTTTATGAAGACAAGAGAATTACTTCTACTCCTCGCACTGACAGCCACCACCGGCATGCAGGCGCAACGCATCAAAGGCAGCGACACCGTGCTCCCCATAGCGCAGCAGACCGCCGAACGCTTTATGATCTTAAACCCGTCTGCCCGTGTCACCGTGACCGGCGGTGGAACAGGTGTCGGTATTTCAGCCCTGCTGGACCAAACCACGGACATCGCCATGGCTTCACGCGCCATCAAGTTCAGCGAAAAGATGAAAGTCAAAGCTGCCGGAGAAGACTTGGCAGAAGTACCCATCGCCTACGACGCCCTTGCCGTAGTGGTTCACCCCTCCAACCCGGTGAAACAACTGACCCGCCAACAACTGGAAGATATCTTCCGGGGCAAAATCACCAACTGGCAGCAAGTGGGCGGAGACGACCGCAAAATCGTAGTCTACTCCCGAGAGACTTCCTCCGGTACCTACGAGTTCTTCAAGGAAAGTGTACTGAAAAACAAGAACTACATGAGCAGCAGTCTCTCCATGCCTGCCACGGGAGCCATTATCCAATCCGTCAGCCAGACACGCGGTGCCATCGGATATGTGGGCCTAGCCTATGTATCGCCGCGTATCAAGACACTCGCCGTTTCATACGACGGGCAGCATTATGCCGCTCCCACGCTGGAGAATGCCATCAATAAGACTTATCCGATAGTACGCCCGCTATACTATTATTATAACCGAAAAAACGCCTCGATCGTAGCCCCTCTGCTCGATTTCATCTTGTCTGCCGCAGGACAGAAAATCATCAAAGAGAGCGGATATATCCCGGTACATAAAGAATAAATCTTCATTCTTCATTCTTCATTCTTCATTTTTTTACCCTATCTTTGTCCCCACGATACGAAAATAGTAACATTATGGCAGAAATAAAGAGCGAAGAAACAAGCGAAAAAAAGAGCTTGAACTTCATTGAGCAAATAGTAGAAAACGATTTGAAAGAGGGTAAAAACGGGGGAAAAGTACAGACACGCTTCCCGCCCGAACCAAACGGTTACCTCCACATCGGACACGCCAAGGCCATCTGCCTTGATTTCGGTATTGCCGCCGCACACGGCGGTGTCTGCAACCTGCGTTTCGATGACACCAATCCCACCAAAGAAGATGTGGAATACGTAGAGGCCATTAAGGAAGACATCCAATGGCTAGGCTACAAATGGGGTAACGAATATTACGCTTCCGACTATTTCCAGCAATTGTGGGACTTCGCTATCCGCCTCATCAAAGAGGGCAAGGCATACATCGACGAACAGACTTCCGAGCAGATTGCCGCCCAGAAAGGCACCCCCACCCAGCCCGGTGTGGAAAGCCCTTACCGCAACCGCCCCATTGAAGAGACACTGGATTTATTCCAGAAGATGAACAGCGGCGAGATTGAGGAAGGTGCCATGGTGCTCCGTGCCAAGATAGACATGGCAAGCCCCAACATGCACTTCCGCGACCCCATCATCTACCGTGTAGTGAAGCATCCGCACCATCGCACGGGTACCACTTGGAAGGCTTATCCGATGTACGACTTCGCCCACGGACAAAGCGACTTCTTCGAAGGCGTGACACACTCGCTCTGCACACTGGAGTTTGTGCCCCACCGTCCGCTCTACGACCTCTTCGTGGACTGGGTGAAGGAAGGCAAAGACCTCGACGATAACCGCCCCCATCAGTATGAGTTCAACAAACTGAACCTCAGCTATACGCTGATGAGCAAGCGCAACCTGCTGACTCTAGTCAAGGAAGGCTTGGTAAACGGTTGGGACGATCCCCGTATGCCGACCATCTGCGGTTTTCGCCGTCGCGGTTACTCTCCGGAGTCCATCCATAAGTTCATCGACAAGATTGGCTATACCACATACGACGCCCTTAATGAATTCGCCCTGCTGGAAAGCGCCGTGCGCGAGGACCTGAACGACCGTGCCACCCGCGTATCCGCCGTACTGAACCCCGTGAAGCTCATCATCACTAACTATCCCCGAAGGACAAGTGGAAGAGATGGAAGCCGTCAACAACCCCGAACATCCCGAAGAAGGCAACCACGTCATCGAATTCAGCCGCGAACTTTGGATGGAGCGCGACGACTTCATGGAAGATGCTCCGAAGAAATATTTCCGCATGACACCGGGACAAGAGGTACGTCTGAAGAACGCGTACATCGTGAAATGCACCGGCTGCAAGAAGAACGACGCCGGTGAAATCACCGAAGTATATTGCGAATACGACCCCGATACCAAGAGCGGTCTGCCCGGAGCCAACCGTAAGGTGAAAGGCACCATCCACTGGGTAAGTTGTGCCCACTGCCTCGAAGCAGAAGTGCGTCTCTACGACCGTCTGTGGAAAGTGGAGAACCCGCGCGATGAGCTTGCCGCCATCCGCGAAGCGAAGAACTGCGACGCACTGACAGCCATGAAAGAGATGATCAACCCCGACTCCCTGAATGTGCTGCCCTGCTGCTACATCGAGAAGTACGCTGCCGGCATGCAGCCCCTCTCCTACCTGCAGTTCCAACGTATCGGTTATTTTAATGTTGACAAAGATTCTACGCCAGAAAAAATGGTATTCAACCGTACTGTAGGTCTGAAAGACGTTTGGGGTAAAATCAATAAATAAGAATATGAGTAAAAAAAACCTGCTGTCCGGAAGAGACAAAGAACTGCAAGAAATGGCAGAACAATATGAAGCAGCCAAAGCAGAGAACAGAACCATCTATCTGGACGCAGACGACTTAGCCGACCTCGCAGACTGGTATGCCGTGCATCATAAATATGCCATGGCTACCGAGGTCGTAGAGTATGGCTTGGGAATACATCCGGATAATACGGCTCTGCTGGTGGAACAGGCATACTTGTTCCTCGACACCCAGCATAAAGAGCAAGCCAAAGATATATTGGAACGGATTGCCGAAGAATCTTCCGAAGTGAAAGTGCTGAAAGCCAACCTACTGTTGGGCGAAGGCAAAGAAGAAGAAGCAGAAGCGATACTCGACAGCATAGACGATAAGGACGACCTGGCCAATATCGTTGATGTATCCTATATGTACATCGACATGGGATTCCCGGAAAAAGCATTGACATGGCTGACGCGCGGACTCGAAAAATATGCCGAAGAAGAAGCCTACCTTGCCGTCACCGGCGATTGTTACTATGCCCAGGGACTGTTTGAAAAAGCCACCTTCTTCTTCAATAAGCTGATTGACAAGAATCCGTATTCGGCTCCTTACTGGTTTGGACTGGCCCGTTGCTACTTTGACCAGCAGATGTTCGACAAAGCAATCGAAGCATGCGACTATGCCACGGTGGCCGATGACGAGTTTGCCGATGCCTACCTGATGAAAGGACATTCCTTCTTCCAATTGGGAAATGAGGAAAGTGCCATGGAGAACTACCTGCAAGCCGAAAAGTTCCATCTCGTCTCCCACGGTTTCATCAACACCTTCATCGGCCTGAACAAAACCTCCAAAGGAGAGTGGAAAGAAGGATACGACTATCTGGAAAAAGCCATAACGGCCGAAGACAGCCATGACTTCGCCTTGCCTTCTCTTTATGCCAATGCAGCCCTATGCCTGCACAAGATGGGAAAGAAACGCAAAGCACACCAGTATTGTAAAAAAGCATACGACCTGGCACCCGAAGAGATAGACCCGTACCTGATTGAGGGACGCATCTACATGGAAGAAGGTGAGTATGAGAAAGGTGTGAAGAGATGGGCCAAAGCCTTAGAGTATGCCCCCTATGCGGATACCTGGCACGAAATAGGCATGTGTAGCATGGAAATAGGACAACTGAGCTATGCCAAGCTGGCCTTTGAACATGTCAAAGAGATGGAGCCGGACTTTGAAGGTATCAACGAAAGGCTGACCTCTCTGTATATGCTGCTCAAAGACAAGGAGAACTTCATGAAGTACAACCAGCTGTGCGAACATCCGTTCAGGCTGGAAGAGTTGGACAAATTGCAACAGATACTACAAGAAGATAACCAGGAAGAGCTGGCCCTAGTGATGAAGAATATTTTCAATGCATTACAATAACAGTAATTATATACCACTAATCTAGCAAATGGAATCAGTAGCCTTTATCCAATGGTGTCTCGACCACCTCAATTACTGGACCATCACTTTATTGATGGCCATTGAAAGTTCGTTTATCCCCTTCCCTTCGGAAGTTGTAGTCCCTCCTGCCGCTTGGAAAGCCGCCAACAATGACAACATGAATATATATCTGGTGGTATTGTTTGCAACCATAGGGGCAAATATCGGAGCCTTGATAAACTACTATCTGGCAAAATGGCTGGGACGCCCCATCATTTACAAGTTTGCCAACAGCCGTTTCGGGCACATGTGCCTCATCGACGAAGCCAAAGTGCAGCATGCGGAAGAATATTTTGACAAGCATGGAGCCGTATCAACCTTTGTCGGCCGCCTGATACCTGCCGTACGCCAGTTGATATCCATCCCTGCCGGTCTGGCACGCATGAAACTGGGAACTTTCTTGCTGTACACTACCCTGGGTGCGGGCCTTTGGAATTCCATCCTGGCTTTCATCGGATATTACTTGTCCACAGTACCCGGCATCGAGAACGAGGAACAGCTGCTTGCCAAAGTAACGGAATACAGCCATGAGATAGGTTATGTATTTATCGGCATCGGTGTACTCATCGTGGCATTCTTCATCTATAAAGGAATGAAGAAGAAATAAAAAAGAAACGGCATGATAATAAAAAAGCGGTGGACAGCATGATAAATTCTGTCCACGCTTTTTTATTGTTTATCCCAAATCCAAACTTTCTACTTTACAGCTGCAATAGCTTTATCATAATCTGGTTCTTGCGTAATTTCAGGTACCAATTCCGTATAGGCAATCTTACCATCCTTACCGATAACCACTACCGAACGCGCCAATAGACCTGCAAGCGGTCCGTCGGCCATGCGTACCCCGTAGTTTTCATCAAAATCGGAGAAACGGAAATCAGACAAAGGAATCACATTCTCAATACCCTCCGTTGTACAGAAACGTGCATGTGCAAAAGGTAAATCCTTGGAGATTGCCAACACTACCGTATCGGGCAGGCCGGCAGCCAGTTTGTTGAACTTACGTACAGAAGTAGCGCACACACCAGTGTCAAGGCTGGGGAAAATATTCAAAATAACATTCTTCCCGTTCAGTTCCTTCAAAGAGAATGAAGACAAATCTGTTTTTACCAATTCGAAATCGGGGGCAACAGAGCCCACCTTTATAAATTCACCGATAACCTTTACCGGTTGTCCTTTAAATTTTGTTGTAGCCATAGTTTTATCAAATTATATGTATACATAACAAATTACATACAGAAAAAGTTCACCCGAAACTTTTTTCCAGATAAACTGTTATTCTACGGACGAATTAATGATAATCACTTAAAAAATTAAATTCACATGAAAACTATTTTTGACGAACTTCAGCAGGAAGTAAAGAATTGGTGGATTTCACTCATTCTTGGTATTCTTTATGTAATAGTGGCTATAAGCCTGATGTTCTCCCCTCTCAGCGGGTATGCAGTATTGAGCATTCTGTTCAGCGTCTCCATGTTGTTCAGCGGTCTGCTGGGAAATATCCTTTGCAGTAAGTAACCGTAGAAGGGTATCCAGTTGGGGATGGTATCTGGCTGGAGGTATCATCGACATGATTCTGGGATTCTACCTGATAACCTACCCAATGCTCAGCATGGAAGTCATTCCATTCATCATTGCCTTCTGGCTGATGTTCCGCGGCTTCTCATCCGTAGGCTATGCCATGGACCTCAAAAGATACGGGACAAGAGACTGGGGATGGTATGTTGCTTTCGGTATTCTTGCCGTCATCTGCTCGCTCATCATCTTGTGGCAACCGGCAGTAGGCGCCCTTTACGCCGTGTACATGATTTCGTTTGCATTCCTGATTATAGGATTTCTTCCGTATCATGCTGTCATTCGAGCTGAAAAACCTGCACAAGCGCGGGAAAGAGTGGAAGGAAAAGAAGAGAAAGAAGTATCGGCCGAATAAGTAGCCCACACGAAGCGTGTCAAAAGGAATCCCACCTTTGACACCTTCGTTTAGCCGAATTGCTCAATAACGTCTCAGAAAACGGAACATCGTAGTCCGTGACACTCCCATCTGCCGGGCAAGTTCGGCACACGACTCTCCTCTTTGGTGCTCCCTTACAAGTTTCCTCTTGTTCGCATAGAGTATCTTCATCTTGGGTGTGTCCCCTTTCTTCCTGCCCAGATGTTTTCCTTCTTTCCTCCGTCGTTCCAAGGCTTCTTTGGTGCGCATGGAAATCAGATTACGCTCTATCTCGGCCATCAGTCCAAAAGCAAAACCCAGCACTTTACTATTGATGTCATTCTGGAACACATACCCCTCTTTGGTACTGTACAGCACCACTCCCCTTTTGATGCAGGAGTTAAGAATGGTCATTATCTCCAGCAGTGTCCGGCTAAGCCGCGAAATTTCCGTTATAATCAAGGAGTCTCCCGGTTTCATCCGGTCCAACAAGCCCGCCAGTTTACGCTCTTTGCTACTCACTTTTCCGCTGACCGTCTCCATGTACCATCTGTCGATGCTCAACCCATTCTTTTCCGCGAAGCGTATAATTTCCTCGCGCTGATTCTCTAAAAACTGTTTTTCTGTACTTACTCTTAAATAAGCTACTACTGCCATAATTGATAAACGTTTATTGGTTATTATTCACCACCAAAGAACGGTTATTCAAGTAAGAGTGGCAACACACAACTATGACTCTCTATCACAGAGGATCACATTATGGACATCCCCCGAAGTCAGGGAAGACTTCTCGGTAACTATCTCAAATATGCCTATAAACAAAGAAAACAGCCCCACTGAAGCTGTTTTCTGAAATTAGTTCATAAAAAATTGATACTATGTAGTTTCATAGTATACTCTCCTTCATTTCATTCACTATGTATCTCACATCCTCATCCGTCACATAAGGACCACTCGGCAAGCAAAGACCACGTTTGAACAAGCCCTCACTGACACCATTCACATAGGCAGGATTAGCCGAATAAACCGGCTGGAGGTGCATGGGCTTCCATAAGGGACGGCTCTCGATACCGGCTCTGTCCAAGCAAACACGCATGGCCTCTACATTACGGTTAGGCTCACAAGAAGTATGGGCACTCACTGACTCATGCGTAACACCGGCGGCACCACCTACGGCGCCTTTTACTGTCTCACGGTAGGCATCCTCCTCACCTCTCACATGCAGATTCCCGTCAAGCAGTACCGTGTTCAGCCAATAATTGCTGTCATAACGTCCGGAAGGATTCTCATGAAGCGTAATTCCCTCCACATCGGCCAACAACTTACGATACAGACCGCACAGATGCTTATGGTGCGCTATATGCTCATCCACCACCGTCATCTGACCGCGGCCGATTCCCGCACAAATGTTACTCATCCTATAATTATAGCCTATACGCTCATGCTGGTAGTAGGGATAGGACTCACGGGCCTGGGTAGCATAGAACATTATCTCACGCTTATACTCTTCATCAGGGCAAATCAAAGCACCGCCACCGCTGGTGGTTATCATCTTGTTGCCATTGAAAGAAAGCACACCATATTTGCCAAAAGTTCCGAGGACTTGCCCGTCAAACTTGCTTCCAAAGCCTTCGGCGGCATCCTCTATGACCGGAATACCATATTTATCTGCCACTGACATGATTTGGTCTATCCTGTAGGGCATTCCATACAAAGCTACCGGAACAATTGCTTTAGGTTTCCGCCCGGTCTTGTTGATACGCTCCCTGATAGTCTGCTCCAGAAGAACCGGGTCCATGTTCCATGTATCAGCCTCAGAATCCACGAATACCGGAGTAGCACCGAGGTAGGTCACCGGATGGGAAGAGGCACAAAAGGTAAAGCTCTGCACTATCACTTCATCGCCCTGACCAACTCCGCAAGCAAGCAGGGCCAGATGCACAGCGGCAGTACCAGCACTTAAAGCCACCACCTTTTTATCCTGCCCTACAAAACATTCCAAATCCTGCTCGAAGGCATTCACATTCGGTCCGAGAGGAACAACCCAGTTGGTATCAAAGGCTTCTTGTATGAAACCTATCTCCTTGCCGCTCATGTGGGCGAGGCAAAGATATATTCTCTTATCCATAAAATTACGTGATTTACAAAACTATATTCTTGATAATCTTACACCTATTCCCTACAGCCAACACACCATCCGGAATATCCTTTGTAACAACGGAACCAGCACCTATAATACTCCACTTCCCTATCTTAACACCCGGAATAACAACACTGCCGGCACCAATCCATGTCCCCTCGCCAACTTGCACATTGCCACAAAGCGTACAATGGGGAGAAATATGCACATAATCAGCAATCAGACATTCATGATCCACCGAAGCACCGGTATTGATAATACAATGGCTGCCAATACAAGCATCCGACTGCACAATTGCCCCCTGCATAACTACCGAGCCTTCTCTTATCTCAGTTTCTTCAGATATAATTGCAGAAGGATGAAAAGCTTTGCCATATTCAACCTTTAACTCCTTGGCAATCTTCCTGCGAATACCATTATTCCCAATACTGATTATCAATGGTCCGCAGACCTTCGACGGACGTAATACGGGATAGTCAAAAAGACAATGAATTTCCTCATTATCATCAAACAACGCTTCAATCGGTTCATGATTTGCACGCAATATATCAATGATCACTTTGGCATGACCACTGGCACCATATAAATACATGTTTTGATATTAGTTATTTCCAGTAAAGACTTCCATCGTAGCCGAAGTATCAGAGCTGATACCTTCCCTTATAAATACCTTTCTTATTGTCATAAAAACAATTTTCAAATCAAGTAGAAAAGAACAATGATCTACATACCACACATCCAGTTTAAATTTCTTTGACCAACTGATAGCATTGCGCCCGTTAACTTGCGCCCAACCCGTAATCCCCGGACGGACTTCATGACGACGAGCTTGTTCTTTACTATAAAGCGGTAAGTATTGAGGCAATAAAGGACGGGGACCTATCAAAGCCATATCCCCTTTCAATACATTAATCAGTTGTGGAAGCTCATCAATCGAAGTAGAACGTACAAAACTTCCAACTTTTGTCAAACGTACAGCATCAGGCAATAAATTCCCCTCTGCATCCCGTTCATCGGTCATGGTCTTAAACTTGATAACTTTAAAAATCTTTCCATCCTTCCCTGGACGCTCCTGAGTGAAAAAGACCCCGGAGCCCTTATTGGCAAAATGCAACCAAAAAGCGACAAGAAACAGTATCGGCCAAATCAAAGCCAATATGCAAAACACGAGAAGGAAGTCAATCACTCTCTTAAGAAAATGAGAATACATGCTCTAATAATTATGTACCAATATGAAGTCGTATCTAATATCCTTAAAAAAACTATTCTTCGATAACAAGACGATAAAAATCTTCATTTTAAAGAAATTACTTCCTCCAAGAATGAAACGAACTTATCCGCTAATGATTTTCTTGAGAAATTAGCTTCTGCAAATGCCCTAGCCTTCTGCCCGCATTCTGTTCTGTATGTATCATCGTCCAATAAAGAAATCAAGCCTTCGGCAAAAGCATTTGCATCCTTAGGAGGAACAACAATCCCTAACTTATTTTCTTGAATCATATCAGCAAGCCAACCTGGATAATTGTTTAAGACAGCCAATCCTGAAGATATATAATCAAAAAACTTATTAGGTGAAGTTCCATAGTAGAAAGCCGGAACATCAGCTAATACCATCAAACCCAAATCTGCTGATGCAACAACTTTATTTAGTTCCTTCTTAGGCATCGGATTATAAAAACGACAATTATCCAATTGCTCTTTTCGAGCTCGTTCCATCAAATGCGGTTTCATTTTACCGTCTCCTATAAATGCCAACACAATATCCGTCCGTTGCTTTGCCTTCAGCACTGCAGCAGCATCCAACACTGCGTCCAAACCATTGGCAATTCCATGTGCACCAGTAAAAACCGCCACTTTATCTGTTTCGGAAATGCCCTCCAACGAAAGATTATCACGTGAAGATGGCTTGAATATCTCCAAATCACACCCGTTCGGAATCATCGAAATACGCTTGCCTGGCTGGCTCCTTCTTTTAATTCCTTCACAAATTCCAGGAGAAAGACCAACACAAGCATCCGCGCAATGATAACTCAACCACTCCAAAATATTCATCCCCCACAATAAAAAGGATTCTTCATACCTAAGGCCTTAGGTAATTCAGGCCACAAATCACGAACTTCAAATATAAATTTTTCTTCCGGAACAACTTCATTACTATGCCTGGAATACCGGCTGTCAAAGGAGTAGAAGTTGCAAACAACAAATCATAATCTTCTTTCAATGCTATTTGAATACCTTTCCATCCAAACTTCACGAAAGTCCATGCTCTTTTGGCGATACCATCCTTATTTGAGTAAGGTAAAGCTATCTGAATCACATCTATACCATCGACCATTCCTCTATGAACATTTTTCATCGTTGTGTTCGGCAAATCTAGCTTGACCGTTTCACCACAAACCACGCAAACAGAATGACCTCTGGCAATCAGATGTTTTGCCAATTCATAAGAACGTGTCCCCCCCGCTTGGGTGGGAATGGTAAAATGTTGATGGAAATAAAGCACTTTCATTTTATATAAATTGAAGGATTGTTTTTATCGAGCTATTTTTAGTCTGAAATTCGATTTGCCTACATTTAGTCGTTTGACCATAATAATTAGAACATAATTGTTCTGTATCAATAGTTTCACCGTTTGATTCCAAACTAAGATTATCCTTATTTGTATGCCATAATTGACGCATATTCATATTTTTGGGGTTACCATCTATACAATCTTCTATCTCCCACTTACATGTGTTTTTCCATTTTACAATCTTTCTATAATGTTTTATTTTCTTATTCAGATAAGTAAAACAAGAAACTTTTCCTTCAAATATGTAAGTATCCTCTGTTTCTTTCAACGAACTCCACTCTGCTTGCGACCAATTATACCAAATAAATCGATCTCCTTTCAACATTTGGTCATGTCCTTCAAGCATTATTGTATTATGAGATTCCGTACCCATAAAATATCGAAGTAACTTCTCTGTTGTATTGTATTTATAACTACCCCCATCAAACAAACAATTCTCTCCTTGATACCAAATATCCAAATGCAGATTATCCGCATGCGCAGGTCGGTCCTTATGTCTTCCACATCTGATAAAAGAAAAAGTATCCTTTTCACGAATACAATAATATCCTCCCTTATCAAAAGAAATGCAACCAAACTGTTTTTTTATTGGTGGATACATCTGTCGGTTTGCTTTCCACTCGCACAAATACCATTCTCTATCCTCATATTGCCGATCATACAAATGTTCGGAAGTAAGCAAATAATATAATGCATCGAGTTGAGGACGATAATCACGATAATCGCAATCATTAAGTTTAAAAAACAAAGCTCCATCATTCGAACCATAATTGGATAACCAACCGGTCGAATCATCCTGGCATTGATACAAAAAATTCACAGACTGATAAGCACGTTTATATACTTCATCACAAAACCGCTCCC
>ENA-OPZZ01000385-OPZZ01000385.1-human-gut-metagenome-genome-assembly--contig:-NODE-385-length-35334-cov-5.046156_pt1 | contig 35334 bp, 28 predicted proteins | sample MGYA00242487_ERZ504511 | MGnify/ENA primary metagenome ERZ504511 (study PRJEB26092, sample SAMD00036241) | human gut metagenome | host: Homo sapiens | study: EMG produced TPA metagenomics assembly of... | reverse complement strand
TGGTTTATGATGGCATGACGCCGGGAATGATGGAGTTGACTCGTCCTTCAAGCTATGCATCGGATTGGGTTGTATCAATGGATGGAAAGACATTTACCCAGAAAAGTACAGGTGGTAGTACGGGTGAAGTAACACTACACAAAAGAATGCCATTTACTGTCAAGACTCTGGAAGATGATTTTGAAATCGTATTTTTAAGTGAGGGATGGGACGGTAATATCCATCTTAAAGGTTCCGATTTTGATTTCTTTACTTATGAATGGATACATTGTGAAAAGGATGGAGGAAAATTGAATTTAACTATTGATGAATATATTCCTAACGCAATGAATGGTGACCCTGATGAAAGAATGGGATATGTTCTTGCATTTTCACGTGCTGAATATGAAAATATAAAAGATAATCTAGAGGAAGCTATTGTTGTAAATGGAGAAATAGCTTATAAGTATGAACAGAACAATCTTTTAGTTGGATTTACTCAAAAAGAAGTGAAAGAAGAGCCAGATAATAAGGCATTTAAAATAACATATTATGATGCAGAATGGGCTTTGCAAGAAGCAACTTGTACTAAAGCAGATAATGACTATGGTTATGGTATCGAGGATGTTTATATATTAAAGCAACCAGATTCAAGCGGACATGCTCTAACTATTGATCCGTTTATGGGGAGTTATGAGATAGATTGGACTGTTCAGATATGGATAGGTGATGTTAATGTTACAAGTCAATATATGGAACCATTGGAAAAAGAAATTACATTTTTTAATGATGAGCCATTAGAACAAGAAATTCATGTTTGTTTCAAACAAAATTATATGAATGTTAAAGTTTTGATTATTACTCCAAATGAATAATATAGATTAAATGAATCTACATAAATTATACTCAATATACCTCTTACCCCTTATCGTCAGTATACTGACGATAGGGTTGGTAACTGGTTGTTCCGACGATGATGAAGCACTGCAAAGCCAGTATGGTTATGTGCAGTTCCGACTTTTCAAAAGCGCGTCGTTTGAAGGAGCAACTACTCGTGCGACAGACAAACTTGAATCGTTGTCGAGTGCACAGAAGATAAAGGTGGTGATGACGCATAACGGTACCACCGTTTCACAAACTCTGCTTCTGAACGCATACAATGCGAACAATGCGGAATATGGTCTGCGTAGTGACAAATTGCAATTACTGGCCGGTACTTATAAGATTGTCGGCTATTATTTGTATGACGGTCTTGATGAGGTACTGTTGGCAGGACCTGCCGGCGATGACAATGAACTGACAGTTGTAAGTGGAGGATTGCTGGAAAAAGCATTGACTGTAGATGCAGTTCCGCATGGAACCGTTACCTTTAAATTGTCGAAAGAAGGAATTAGTACACGTGCAGCCGGCGAATACTTATTCAGCAATATTCGCTATGTCGATGTTACGGTGATGAATTCCTTTAATCGTGTCACCACAGAATTGAAGGGGATGAAAGTCACCTATAAAGAAGATTCTAAAGAACACCAAAATCCCGATAATGCCAATGATAAGTATATGGATATAGGTGTAGCAACATGCGACTCTGCCGTATGGCTTCCTGCCGGTACCTATCAGGTAGTAGCATATACCACCTACTCACAAAGCGGTATCAAAAGATCGGAATTGGAAACGCAATCTGTAAGAGGAGAATCTTTTACTGTGATAGACAACAAATTGACAAAAGATGCCAACGTCCCTATCCAATTGAAGGAAACGGCGGAGTACATTAAAGACTATAAAGCGCTGAAAGCCATTTGGGAAGCTTTGGACGGAAAGAATTGGAGATATTATAGTGGGACGATAAACAATACTATTCACAGTTTAAACTGGAACTTCAACAAAGAACTTGATATGTGGGGTGACCAACCCGGTGTTGATTTGGATAATAATGGGCGTGTCACCGGACTCTCGCTTGCCGGTTTCGGTGCCAAAGGCAGAGTACCCGATGCTATCGGACAATTAACTGAATTAAAAGTGCTTTCGTTCGGTACACATAGCGAAACGCTGAGCGGAAGAAAGTTTGGTGAAGACGAACTGACTCCAGATATGAGTGAGGAACAGAAACAGCGGATACGTATGCATTATAAGAGAACATTCCTTGATTACGACCCGCGTCTGAATATGTCGGAACTTATACAAGATGCTATCAATAGGAATCCGAAAATGAAACCTATCAAGAAAAACAGTCGTATTACATTGAAGGATACACAAATAGGAACTTTTACTAACGATATTACGTTTGTATCGAAAGCTATTATGCGATTGACTAAATTGCAGACGCTGTTTTTTGCCAATTCGCCTTTCACTCAAGATGACATCGCAACCAAGTGGGCAAAAGAGGATTCCGAATATGCCAAACAATATATGAATGAGGATCTGAGCTGGAGCAAAATGGAGTCATTGACAGATGTGGAACTGTATAATTGTCCTAATATGACCCGTCTTCCGGAATTTATATTTGATCTTCCGGATTTACAGTTGCTTAATATTGCTTGCAACAGAGGTATTAAACCTGACGATATATTGGCTGATTGGCAAAAATTGGCGGACGATGAAGATACAGGTCCGAAGATTCAGATCTTATATATGGGATACAACAATCTGGAAGCATTCCCGCCACACGAGTCGTTGAAGAAGATGGTAAAGCTTGGTTTGCTGGATTGTATTCACAATAATATCAGCACACTGAATCCTTTCGGTACGGAAGTCAAACTGACAACTCTTAAGCTGGATTACAATCAGATAGAAGAAATTCCGGATGATTTCTGTGCGTTTACCGATCAGGTGGAAGGCTTGGGATTTTCACATAACAAGTTAAAGTATATTCCGAATATATTCAATGCCAAATCGGTTTATGTAATGGGTTCTGTAGATTTCTCATACAATGAAATTGGTTCGGAAGGTAAAAATATAAAATGTGGAATGAGTGAGTTCAAGGGTATCAATGCCAGTACGATTACCTTATCCTATAATCAGATAGAGAAATTCCCGACAGAATTGTTTGCGTCAGGATCTCCTATTTCTACTATTGATCTGAGCAATAATAAGATGACATCGATTCCGGAATATTCACTGAAACCGAAAGAGGGTAATTATAAGAATACGTATCTGCTGACTACTATAGACTTGCGTTTTAATAAACTCACAAGTTTGTCCGATGATTTCCGGGCGACCACTTTACCTTACTTGAGTAATATGGATGTCGGCTTCAACTGTTTTTCTAAATTTCCGACGCAGCCGCTGAACAGTAGTCAGTTGCAAGCTTTTGGTATCCGCCACCAGCGTGATGCAGAAGGTAACCGTATTTTGCGTGAATGGCCTACAGGTATTACTACTTGTCCGAGTTTGATTCAATTGCAAATCGGTTCGAATGACATCCGTAAAGTAACCGAAACGCTGACTTCGAAACTTTGGATTTTAGATATTGCAGACAATCCCAATATATCTATTGATGTGACAAGCGTATGTCCTTATATTGAAGCAGGTATGTATGCGCTTATATATGATAAGACACAGGATATTCGTGGTTGTGATGCTTTGGATATTGAACGATAATAAAAAAGATGCTATTAATGAAATATTTAAATAAAATAACATTAGGACTGATTCTTTGCATGGGATTCATTTCATCGTGCAAGGATGATGATGAAGCGGGAATCAATGGTATCTCGGTAGATAAGGAAGAGATTACTATTGGTGCCGAAGGAGGAACAGAGAGGATATCCGTTTCATCTAATGAACAATGGGTGGCACGTGTGTCTGAGCCTTGGATTGCCGTTTCACCGGCAAATGGTGTGGGTTCGGCAGACTGCGTTCTTGCCATAGACTCTACACTGAAAAATACTGCACGCGAGGCACAGATACGCTTTTCTATGAATGGAGGTGAATCTAAATTGGTTACTGTTACGCAGTTTGGCTTCGGCAAGCAAATTATAGTGAGAGAACCGGAAGTGGAAATTCCCAGTTCCGATACTCACAAAAAACGTCATTTTGAAACTACCATCTCTACGAATGTTGAATTTGTGATCGATAAAGTAGATTATTCTTTTGCTGAAGAGGCTACAATGACCGCTGAGGAGAAAGCGGAAGTGGAGAGAGAACGTACTGGTTGGCTGACATCGCCGAAAATGGAGGATTTAAAGGTTGATCTTGACAGGGGTGCGCGTCCCCGTACTCTGAAGGTTGATTTCCGTTGGGGAATGAATGTGGCTCCTTATACTCGTGTCGCAAAAGTACGTTTAGTTCCGGCACATCCGGAAACAGACCAATTAGTAGATGATGACGGTAATGAAATTGATGCTGTTGTGTTGACTGTAACACAGAAGGCTGCAATGAAAATTGAAGATAACCGTTCGGGAGACTCGTTGGCTGTAATCACTATTAATAGCAAACTCCAGACCATGATGAGTTTCGATACTAGTGAAAATATGACTAACTGGGATTTTGTGACGCTTTGGGAGGCTACTGATAAGGAGATTAAAAATAACGAAGTTCCTGAGGAAGCAATAGGACGCGTGCGTTCGGTAAGTTATGCCATGATTGATTTGCAAAGTGGTGATTCTATACCAAAGGAAATCCGTCATCTGAAGTATTTGGAATCATTCTCTATTCAAAGTAATGCGAACCGACAGACACGTACAGTTCATTTGGGTGAGGAAATCTGTGAATTGGAATATTTAAAGAATCTCACTGTATTTTCTCTTGGAATTGAAGACTTCCCTAATAATTTTGTTAAATTAGGTAAGAAACTGGAGAAATTGGATTTGGCAAGCAATAATTTCAAGACATTGTCAGTGATTACTGAAAAAGTAAACCAGAACAACTTCCCGAAATTGAAATATCTGACATTGACCGGCTGCCGTGCTACGGAAACGCTGAGCGATTTAAGCCTGATTGAAGGCACTAAATACAATGGTAGAGAGGTCGGATTGTATGTGAATATTTCTAAAGGGCAACTGGAACGGGAGGCTTTCTTGAAATTGCTGACTTGGGATAATCTGCTTTCACTGCAAATGTCATACAATTTTATAGAGGGTGAACTTCCTACAGATGAAGAAGTAACCGAAGCTTTGAGAGCGGCAGGAAAACCACTGACTTATAAGGCTGATGATTTCTTTACTAAAGAGGAACTGACAGCTACGCCGTCTGTATACCAGAGTAAGATATCAAAAGACACTTGCCAATGGTTGTTGACAACAGATCAGCCTGTGGAATATAAGAAAACCAAAACTACGGTAAATGGGCAACAAATACCGCGTGTATTGCCATTTGCCCGTAATGTTCATTTCAACTTGAACTTCCTGACTGGTGCTGTGCCGAATTGGATTTTATTCCATCCTTATTTTGCATATTGGTATCCGGAAACCATGGTATTCAATCAACAGGAGAATGGTAAGAATTCAAGTGGAACCGTGGTTGGATTTAGTAATGTGGATTTGGTTAACTACGATTATTCTTATTATTATGGAAAAGAAGATCCGGGGAACGATACAGTTGTGGATGGTGTAGCTTATCCGTTATATTTCAGAAAATTCGTACTATCGGATACAACTGACTAGGCTAATTGTGGCATAAATATCATTAACAAGAATAATTTAAAAAGGAACAATGAAGAAAAAATTCTTATATACAGCACTGTTTGCTATGATATTGGCTTCATGCTCGGAACAAGAACTTATTGAACAACCGTCTACCCCTGTAGGGGGACGGAAGTTCAGCTTCCGGCTGATGTCACTTCCGGCGAACTGCTGATTAAATTCGATCCTCAAATGACAGATATTCTTGATCGGACTCTAAAGGTTACGACAAGAAGTGGAGGAGCTATGACTCGTTCCGGTATTCCATCTACGGATGAAGTGTTGGACATTCTGGGAGCATATCATTTTGAACGTATATTTCCGGTAGATGTTAAGAATGAGGAGCGTACACGCTCTGCCGGATTACATCTTTGGTATCGGGTAAAGTTCGATGAAAATACAGATTTGAAGGAAGCTGCCAGTCGTCTTGCTAAATTGGGAGAGATATCCAAGGTACAGGCTAATGGCCATATTAAGCGTGCTTATAATACTAAAGGTTACAGGAGTTATATAAGCGAAGCTGCGTTACAACAAAAATCAGCTACACGTGCTGTAACAGCAAGCGGTAGATTCTCTGATCCCGGATTACCTTATCAGTGGCATTACATCAACAGTGGTACTAATGAGTTCGATAATAAAATGGGCTTAATAATGGTTCGGAAGCTGGATGCGATGTAGGTTGTACGGAAGCTTGGAAGAAATGTACTGGCGATCCTGCTATTATTGTGGCTGTGTTGGATGAAGGAGTGATGCATAGTCATCCCGATTTAAGAGATAATATGTGGATGAACGAAGGAGAAGAACTTTATGCCGATACAGATAAAGATGGTAATGGATATAAAGATGACAAGTATGGATACAATTTCGTAAGTGATACAGGTATTATCTCGTGGATGGAGGCTGAAGATTCCGGACATGGAACACACGTTGCAGGAACTATTGCTGCTGTGAATGGTAATGGTGAAGGTGTTTGCGGTATTGCCGGTGGTGACGGGCCAGGAAAGCCCGGAGTGAGAATTATGTCTTGCCAGATCTTTTCAGGTGTTAATGGTGCTACTTTGGATGCAGAAGCCAAAGCAATTAAATATGCTGCGGATAATGGTGCTGTTATCTTGCAATGTAGTTGGGGGTATAACTCTTCTTTGGCTAATATGATTGAAGGATATTCTCCCGGACCGGGTTCGGAGGAGGAATGGGAAAATATGTATCCGCTGGAAAAAGAAGCATTAGATTATTTCATCAATAACGCCGGTTCTCCTAACGGAGTGATTGACGGTGGATTGGCAATCTTTGCTGCTGGTAACGAATATGCAGGAATGGCCGCGTTTCCCGCTGCTTATTCCAAATGTATATCAGTGAGTGCAGTGGCGGCAGATTTTACTCCCGCTTCTTATTCAAACTATGGTAAGGAGGTGACTATTTCCGCTCCTGGTGGTGATACGGAATATTATAATAAGGTGGGACAGGATGATCCCGAAAGTTGGTCGGATGGAATATATTCCGGTTCTATTTTGTCTACATGGATACAAAATGGTACAGCTACATACGGATTCATGGATGGTACATCTATGGCTTGTCCGCATGTATCGGGAGTTGCAGCACTAGGTTTGTCATACGCTTATCAGCAACGTCGTCACTTTAAAGCTAGTGAATTCATTGAGCTGCTAAAGGCTTCTGTAAAACCGTTGGATAGTTGGTATGGCAATGGAAAGGTGAAAAAATATTATCGCAACCATCTATCGGTAGGTGCTTCTCTTACCCAAATAAATTTGTCGAAATACATTGGTAAGATGGGGGCTGGTCTTGTAGATGCAGGACTTTTGCTTGATAATATCGAAGGTAAAGGTTCGGACATGGTAGTGCCGAATGTGTATGTGGCGGAAGGTGCGGAATCGACTCTCAATTTGGCTTACTATTATGTGGGAGGAGAGAACCTGACTTATATCTGTACATCGAGTGACACATCGGTTGCTACGGTAACTGTTGAAGGTACACTTAATGAAAAGTATCCGGATTGAAAACCGGTGCGACTCGCATCCATGGTGAAAGTAAGTAACGGAAACGAACAGACCATTACAGTTACCGTGCGTAAGAATGCGAATGATAACGGTTGGATGTAAATTCTGATATTTTAATGAAACCATTTACTCTGATACGGCTAATTTATTAAGTGCAGTCATTGGACATTGCCGGATGCTCGAAGCCAGGATTGGTTGTTCAGCTCCACAGGTACGAATTGATTCACTTATAAATCCGCCGTTGTTAAAGCAGGCCGGACAAATACTGCATTTCGACAGTACATTAATAAATATCGGAACATTAACCGAAGATGATGCTCCGAAGACATATCGTTTCATGTGTACTAATGTAAGTGGTAAGACCTTGAATTTAACCCGGGTCAAAACGACTTGTGGATGCGTGGTTGCGGATATTCAATCCGGAGATATATTACCGGGGGAAACAAAGGTTATCGGATTGACTTATAATCCGAATAACCATCCCGGAACGATAGATGCAAATGCTTTCGTTTATTTGTCGCTTTCTGACGAAAAACCTGTGGCACGACTCACATTAAGAGGTAATGTGCTACCCGGCGCAGATGAATGGGCGCGGTATCCATATATAATGGGGAAATTGCGGCTCAAACAAAACCGGATGGAATTTAAAATTTCCGGGAAACGCTTGTCAGAACGAATTCTCTGTGGTAATAGCGGAGAGCAAGAGTTACGTTTGTCAGCCTCCGGTGTTCCCAAGTTTGCAACTTTTCGTACGGAACCGGAGGTTATCAGTCCGGCGGGAGAAGCTGATATAGTGGTTACGATAGATACATCACAGATTCCTTCAGGAAAAGGCAGTTCGTTTACCTTTCCTATTATAATAGAAGGAATAGATGGACCGCAGTCTGACCGTACATTGAATATTAGAGTAAATCGTATTGAGTAACGTAATAAATAAAAGAAAATATGAAGAATATATTTAATTTGATAGCATTATTCGCCTTCGTACTTTGTTTCACTTCTTGTGATGACGATGAGAAGACGGATATTCCGACATTGCCGGTCACTCCGGCCAACTTGAACGGTACGTGGCAACTGGCCGAATGGAACGGACAATCTCTTGCCGAAGGTACGTATTGCTACATAACCTTTAACCGTAAGGAACAAACTTTTTGAAATTTACCAGAAGTTTGACAGCATGTACGCGCGTTATATCACTGGCGATTTTAGCATTGAAAAAGATCCTTTATTTTGGGATATGTGATTAGTGGTGAATATGATTTCGGCAACGGTGAATGGAACAATGATTATATCGTAACCGATTTATTGGAAGCCGGTTCTATGATTTGGACAGCGAAAGACGATGCGGGGGATGTGTCTAAATATGTTCGTTGTGACGAGGTTCCTTCTAAGATTGTAGAAGAAGCGAGAGCTGATACGGATAATTAAGTTTTAATTTACGGAAAGAAAAAGAGGATTCACGCCATTCAGTAAATGGAGTGAATCCTTTTTTTATACTGATTTATCTCTTTACCTAATAATGCTAGTCATGTCACAAAAAAAAGTCATGAATTATTTGGAAATAAGATTAAGGATTTCTATCTTTGCATTGGATTTATAATTGTAATGAATACAACTTTGAAAAGAAAGGAAGATGATGAAACCATACGATCGATTATTAGAGCATAATATCAAGCCTTCTATGCAACGCATCGCTATCATGGAATATTTGATGGAGCATCCGATTCATCCGTCGGCTGATGATATTTACACTGCATTGTCTCCTTCAATGCCGACACTTTCAAAGACCACGGTTTATAATACTTTGAAATTGTTTTCCGAACAGGGGGCGGCATTAATGCTTACGATTGACGAAAAGAATACAAACTTTGATGCGGATACTTCTGTACATTCTCATTTCCTTTGCAAACGTTGCGGACATATTTATGATTTGAAATGTCCGGAAGCGATTAAACAAGTGGAAAATCTGGGAATGGATGGTCACCAGGTATCAGAAGTTCATTATTATTATAAAGGTATTTGCAAGAATTGCTTAAGTAAAGATAAAGAAACACGTATTGACTAATTAATTTAAAATTGAGAAGAAAATGAAAAAATTTAGATGTACTGTATGCGGTTACGTTCATGAAGGTGACGCAGCTCCTGAAAAATGCCCATTGTGTAAAGCTCCTGCCAGCAAATTCGTAGAAGTTGTTGAGGTAGAAGGTGGCGCATTGTCTTTTGCTGACGAACACGTTATTGGTGTGGCAAAAGGTTGTGACGAAGAAATGATTAAGGACCTGAACAATCACTTCATGGGAGAATGTACTGAAGTTGGTATGTATTTGGCTATGAGCCGTCAGGCAGACCGTGAAGGTTATCCTGAAGTAGCTGAAGCTTTCAAACGTTACGCTTGGGAAGAAGCTGAACATGCTGCTAAGTTTGCGGAATTGTTGGGCGACTGCGTATGGGATACTAAAACGAACCTGCAGAAACGTAAAGATGCTGAACAAGGTGCATGCGAAGACAAAAAACGTATCGCAACTCGTGCTAAAGCTCTGAATCTGGATGCTATCCATGACACTGTACACGAAATGTGCAAAGACGAAGCTCGTCACGGTAAAGGTTTTGAAGGATTGTACAACCGTTATTTCGGTGATAAGAAATAATTAAGCCTAATAAACTCTTAAAAGGTCTGTATTCTGCAACGAATACAGACCTTTTTTATTTATATTTGTCTATCAATTTTTAAATACCACAGTTATGAGAAAAGTACAACTATTGTTAGTTTGTTTAATGCTTTCGGTGGCTGCTTTTGCTGCTGACAAAGTGATTAAATTGCCGAAGCCTAATTTAAACCGTACCGGTGCGGTGATGAAGGCATTGTCTGAACGACATTCAACTCGCGAGTATGCTTCTAAATCATTGAGTCTGTCGGATCTGTCTGATTTGTTATGGGCTGCTAATGGGATAAACCGTAAGGAATCCGGAATGAGAACAGCTCCGTCGGCGTTGAATAAGCAGGATGTGGATGTATATGTAGTATTACCTGAAGGAAGTTATCTGTATGATGCTAAAAATCATCAGTTGACTCTGGTTGCTGAAGGAGATCATCGTGGAGCAGTAGCCGGTGGACAGGCATTTGTGAAAACAGCTCCGGTGTCCTTGGTGTTAATCAGTGATCTTTCCAGATTTGGAGATGCGAAGAGTGCACGCAGCCAGTTGATGGGGGCTATGGATTCCGGCATCGTTTCTCAAAATATTTCAATATTCTGTTCCGCTGCTAACATAGCAACAGTGCCACGCGCTTCGATGGACAATGAACAATTGAAGAAAGTTTTGAAATTGAAAGATAGCCAAATGCCAATGATGAATCATCCTGTGGGATACTTCAAATAAGGATTGGCAAGATATACAAAAGAGTGACGGTATCCCGCAAGGATACCGTCACTCTTTTCCTATTATAGCGTTACTATCCCGACCGGATAGCGTCACTATATTTTCTTCTTTACTTCAAGAGAAATTCATCAATCGCTTTTTTGTAAGTTGCCTTGTCAGCAGCTCCACGGAAAAGCTGTGGATCTCCTTTCATGGGAATGAATACAAACAATGGAATACTTGTTGCATTAAATAAAGCTGCCAGTTCTTTTTGTTTATCTACATTGACTTTGTAGATGACAATTTTTCCGGCATATTCCTTTGCCAATTCTTTCATGATAGGAGCTGTCTGGCGACATGGTCCGCACCAATCTGCATATAGGTCGATGATGGCGGGCTTATTACCTTTATAATTCCACTCCTTTGATTTCTCATAATCGAAGACGTCTTTCAGAAACATTTCTTTGTCCATTACGACGACTTCACCGTTACCTGTTACCTCTTTTTTACCTTGATTAGTTTCCCTACTGTCATTGAATGCGTATACAATTACGCTTGCCATGACGAGGGCTACCATTACTAATACTTTCTTCATTCGTTATTATTATCTTTTTATGTATAATGCTTCTCGATAACCCCTTGCAGTTCGCTACTATGGATTACGCCGGAATGTCTCCAGACAGCCTCTCCATTCTTGAACAGTATAAAGGTCGGTACAGCTTGTATGCGATATTTAGTAGCCAGGTCTTCATGCTGGTCAACGTCTATCTTTGCAATACGTGCTTTATCTCCCACAATAAGTTTTAGTTCTTCTAAAACCGGTTTCATTGCTTTGCAAGGTCCACACCATTCTGCAAAGAAATCAACTAAAACGGGCACTGGTGACTGTATTAAATCTTCAAATTTTTCCATAATCTTTTCTTTCTTAGAGTTAAAAAGCAGTCTTTGAAGACCGCAAATATAATTTCTATTTTATTATATAACGAGAAAAAGCTGATTTTGTTCATGAAATAGTAATCATAGAGTCATCATCTTGTAATGTGAAAGAGGGAATTTTGCGTATCTAAAAATAATGGAACTATGAAATTTTTATTTATTGTTCAAGGTGAGGGGAGAGGGCATTTTACACAGGCAATCACTCTCGAAGAAATGTTATTGCGCAATGGGCATGAAGTAGTGGAAGTCTTAGTCGGGAAAAGCTCGACACGTACTTTGCCGGGATTTTTCAATCGGAGTATTCATGCACCGGTGAAGCGATTCATTAGTCCGAACTTTCTGCCTACGGCAGATAATAAACGGGCGAACCTGACGAAAAGCTTTGCATACAATTTATTAAGATTACCGGAGTATCTTCGTAGCATGTATTATATAAATCAGCGGATCAGGGAGACAGGGGCGGAAGTTGTCATCAACTTCTACGAGCTTTTAACCGGACTTACCTATGCACTCTTCCGTCCCTCCGTTCCGTATATTTGTGTTGGGCATCAGTATCTGTTTTTACATCGTGATTTCGAGTTTCCGGATAAAAATTCGTGCCAGTTATGGATGCTGCGTTTCTTTACCCGGATGACCGCTCTAAGATCTTCGAAGAAACTGGCTTTGTCTTTCCTGGAAATGGAACAGGATGATATGAATCAAATAGTGACCGTTCCTCCATTGATTCGTCAGGAAGTGACCGCTATCCGTCCGGAAAAGGGTGATTATATTCATGGATATATGGTTAATTCCGGGTTTGCCGATAGCGTAGAGAACTTTCATGCGAAGCATGCGGAAGTCCCTTTAACTTTTTTCTGGGATAGATCGGATGCTGAAGAGGTGACACGGATTGACGAAACATTGAGTTTCCATCAAATAGATGATGTGAAGTTTCTTAATGCTATGGCGGGTTGTAAGGCTTATGCCAGTACGGCAGGCTTCGAGTCTATTTGCGAAGCAATGTATCTTGGAAAACCTGTATTAATGGTTCCGGCACATATTGAACAAGACTGCAATGCCTATGATGCAATGAAAGCGGGGGCAGGAATAATCAGTGATTCCTTTGATTTGCAGCCGTTGCTTCGCTTTGCAAGAGAATATACTCCGAACCGTCATTTCGTTTATTGGGTTCGCAGCTGTGAACGTCGGATGATCCGTGAACTGGAGAAACTGGCAGCCTCACATTCAGAAATAACTTCAATACCAACATTCACTAATTATTTACCAATATGAAACTAAACAGAACGGATTATGTGCTTGAACGCGCATCAGATGGTGGCTACTATGCCTGGTTGACTGTAAATATGCAATGTAATGCTTATGGGGAATCTCCTGAAGAAGCAGTTCAGAATTTACAGAATATAATGAATGAGATGATTGACGAGATGTATATGGTGGAAGAGTTTATATAAATTGAAAATAGAGAATTAAAAATTGAGAAATATAATGCCAGATGGCATAACTTTTATTTCTCAATTTTTAATTCTCAACTCTCAACTTACTCAATGCTAAGTTCGTCGATGATATGAGAGGCTCCTGCGTATTTATCGATGATAAACAAGGTATAGCGGATGTCAACACAAGCGGCTCGCTGCGATGAAGGACGGAAAGCAATGTCTCCTGTTAAGCCTTCAAAGTTGCGGTCGAAAGCAGTTCCAACCAACTGACCTTTGCTGTTAAATACCGGACTACCGGAGTTTCCTCCTGTATTGTCGGTGTTTACGATAAAGCAGACAGGCATTTCACCGTTTTTGCCATAACGTCCATAATCCTGGGATTTATATAACTCTTTTAGCTTTTGAGGCACTACGAATTCCCAGTTTCCCTGATCTTCTTTTTCCATCACACCTTTGAGGGTGGTATGAGCATCATATACCACACCGTCAGCCGGTTCATAAGAAAGCACCTGGCCGTATGTCAATCGTAAAGTAGAGTTCGCATCCGGATAAATCGGCGTTCCTTTTTCCTGTCTCATGTCCATCATGCCTTTCACCCATACTTTATGAGCTGCGTCATAGTTCTGATTGGCTTCTTTCATGGCAATGGCTGTTTTCAGAATTCCGTCGGTAACAGAATATTTGAATAATACCATCCAGTCATATCCTATTTTATACAAACTTGGTTTCTTGATAAACTTCTCAAAGTTTTTAGGATTGCCGAAAATGGAATGTTCGAAACAGGCATCAACGAAGGCGTCAATACTTCCCTTGAAACGAGAATTGATGATTTCGAAGATGTTGATTCGTTGTTCTGCAGGAATGTAGTTGGCATAAGTCTTCAGCATTTCTTTCGCTACCATCCGTTCCACGTCGGGGAAAGGGACAGAAGCAAAATACTTATCACCTTCTTTCTTCAGTTTTAGTTTTGCTTCTTTTATCTGCTCTTTATCTTTCGATTTCAGAGCGGTAACCAATTCTGTCGTGGAAGGGATACGCATAAAATCAAGGGCGGTGACCAATGCTTCATTGATAGCCTGCTGATGATATAGCGCATCGCGTCGGTGAGATACAATAGAGCGAATCTCATCAAAGGCTTTCTGATACGAATCATCTCCCTTCTCACGGCCGCGGGCTAATAGTTCTTCTTGCTGTGCACGTTTGGTATCCAGTACATTGAGGCGTATCAGTCCTTCATTCATGCCGATTGCATTTTTCCAATAATTGGCCGAAGAAGCATATTTGCTTGCATAATGAATACGCACTGCCGGATCTTTCAGCATTTGCTCCATAAGTACTTTCTGACGGGCTCCGCGTACATGCTGGCGCATGAAATTGGTCGTTTGCATCCGTTCTTCCACTTCGTCGGCAATCATATACCGCCAGTTACGTCCGGGGAATCCCATGACAAAGGTGAAATCTCCTTCCTGAACTCCGGCGAGGCTGATCTTCAGATGTTTTTTCACTTGCAGAGGAACGTTGTCTTTAGAATATTCTGCCGGTTTTCCATTCTTGTCCGCGTAAATACGGAAGAGAGAAAAGTCGCCTGTGTGACGAGGCCACATCCAGTTGTCGGTATCAGCTCCGAATTTACCGATGGAAGAAGGAGGAGCCCCTACCATACGAATATCACTGTATACTGTTTTGATGAACAGATAATATTTGTTTCCTCCATAAAAAGCCTTGAGCTCCAACTTTGTTGCAGGAGTTATTTCTATATTCTCGGCTTTGGCAAAACGTTCTGCTACGTTGCCAAGATAACTTGGAGATAGATAATTAACACCATCCGGGTCCGGATCTTTTTTCAGTTGTTCGTTGACGTAATCCGTCACATCGAGAATCCGGTCGATAAAAGTGACGGTCAATCCCGGAGTAGGGAGTTCCGCATCACGGTTCATAGCCCAGAAACCATCTGTCAGATAGTCATGTTCTACATTACTATGTTGCTGGATAGCTCCATAACCACAGTGATGGTTAGTCAGTACCAGTCCTTCGGAAGAGATAACTTCTCCCGTACATCCTCCTCCGAAGTGTACAACAGCGTCTTTTAGAGAAAGGCCATTTGCGTTGTATACTTCCTCTATCGGAATTTCGAGACCAAGTTCGCGCATGGCAACAGCGTTCTGTGCTTTCAGATCGGTTAGCATCCACATGCCTTCGTCGGCGTGGATGCTAAGAGTTGCCAGTGAAAATAGGACAAATAGGATTTGCTTTCTCATTTATTCTACGATTGTCATTTCATTGATTAGGTGTCCGCAGTTTCCTAACTTTTCCAAAATGAACAGGACATAACGGATATCCAGGTTAATACAACGTTGTAGGTTGTTGTCGAAGTTGATGTCACCGCTTAATGATTCCCAGTTGCCATCAAAAGCGCAACCGATCAGTTCTCCGTTTTCATTCAGTACCGGGCTGCCGGAGTTACCACCGGTGATGTCGTTGGTCGACAGGAAGCAGACAGGCATATCACCATTTGGCAAAGCATAGCGGCCATAATCTTTCTTTTCGATCAGTTCTTTCAGTTTGGCAGGTACAACGAATTCACGGTCTTCCGGATTTTCTTTTTCAAGAATACCTTTAGTGGTCGTATAGTAGTTGTAGTGTACGCCGTCTTTCGGATCATAAGGTTTCACGTTACCATAGGTCAGACGAATGGTAAAGTTTGCATCCGGATAAGAAGGTACAGGCAACTTCATTTCACCTAGACCACGGATATAAGTTTTGTGCAGCAAAGCTAGTTCCTGATCCATATCCTTGAGCTGGGAAGCCAGTGTATCCATCAAGTCGTATTTAGACTGGCAGTATTGTAGTGCCAGATCATTGTCAATCGCTTTCACTGAAGGCTTCTTTGTAAACTTCTCGAAGTTTGCCCGGTTGGCAAAAATAGAGTTGTCATACATATCATCAACGAATTTGTTATAATCGCCTTTATATTTCTGCTCAATAACCTTATAAATAGAAGGACGTTGGTTTGCCGGAATCATTTCAGCATATAAGGGGAACAAGGCTTTCGCTACCTTGCGGTCTACTTCATGATCGTAATCTTTGTTATGGATGCTTTCGTAAGTGCTTTCCAAGGCTTTCATGCGTGCTTCGATTACAGAATCGTTTTTCTCAAGCAATGCTTCGCGTGTTTTAGTCAACATCACATTGCCAAATTCGATAGCTCCGAAGAAAGTCTCTCTCAAACAGGTGTACTGATAGTTGAGAGGAGTTGTCTTAGCTACCAGGTCATCAATGTTCTTCACTACCGCTGCATATTCAGCATTGTTTTGTGCTTTTGCAAACTCTGCGAATTTGGCTTCTTGTGCAGCTTTTGTTCCCAATACATCATTATCGATGATGGCCTTATTCATGCCGATGGAGTTTTTCCAATAGTTGCTGGAACCCGCATACTTGTTAGCATATTGAATACGGATTTTGTCACTGGCATTCATTACCTCTTTCAGGACAGCCAAACGTGCACCACGAATACGGATACGTGGATCGTTTTCCGATTCCATACGTTCTTTTACTTCTGATACAGTCAGGTAGCGGCTCGTACTTCCGGGGAATCCCATAATCATTGCATAATCTCCTTCTTTCAATCCTTTGATAGAGATAGACAAATGTTTCTTGGTTTTCAGTGGGACGTTACTCTCGCTGTATTCTGCAGGTTCACCATTTGCATCTGCATAAATACGGAACATGGAAAAGTCACCGGTATGACGCGGCCACATCCAGTTGTCTGTTTCACCACCAAACTTACCGATAGAAGAGGGTGGAGCGGCTACCATACGTACATCCGGATATATTTTCTTATAGAAAAGATAGAATTTATTTCCGGCATAGAACGGAAGAGCTTGCGGAACAATTCCCTTTTTGTCTGCCAGGTCACTTTTAAAATAAAGATCATGAGCCAGCTTTTGAAGGAATATATTGCTGAATGATTCGGATTCGGTGATTTCTTTCGCCGCGATCTTGGCATTGACAATATCCGTAATATCTTCGATACGTTCGATAAATGTGAATTGCAATCCCGGAGTAGGGAGCTCTTTGTCTCTGGAAGTAGCCCAGAAACCATCAGTCAGATAATCGTGCTCAACACTACTATGTTGCTGGATGGAAGCGTAGCCACAGTGGTGATTGGTCAGAATCAAACCTTCGGGTGAGATAATTTCTCCGGTACATCCGCCTCCGAATATACCTACGGCATCTTTAAGAGAAATTCCATTCGGATTATATAGGTCCTGTGCTTCCAGTTTTAATCCTTGTTTTTTCATCATGTCTATGGAGTGTTGCTGTTGCATCAGTTGCAATAGCCACATACCCTCATCCGCTTTAACGGAACATACAAAAAGCGCAGCCAGCGCTAATAGATAAAGTCTTAGTCTGTTCATTATTTAATGATAAAATTAAAATATATGATTGGTTAGTATTCAATTTTCAAATCTCCGTTCTTCAGTGCTTCCATGATATTAGCAGGCGGACGTTGATTCATCAGTTCGTTTTTCATAAAGTCCATATAAGGAGCTACATGCTTAAAGAACTGGTAATAGCCTTTGCATAAGTAATTCAATCCCGGTTCGCCTTCTGCCGTTTGGCTGAAACGATTTTTCGGGCATTCTCCGTTGCAGGCAAACAGGAACTCACATTCCTTGCATTGAGTAGGGAGAGACTGATATTTCATGTTCCCGAAATTGTGCTGACGCTCGCTATGCATCATTTCCACCAGAGTTTTACTATAAATGTTGCCTAATTTATATTCGGGAAATACAAAATGGTCGCATGAATAAACATCTCCGTTGAATTCCATCACGCCGGCATGACCGCAGGTCTTTGCCATTGTGCATATACCAGGCTGTTCGCCCATCCAGTTCGCCAAAGTCGAATCGAATATTTGTACATAGTACTTGCCTACATCTTCTTTCACCCATTCGTCGAAAAGAGCACAAAGGAAGTTGCCCCATTGCTCCGGAGTGATCGAAAAATCGGCAAGGGTTCCGGCTTTATTTTCTGCAAGAGAAGCGAGGTGACGACCGTCCTCATGTGAGAGAATACGTTCAACGATAGGAGCGAACTGGATATACTGACAACCGATTTCTTTGAAGAAACGATAAAAGTCTAGTGGATAGTCGGCATTGAAGTCATTAATAACCGCCATCGCATTCCATTCCACCCCATGTTTTTTCAAAAGATTGATGCCTTGCATCACTTTCACAAAAGAGGGTTTTCCCATTTTATTTTTGCGATACTCGTCATGAAACTCCTGGGGACCATCGATAGAGACTCCTACCAGCCAATTATTTTCACGGAAGAACTCGCACCATTCGTCGGTGAGCATGGTTCCGTTGGTTTGGATGCAGTTGTCGATCGTTCGTCCGCGGGCATACTTTTTTTGTAGTTCCATCGCCTTTTTATAGAAGGAGAGCGGTCGCATCAGCGTTTCTCCTCCGTGCCAGGTGAAAAGCACCTGCGGCATGGTTTGTGAGTTAATGTACTCGTCGATAAACTTTTCCAGAAGTTCATCGCTCATTACGTGTTTCAGATTGTCTTTGTATAGGTTGGCCTTTTCCAAATAGTAGCAATAATCGCATGCTAGATTACATACGGCACCTACAGGCTTTACCATTACATAAAGCGGTTTGGCAAAAGGGGCAAATGTTGATGTTTTCATGACCGCAAAATTAGATAAACTAAATGAAAAAAATAGCCTTATACCTATGTTTATAAGGATTATTAAAGAAAAGAGTCTTACAAGATTTAAATATTGATAAAATGTTTCTTTGAATTCTGAATCAGTTGTACCTTTGTACCCAGAATTTAATGAATAGATGAACGTGAATAAAATTTTGCCTTTTTTGCTTTTGCTTCCGTTTTTGGCTTCCTGCACCAGTAAGTACAAGATTGAAGGAACCTCTTCAGTGAATAGTCTGGATGGAAAGATGTTGTATCTTAAGTCCCTTCGTGATGGAGAGTGGGTGAAGCTGGATTCAGCTGAAGTAGTGCATGGTCTGTTCTCAATGAAAGGGAAAATAGATTCCGTACAGATGGTGACACTTTATATGGATGAAGAAAGCATTATGCCGATTGTGTTGGAAAGTGGGAAGATAACTGTTACCATTAGCAATACGGACCTCAAGGCAGTCGGAACATCTTTAAATAATGCACTGTACGAGTTTATCAGCAAAAGAAACCAATTGGAAGAAAGCATTGGTGAACTGGAGCAGAAGGAAACCCGTATGGTACTGGATGGAGGCGATCTGGATGAGATTCACGGTCAGTTGGTGGTGGAAGGAGACTCACTGATGAAAGCGATGAATCAGTATGTGAAAACGTTCATCTCCGATAATTACGAAAATGTGCTGGGACCCAGTGTGTTTATGATGCTCTGCAGCTCTTTGCCCTATCCCATTATGACTCCGCAGATTGATGATATAATCAAGGATGCTCCTTATTCTTTTAAAGATAATAAGCTGGTTAGAGAGTTTCTGTCTAAAGCAAGAGAAAACATGAAGTTGATAGAAGAACATCAACGATTGGAACAAAATGCTTCAACAAATAAGTAATACTTGAGTTTTTTGTGTATTTTTGCACAAAACTCAAGTAAAGTGAAAACGACTACTGTTTCGGTATACGCCGCTTTCTTTTTTATTTTAGTCTTATCGGTTTCTTGTCATAGAGATTCGGAGGCCCCTGATGCGGCATTCCAGAGGATTGAAATGTGCATGGAATCTCTTCCGGATACAGCTCTGTATCTATTAAAGTCAATACCTCATACTGAAAAATTGCGTGGAAAGTTGCAGGCGGATTATGCACTTTTATTGACGCAGGCGATGGATCAGAACTATGTGAAGTTTACTTCTGACTCATTGATTGCACTGGCGCTGAATTACTATACTGTAGAGCGTGGTGACTCTGTTACGCGTGCTAAAGCGCAGTATTATTATGGAAGAGTGCTGCGTGAATTGGGCAAAGATGAAGAGGCTTTGACGTTTTTATCTTCGGCAAAAGAAATGTTCGGGAATATTCAATGTTGTAAGATGTTTGCAATGGCTACTGATGAGATAGGGATGATTAACCGGAAAAAGAAATTGTATCAGGAGTCGTTGAAGAATTTTCGGGAGTCATATACGATCTATGAAGAGTTGAAAGATTCTTTGAGTCTTGTCAGAGCCGGGCAAAATATAGGCCGGGCTTATTTGTTTCAGAATAAATGGGATAGCTGCTATTTCTATTATACTTACGCTTTAGAACTAGCCAGGGAAAAGCAATATCCGTCTGAAGTTTCCATTTTACATGAGTTGGGGATACTGTACCGTTCCATGGGAGAACTGAAAAAGTCAGAACGCTATTTTCTTGCAGCTTATGAAAAAGAAACGGATGAAGAAAGGAAATACGTGGAGTGTATGTCTCTCGGCTATTTGTATATACAGATGGGCGATGTAGAGAATGCCCGGAAATATTTTAAGATGAGTATCAATTCTTCTAAAGAATATACCCGTATTGACGCATATAACAATTTATACTTTCTTGAAAAAGATATTGATAATTTTGAAGAAGCGATTATCTACCATGAAAAAGCGGACTCTATCGTGAATGTATTGGATGAAGTCGATTCGCAGGAGTTGATAACAGAACTGCAAAAGCAGTACGAGAACGAGAAACTCCGGAATGATAATCTACAACTGAAAGTGGACCGTACAGTTTTTATATTTTGCGGTACGGTTATTTTCCTGATTGTGGCCTTCTATATGTGTTATTACTACTACAAAAGTAAAAATCACAGGAAGAAGATTGCCGAAATCGAATCCCAGATTAGAGATAATGAAGAGGAGATAAAGCGATACCAGCAGGAGATGGAAGAAATCCAGGAGTTGAAAGATCAAGTACTGGAAGAGAACCGCATACTGGAAGAAAATCGAATGAAGGTAGGCGAGTTGAATGGAAAGATTGTACTTCTAAGTATGCAGAACAAAACCTTATCGGGACTGTTGAAAGAACTGGGAGGAGAATTAACTGTCGGACCCTCTTCTGAACAGTACATATCCGCTTTTCGTCTGCTGCTTGCTATTAAAGAGGGAACATTAAGAGGTAAATTGTCTAATGGAGAACGCTATAAATTGTTTAGCCTGTTTGATTTACTCTATTCTAATTACGTTACCCGGTTGCTTGACAAAACTCCTTTATTAACTAAACATGATCTTGAGATCTGTTGCTTTCTTAAATTTGGACTGACCAATGAAGAACTGGCACGTATTTTTCAGACCTCTTCCGATTCTGTTACCAAAGCAAAAGGAAGGCTGAAAGGCCGATTAGGCATTTCTCCACAAGAAGATTTGAATGTGTTTTTAAGGGATTTTTGATAAATAAAAAATGAATTGTCCGGGTCATTAATAGAACGCTAATCTGTATTTGATTGAAATGTAAGTGTTTACGAAAAATCAGGCGCACTGATTTTGTCCGGGTGACTTTTTTTGTGTTTTCGGATGCATGCTGTACTTTTGACACAACAAAAACCAAATAGCTATATGAAAAATCCTAATGAATTATCTGCCGCCTCTTCTTTGAGAGGTGACGAATTGCAGTTAATAGAACAAAAAGCCAGCATTGTTGTCGGAATAGCAAATTCTCGCACCAGGTTACGGATAGGAATTCTATTAAGTAAATATTCAGAGTATCAGGTGGATTATATATCCTCCGAGAGTGAGATCGGTAAACTGATTGAAGAAGCCGACTTGATTATTGGTGCGGGGATTACCGCTTACGAAGGGGTATTGCGCCGAAAGCCGGTGATTGTAGTGGGTGATTATGGCTTGGGAGGTCTGGTTACTCCGGATACATTCCGCAAGCATTATAACAATCGGTTTAGAGGGAAGATTAATGGTGTCAGAAATGAATCTTTCTCATTAGAGAATTTAGAAAAGGAAATTTATAAAAGTTTTAATTTGACTTTTCAAGAATTACAAATGATGTCAAACCAAACCATAACCTTGCAAAACATCTAAATATCTGAATTTCTTAATTTAATAGTTTGATGCATAAAACTGGTTAGGAATATGGGGGTGCGTGAGCATCCCCATATTTATATAAGATTATGTACTGACTATCGGTCTTGATCTTCGTTTTTCACCATTCCCTTGTATTGTTCCGGCAGGGCGCTTTCAACCGCAGCGTAGGCCTCTGCCATGGTTGCCTTGATATTTTCCATTCCTTTCCCTTTGGGAGGAATAGGCTCGTGAATAGTCAAAATCATGCGATGACGGTGTATCCATTTGCCTGTGCGTGGCAGAATCTCGAATGAGCCGTCAATGGTGACGGGTACAACCGCCAACTGTAAATCATCAGCCAACTGGAAAGCGCCTTTCTTAAAGTATCCCATGTGTCCTGTAAATGTACGCGCTCCTTCAGGAAAGACTACGAGAGAAACCCCGTCTTTCAATGAGTCTTTTGCCTGCCGGATTGTTTCCAATACTTTTTTAGGACCGGATCTGTCTACAAAGATATGTCCTGCACTTTCACAGGCTTTTCCTACAAACGGCAGTTTGCGCAGGCTTTTTTTCATCATCCACTTAAAGTTTCTTCCGATGAAGCCGTAAATAAGGAAAATATCAAATGAACCCTGATGGTTAGGTACGAAAATATAGGAAGTCTTGTCATGTAACTTTTCACGTCCCTCAATCTTCACGGGAATCAATAGAAACAGACAAATTAATTGTGACCAAATCTTCCCCGGATAATATCCCCAGATGTGGGCTCCTCCCAAGAGAGAACCTACAATAGTGACGATTGCCGTGAGGATGGTCAACACTAATAAAATAGGCAAAGCGATGCAAATCTGATAAATATAATACAGTATCTTCATAGGGTTGGATTTTTATCCTGCAAATATACATGATTATTGGTAAAAAAGAGAGGCAGATGTGATATAATCTTTTTGATTGTGTTATTTTTGCCTCTTGTTATTAGAGATAGTTACAAAATTATGATACGTATATTACATACTGCCGACTGGCATCTGGGACAAACCTTTTTTGGTTATGATCGCACGGAAGAACATGGAGTATTCCTGAATTGGCTGGCAGAAGAAATTCGTCAGAAAGAGATTGATGCATTGATTATAGCCGGAGATGTTTTTGATGTTTCCAACCCTTCCGCAGCATCCCAAAGCATGTATTATCAGTTTATTTATCGGGTGACAGCAGAGAATCCGTATTTGCAGATTGTCATTGTTGCCGGCAACCATGATTCGGCAGCACGCCTGGAGGCTCCTTTGCCTCTGTTGCAAGCTATGCGGACGGAAGTCAGAGGGGTAGTTCGCAAGCTCGAAGGCGGAGAAATCGATTATGACCATTTGACTGTGGAACTGAAGAACCGGAAAGGGGAAGTGGAATTGCTTTGCATGGCAGTTCCTTTTCTGCGTCAGGGAGATTATCCGGCCGTGCAAACGGAAGGCAATCCGTATGCGGAGGGAGTTCGCGAACTTTATGCACAACTTTTGCAAAGGCTATGGAAGCGAAGGACGGAGAATCAGGCGATTCTTGCCATCGGTCATTTGCAGGCTACAGGATCGGAAATTGCAGAGAAGGATTATAGCGAGCGTACCGTGATTGGTGGGCTGGAGTGCGTATCTCCGGAAACTTTTTCCGAACAGATAGCTTATACGGCATTGGGACATATACATAAAGCGCAGCGAGTGTCCGGAAGAGAGAATGTGCGGTATGCCGGAAGTCCCATTCCGATGTCTTTTGCCGAGAAACATTATCATCATGGAGTCGTGATGGTGACTTTCGACGGAGGCTGTGCGGTGGACATTGAACGGTTGGAATGCCCGAAATTAATACCTTTGTTGAGTGTCCCGAACGGAGAACCTGTTTCACCGGAAGCTATCTTGGAAGCCTTGAAGGAACTACCCGAGACAGAAGCCGTAGCCCCATATCTGGAAGTAAAGGTATTGTTGGAGGAACCGGAACCCATGCTTCGGCAGGAGATTGAAGATGCACTGGCAGATAAAAACTATCGGTTGGCGCGTATTGTTTCTACCTATCGCACTGAAACTGGAAATACGACGAAAGAAAATGAAAACTGGAAGAGGGGGTTGCAGGAAATGTCTCCCTTGCAGATTGCACAGTCTGCCTTTGAGAAGATTTATCAGGTGGAAATGCCTGTGGAACTGACAGGTTTGTTTGAAGAGGCCTATTTGGCTGCTACCCGTAAAGAAGAGGAGGAAGAAGAATGAAAATACTAGCTATACGATTGAAGAATCTGACCTCGATAGAAGGAACGGTAGAAGTGGATTTTATGGCAGAACCATTACATTCTGCAGGTATCTTTGCCATTTCAGGACCTACCGGTGCAGGTAAGTCTACTTTATTAGATGCCTTATGCCTGGCATTGTATGATAAGGCTCCCCGCTTTGCAACTTCAGTGGAAAATGTGAACCTGGCAGATGTGGGAGACAATCAGATTAATCAGTCTGATGTTAGAAATTTGCTGCGTCGGGGGACAAGTGACGGTTATGCGGAAGTCGATTTTTTAGGTATTGACGGACGGCGTTACCGTTCTCGTTGGTCGGTGAGGCGGACAAGAAACAAGATAAACGGTTCTTTGCAGCCACAAACGCTGGAAGTGAAAGAACTGGATACGGAGAAAGAATTTCAAGGTACCAAGAAAGAGTTGTTGATTCAGTTGGTGGAGTTGGTTGGCCTGACGTATGAACAGTTCACCCGTACAGTATTATTGGCACAAAATGATTTTGCTACATTTCTGAAATCAAAAGGGGCGGCAAAAGCAGAATTACTGGAGAAGTTGACAGGAACCGGCGTGTATTCCCGGATTTCTCAAGAGGTCTATGCCCGGAATAAGGCGGCACAAGAGGAGGTGACCTTGATTCAGAATCGAATGAATGTGATCGAATTGATGCCGGAAGAAGAGCTGCTTGCTCTGCAAAAAGAGAAAGAACTATCAATTGAAAAGCGCGCGGCAGGGATTAAACTGCTGGCAGAACAGAATGAACAACTGAATGTGGTTCGTTCATTAAAAATACAGGAAGAACTTTGGAAGAAAAAGCAGCAGGAAGAACAGGAGGAACAGGCCAGGGAGAAAGTATTGCAGGGTGCATTGGCTTCCCAAGAGGAAGGATTGGTGCATTTTAAGGCACAATGGGAGGCCATACAGCCGGACTTGAAGAAAGCACGTCAATTGGATGTACAGATACAGTCTCAACAAAGCAGCTATATACAGTCGCAGCAGATTTTACAAGCGGCTAACAGGCAGGTGGCGGAGCAGGAACAAAAAATGCGAGTGGCTGCGGAACAATTACAGGTGTCTTATTCTTCTCTGAACCGCTTATTAAGCCATGTAGGGATAGAAGAAGCACTGCAACTTGAACAGGTGGAAGAGATTCTACGGCAAGAAGAAAGTAAACTGGCTGCCGCTACCAGTACGAATGAGGAACGTTTGTTGCGCTTAAATTCTTTCGGATATCCGTTATTGGCCGAAGAACAGGTGAAGTTGCAAAAAGAGTTGACTCGTCAGCAGAATATCCGGCAATTAACGGAAACGCAGACGAAAGCAAAGACGGAAATAGAAAGACTGGAGAAAGAAGTGGCCAATTGTCTGAAACAATTGACGGAGCAAGAAACCGCATTGAAAGTTACTCAACGTCTTTACGAAAATGCACGTATGGCAGTGGGAAAAGACGTGAAAGCATTGCGCCGGCAATTACAGGAAGGGGAGGCTTGTCCGGTTTGCGGTAGCACAGCGCATCCTTATCATCAGGAACAGGAGGTGGTAGATACTCTTTTCCGGAGTATAGAGCAGGAGTATAATGTAGCATCAACCAACTATCAGCAGATGAATAACCGGAGCATTGCTCTGCAACGTGATTTGGCGCATCAAAAAACGGTGGACGGACAGATCGCGGAACAGTTGGCAGCATTATATAAAGCAGGGATTGAAGCCGGAAACGAAGAGCAAATACAACACCGTTTGGCGGAACTGGCAATACGTATTTTGGAATATCGCAATCTTTATGCAGAATGGCAGCGCAGCGATGAAGAAATAAAAAAGATGCGTGCACATTGTGAAGCCCTCCGTGAGAATGTTTCTCTCTGTCGTTTGGCTATGCAGAAAGTATCGTCTGCCAAAGAACAGCTGGTAATCTTACAGAATGCTGCTTCGGCCGAACTAAAGAGATTTGAAGTGATAGAGAAAGCGCTGAATGTGCTTCGTCAGGAACGTTCGCAGCTATTGAAAGGAAAAAGTGCGGATGAAGCGGAAGCTGCCGTAGCAAAAAGAGAGAAAGAACTGAATCTCGCTTTGGAGAAAGCACGTAAAGAAGTAGAGGCGGTACACAACCGGCTTTCCGGTTTGCAAGGAGAGATGAAGCAAATTGCACTGGTTATAGGAGAGTTGCAGGAACAGTATAAAAAGATAGAGTCTCCCGAACTGCTTCCCGAAATAATAAAGAAGCAACAGGAAGAAAACCTGAATATAGAACGTGCCCTTTCTACTATGGAAGCCCGCCTGCTACAACAAGCAAAGAATAAACTGACTGTGGAACAGATTGCGAAGGAACTGGCAGAGAAACAAACTGTTGCTGAACGTTGGGCAAAATTGAATAAACTGATTGGCAGTGCGGATGGAGCGAAATTTAAAGTGATTGCTCAAAGTTATACTTTGAATTTGTTGTTGCTTCATGCCAATAAACATTTATCCTATCTCTCTAAACGCTATAAGCTGCAACAGGTACCCGATACGTTGGCACTTCAGGTAATAGATTGCGATATGTGTGATGAAATACGGACCGTGTACTCTCTTTCAGGAGGTGAATCGTTCCTGATTTCTTTGGCACTGGCTTTAGGTTTGTCTTCCTTGTCAAGTAATAATCTGAAAGTTGAATCTCTTTTTATTGATGAAGGTTTCGGCTCTTTGGATGCGGAAAGTTTGCGTACAGCGATGGAAGCATTGGAACAATTACAGATGCAGGGGCGGAAAATAGGAGTAATCTCTCATGTGCAGGAGATGAGTGAACGGATTTCTGTTCAGGTGCAGGTACATAAGAAAGTGAATGGAAAAAGTGTGCTTACCGTGGTGGGGTAAGCACACTCCTTACTACTTAGTATGAATTATTCAGGTTGGATTCTTTTACATTAATTCGTTCAGTTCGCTTAAATTCTTTTTGATTTCGTGGATACGATTTAAGAACTTCTTGCGGTAAATCCATAAGATCAATCCCAGTCCTCCGCCCCATAACAGGATGAAGAAAGCAATCATGCCCATTCCATATTGCCACACTTGCCAGTAGATAAATGAAAGTATAGCCAGGACTAGGAGAAAGGCAATAGCAATCAATCGTTCCCTGATGGTCCATCGATGGATACGGTTTACGCGGCTGATTACTTCTACCAAAGGCATCTCGTCTATTTGTGTCCGTTGGAGGAAACGGGTGGTGACGATATCCCAGCAAAGGGCAGGAATCCATGCGAAAATGATAATGATATAGATCGGGTTTAATCTGTTGTGCAACAGTACCTCCGCTAAAAATAAGATCAGTATCGGCAGAGAAATCAGAATAAGCTTGATGTTCAGTCTGGCAATGGCATGGATACCTTTGTCCGCATGCCTTATCAGCTTTTCAAGCTCTTCTTCTTTGATGAACTCTTTGTCTTTCAAGTGTTCATCCAGGGCATTCCAAGATTTTTTAAGTTCTTCCAGTTCCATATATCTTATTCCTCCTTTTTCATTCTTTTAAGTTTGTCTTTGATGCGACTTAGTTTGGTCGCTACATTGGTAACCGTCAGTCCGGTGATTTCTGCTATTTCCTCGTAACTTTTGTCTTCGAGATAAAGCAGGATAATTGATTTGTCGAGTTGTCCCAGTTGGTTAATCATCTGATAAAGCTGTTTCAACATTTCGTTGATCGGGTCGTGTGCTTCTATGGCCCAGTCGGTATCTCTGGTGAGGCTGACTATTTCTGGCACATTCTTTTCTTTACGATAGAAGCTGATACAGGTGTTGAGGGCAATACGGTAAATCCAGGTGGAAACCTTACATTCTTTTCTGAATTTGGGATAGGCTTTCCAAAGATTCAGTACCACATCCTGATACAGATCATTGAGAGGAGCATTGGGATTGGCATACAGATAGCATACCTTGTAGATCACCCGTTCATATTCGCGGATCACCGACAAAAACTCTTGTTCAATAGGGGCGCTAACCTCTGCTGTTTGTTCTCTCATGGAATCTATGATTACTTTTCTGGTTAGTTAGTCGTGAGAAAAGGAGAAAAATCACAGGGGAATAAGGACTATTGGAGATTAGCTGCCAGAAACTTACACATTTCTTCGATACTTTTTCCCCGACGGCGGGCATAATCTTCAAGTTGGTCTTCTCCAATCTTTCCGACGGAGAAGTATTCGGAAGCCGGATGTGAAAACATAAGTCCGCAAACAGAAGCGTGCGGGTACATAGCTCCGTTTTCGGTCAGCGAAATGCCTATCTGCTTCATGTCCAACAGTTCATCCAACAGGAAGTTGACGGATTGATCCGGTAAAGACGGGTAACCGACAGCAGGGCGAATGCCTTGATACTTTTCGACCAGTAAGTCCGCTATGCCTAAATTCTCGTCTTTGGCATATCCCCACGCTTCTTTGCGCACATATTCATGCATCTTTTCTGTTGCTGCTTCTGCCAGTCGGTCGGAGAGGGTTTGGACAAGCAGGTGTTTATAAGGGTCCTGTTCGTACAATCCTTCCATGTCCGCATCAATGGAAGAGGCAAAAGCACCGATGGTATCCGGGATGCCGGAAGAGATCGGGCGGATAAAGTCACTTAGACAAAGAAAAGGACTACCGTCTCTTTTCGGCGTTTGCTGGCGCAGTAAAGGAAAAGTGATGAACCGGTCTTTTTCTTTCTCAATAATCAGGTTATCCCCGTCAGAGTTTGCCTTGCAAAGCTTGAAGATGGTCTTTACTTCATAATCCCGGTCAAGCAGATCGAGCATCCGGTTGGCCTCTTTGAATAGCTGCATTGCTTCGGAAGCTTTATTACGTTCTTCTTCCGGGAAAGTTGTCAGCCACGAAGCACGGCAGGCATCACATCCGTGAATGTTGGCGATGGCTGCAAAACGTGGCTGGAACCCCCATGCATGGAAAAAGTAAATCCAGTTGATGTAGGGAGTGACTGTATGTATTTTATAAGATAAAATGGTACTCATAGGCTTGTTGAAGGCGAGCTGCTGTTTATCTGAATCTTAATTCCTGTCCGCGATAAGTCTCGTCTATTTCTCCGTTGTTATATAACAGATGTCCGTTTACAAATGTTTTCTCTACTTTCCAGTCGAATGTGTGTCCCTCTAATGGGCTCCATTTACATTTGCTTAGAATACAATCGGTTGTTACAGTCCATTCGCTTCCGGGACGGACTAATACCAGGTCAGCCTGATAGCCTTTGCGAATGAATCCTCTGTTTTGTATCTCATACATCTGCGCAGGAGCATGAGCCATCTTTTCTACTACTTTTTCGATAGTAAACACTCCTTTTTCTGTCAACTCCAACATGCTGACGAGTGAGAACTGAATCATCGGCATTCCGGACATTGCTTTTAAGGCACCGCCTTCTTTTTCGCTAAGTAAATGTGGGGCATGATCTGTGGCAATAGCATCAATCAAACCGCTATTGACAGCCTCTCGCAAAGCTTTCCGGTCTTGCGCTGTCTTAATGGCAGGGTTGCATTTGATGCGGGCACCCAGTGTCTGATAGTCCTCTTCCGTAAAGAGCAGATGAGAAACACAGGCTTCTGCCGTGATCTTTTTTTGTACCAAAGGTACGTTAGAAAACAGGCTCAACTCTTTAGCTGTGGAAATATGCATGATGTGCAGGCGGGCGTTTGTCTCACGTGCCAACTGCACTGCCAGTTCGGATGAACGATAGCAAGCTTCTTCCGAACGAAGGAGCGGATGAAGAGCCAAAGGTACGTCGTCTCCGTATTCTTTCTTATATTTATCCGTGTTTTCTTTGATAATTCCCTGATCTTCGCAATGAGCAGCGATGAGCAGATCGGTTCCACCGAATATATTACGCAGACTGGCCATCCGGTCTACCAGCATATTGCCGGTGCTTGAACCCATAAATAACTTCACTCCACAAACCCGGTGTTTATCCAGTTGTGCAAACTGGGTATAGTTATTATTCGTTGCTCCGAAATAGCAGGAATAGTTGACTGCTGACTTTTCACCCAACAGAACAAATTTTTCTTCCAAAGCCTCCAATGTGGTAGTTTGCGGATTGGTATTGGGCATATCCATGATAGAGGTGACACCTCCTGCTGCCGCAGCACGACTTTCTGTGGTGATATCTGCCTTATGAGTCAGTCCGGGATCGCGGAAATGCACATGTTCGTCGATGGCACCCGGCAAAAGATAACACCCGGTTGCGTCTATTATCTCGTCGCAGGGGGCAGTTGCGTTTTCTTCACCAACCAATATTTCGGCTATCTTTTCATTCTCGATTACTACTGAACCCAGAACTTTTCTTCCTTCGTTGACAACAACGGCGTTTTGAATCAGTGTACGTTTCATTTCTTTTGTGGGAATTTATGGAACCAACTATTTACTTTTAATTTTATCACACCAAATATGGCTTCTCCAAAGATGCTGCTATTCATTTTAGAAGTCCCTAATTCACGATTAATAAAGATAACGGGAACCTCGATAATTTTGAAACCACACTTATAAGCAGTGAATTTCATTTCAATCTGAAAGGCATATCCTTTGAAGCGAATATGATCTAAATCGATTGTTTCCAACACCTGGCGGCGGTAGCAAACAAATCCGGCAGTGGTGTCATGTACAGGTATTCCGGTGATAAACCGCACATATTTAGAGGCGAAGTATGACATCAATACCCGTCCCATCGGCCAATTCACTACATTCACTCCGCTGACATAACGGGAACCGATGGATACATCTCCTCCTTGTTCCGAACAAGCCTGATACAAACGGGGTAAATCATTCGGATTATGACTGAAGTCTGCATCCATTTCAAAAATATACTCGTATGCGTGTTCCAGTGCCCATTTAAATCCGGTAATGTAGGCAGTACCCAGTCCTAGTTTTCCTTTACGTTCTATCATGAAAAGCTGTTCGGGAAATTCTTGTTGCAGTTTTCTTACGATGGCTGCCGTTCCGTCCGGAGAGCCGTCTTCTATGACCAGAATATGGAATACTTGGGGAAGGCCGAAAACGGCACGGATGATATTTTCTATGTTCTCCCGTTCATTATAGGTGGGGATAATTACAATGCTATCCGATGTCTGCATATAGATACTATAAAATTTAGAAACAAAAGTAGTTCTTTTTCCTTTAGTTATAGCTGAACTAAGGAAAATTTAACGTGAAGAGTAGAATGTAATCTTTAGTTTCCCGGTGTGAAACGGTTTGTTCCTCGGTGTGAAACAAGTTGTTTCTCGGTGAGGAACACTTTGTTTCTTGGTGAGAAACTTTGGGGAGATGAAAACTTTCCTACACTTATGTCTGTCCTGCGATTCTTTTTTGTAATTTTGCGGGGAAATTTTATAGGTATGACAATAACTGAGTTGCAACAACAATATGCTGCCCATCCCAATATGGCAGTAATGAAGCGCTTGTTGAAGGACACTTCCGTTCAGACTGTTTTTTGCGGAGGACTGTGTGCATCCGCCGCTTCTCTTTTTTCTTCTGTACTGGTGCAAGAGGGTGGTTGCCCGTTTGTATTTATTTTAGGTGATCTTGAAGAAGCCGGATATTTCTATCACGACTTGACGCAGATATTGGGTACGGAAAGAGTATTGTTCTTTCCATCTTCATTCCGTCGCTCCATCAAGTATGGACAAAAAGATGCGGCCAATGAGATTTTGCGTACAGAAGTACTTAGCCGCTTGCAAAACGGGGGGAAGAGGGATTATGTATCGTTACGTACCCGGATGCATTGGCGGAGAAAGTGGTGTCGCGCAAGGAATTGAGTAATAAAACGCTGAAGCTGAATGTAGGAGAGAAAGTGGATACCACTTTCATCACCGATGTGTTGCATAGTTATGGTTTTGAATATGTAGACTACGTATATGAGCCGGGACAATATGCTGTTCGCGGTAGTATTATCGACGTTTTCTCTTTTGCTTCGGAATATCCTTATCGCATCGATTTCTTTGGTGATGAAGTGGAAAGTGTTCGTACCTTTGAAGTGGAGTCTCAATTATCCCGTGAGAAGAAAGATGGAGTGTCTATCGTTCCCGATTTGGCGGTGACAGGAGATGTAACGACTTCTTTTCTGGATTTTATCCCGAAAGAGACTACCTTGGCGATGCGCGATTTTCTTTGGTTGCGCGAGCGAATCCAGGTGGTACACGATGAGGCGCTGACTCCACAGGCAATAGCCGTTCAGGAGGCCGAAGAGAATGGTGGCATTACATTGGAAGGGAAATTGATAGACGGCAGCGAGTTTACTGTGCGGGCACTCGATTTCCGCCGGTTGGAATTTGGTAATAAACCGACCGGAACGCCCAATGCCAGCGTTACTTTCAATACATCTGCCCAGCCTATTTTTCATAAGAATTTCGATCTGGTAGCTTCTTCTTTCAAGGATTATCTGGAAAAGGGCTATTCGCTTTATATCTGCAGTGACAGCATGAAGCAAACAGATCGTATCAAAGCGATTTTTGAGGATCGGGGTGATAAGATTAATTTTACTCCCGTAGAACGTACTATTCATGAAGGTTTTGTAGATAACACACTGCGGCTCTGTATCTTCACAGACCATCAGTTGTTTGATCGTTTTCATAAATATAATCTGAAAAGTGATAAAGCCCGTTCGGGAAAAGTGGCACTGTCCTTGAAAGAACTGAATCAGTTCACTCCGGGAGACTATGTGGTGCATACGGATCATGGTATCGGACGTTTTTCCGGTTTGGTACGTATTCCGAACGGTGATACTACGCAAGAGGTTTTGAAACTGGTGTTTCAAAATGAAGATGTGGTGTTCGTTTCTATTCATTCCTTGCATAAGGTTTCCAAATATAAAGGTAAAGAAGGAGAGGCTCCCCGGCTTAACAAATTAGGTACAGGTGCATGGGAAAAACTGAAAGAACGTACAAAGAGTAAAATCAAGGACATTGCCCGCGATTTGATAAAATTGTATTCGCAGCGTCGTCAGGAAAAAGGTTTCTCTTACAGTCCCGATAGTTTCTTGCAGCGTGAGCTGGAAGCATCCTTTATTTATGAAGATACACCGGATCAGAGTAAGGCGACGATTGATGTCAAGGCGGATATGGAAAGTGACCGTCCGATGGATCGTCTGGTCTGCGGAGATGTAGGATTTGGAAAAACAGAAGTTGCGATTCGTGCGGCTTTCAAAGCCGTTGCCGATAATAAACAAGTAGCCGTTCTGGTTCCGACAACAGTACTTGCTTACCAGCATTTTCAGACTTTCCGTGAGCGTCTGAAAGGGTTACCGTGTCGGGTGGAATATTTAAGCCGCGCACGTACTGCCGCACAGACCAAAGTTGTATTGAAGGGATTGAAAGATGGAGATGTCGGTATTCTGATAGGTACCCACCGTATCTTGGGAAAAGATGTCCAGTTTAAAGACTTGGGATTGTTGATTGTGGACGAAGAACAGAAATTCGGAGTCTCTGTCAAAGAAAAGCTGCGCCAGTTGAAAGTGAATGTGGATACACTGACTATGACTGCTACTCCAATTCCCCGTACCCTTCAATTTTCATTGATGGGTGCACGCGACTTGAGTGTGATTTCTACTCCGCCACCCAACCGCTATCCGATTCAGACCGAAGTGCATACTTTTAATGAAGAAGTGATAACGGATGCCATCAATTTTGAGATGAGCCGCAACGGTCAAGTCTTCTTTGTCAATAACCGGATTGCGAACTTGCCGGAATTGAAAGCGATGATCGAACGTCATATCCCGGATTGTCGTGTAGCAATTGGACATGGACAGATGGAACCGACAGAGCTAGAGAAGATTATTCTGGATTTTGTCAACTATGACTATGATGTACTTTTGGCAACTACAATCATCGAAAGTGGTATTGATATTCCGAATGCCAACACTATCATTATCAATCAGGCGCAAAACTTTGGATTGAGTGATCTCCATCAGATGCGTGGACGGGTAGGACGTAGTAATAAAAAAGCTTTTTGTTATCTGCTGGCTCCTCCGTTAGGTAGTTTGACAGCCGAAGGAAGGCGACGTCTTCAAGCAATTGAAAACTTTAGTGATTTGGGAAGTGGCATTCATATCGCCATGCAGGATTTGGATATTCGTGGAGCCGGAAATCTGCTTGGAGCCGAACAAAGCGGATTTGTTGCCGATTTGGGATATGAGACATATCAGAAAATTCTTACTGAAGCTGTCCATGAGTTAAAGACAGACGAGTTTGCAGAACTGTATGCGGATGAAATCAAGGGCGAAGGACAAATTAGTGGAGAAGAGTTTGTAGACGAGTGTCAGGTAGAAAGCGACCTCGAACTATTGTTGCCTGCCAACTACGTAACAGGCAGCAGCGAACGTATGTTGCTCTATCGTGAACTGGATGGACTGACATTGGACAAAGATGTGGAAGCTTTCCGTGCTCGTCTGGAAGACCGCTTCGGACCGGTTCCCCGGGAAACGGAAGAACTACTCCGTATTGTGCCTCTACGTCGTCTTGCAGCCCGTTTGGGTGCAGAGAAAATCTTCCTGAAAGGTGGGCGGATGACCTTGTTTTTTGTTTCCAATCCGGATAGTCCGTTCTATCAAAGTAAGGCTTTTGGTAAAGTGATAGACTATATGATGAAATATACTCGTCGTTGTGATTTGCGTGAACAGAACGGCAGACGGAGTATGCTGATTAAGGATGTTACTAATGTGGAAACGGCGGTCAGTGTGTTGCAGGAGATTGTGGCTTTGCCGGTAAAGGAAGCATAAATGAGTTGAAGA
>ENA-OPZZ01000382-OPZZ01000382.1-human-gut-metagenome-genome-assembly--contig:-NODE-382-length-35450-cov-5.113722_pt1 | contig 35450 bp, 25 predicted proteins | sample MGYA00242487_ERZ504511 | MGnify/ENA primary metagenome ERZ504511 (study PRJEB26092, sample SAMD00036241) | human gut metagenome | host: Homo sapiens | study: EMG produced TPA metagenomics assembly of... | reverse complement strand
GAACAATTCTGTTTCAAGCTCTTGAATCATTCTGTTTTAAGCTCTTGAAACAAAATAAAGCTACCGTCAAAAATAATCAGGAAAGTAATCTCCTGAAGAATGTGTAAGATAAAGGTATTCTTACACTATCTGTAACCTTATCTTGCACTCGATTTAATCGGTTTTGTATCAAACGATTAAATAACAAAAGTGTAAGGTGTAAGATAATTATGCACATTTAATTTTATAGAAGAATCGTATGATTTAATTCATAACTCATACAGATATGAATATTCAACAGGTCGAATTTGTATAAAAGAAAAGCATGTTACTGACATCCAGGTGTCAGTATACATTTACATTACATAAAAAAACTCCCGCTTTTCCCTTAGGAAAGCGGGAGTTTTTAATAAACTATAGCTTACTTATATCTTATGGGCTGATTATACGATACCTTGTGCCATCATTGCTTTAGCAACCTTCATGAATCCGGCTACGTTAGCACCTTTCACATAGTTTACATATCCGTCGGCTTCAGTACCATACTGAACGCAAGCTTCGTGGATATTCTTCATAATGCTTTTCAGTTTCTCGTCAACTTCTTCTGCACTCCAACTCAGTTTGATAGAGTTCTGAGTCATTTCAAGACCTGATACAGATACACCACCAGCATTAGCCGCTTTACCCGGAGCATAAAGAATCTTAGCATCCTGAAATACTTTGATTGCTTCCGGAGTAGAAGGCATGTTAGCACCTTCGGAAACTGCAATTACACCGTTGGCAACCAATGTCTTGGCATCGTCGCCGTTAAGTTCGTTCTGAGTGGCAGAAGGCAGGGCGATATCTGCTTTTTCGCCCCAAGGACGAGCTCCTTCTACATATTTGCAACCATATTTCTCTGCATATTCGCGGATACGACCACGGTAGAGGTTTTTCAGTTCCATGATATAATCCAGCTTTTCGCGGTCGATACCCTCCGGATCATAGATGTAACCGTCAGAGTCGGACATGGTCAGCACTTTGCCACCCAGTTCAAGAACTTTTTCTGCTGTGTATTGAGCAACGTTACCGGAACCGGAAATCAGGCAAGTCTTGCCTTTCAAGTCAGTACCCTTAGTTTTCAGCATTTCCATTAAGAAATAGATGTTACCGTAACCGGTAGCTTCCGGGCGAATCAATGAACCACCAAATTCGCGTCCTTTACCGGTAAATGTTCCGGTGAATTCATGAGTCAGTTTCTTGTACATACCAAACATGAAACCTACTTCACGACCACCAACACCGATGTCACCGGCAGGAACGTCAGTCTCAGGACCCACGTGACGCCATAATTCAAGCATGAAAGCCTGTACGAAACGCATTACTTCCATATTTGACTTACCGCGCGGAGAGAAGTCGGAACCACCTTTACCGCCACCCATAGGCAGGGTAGTCAGTGAGTTTTTGAATGTTTGTTCAAAGGCAAGGAACTTCAAGATAGAAAGGTTTACAGATGCATGGAAACGGATACCGCCTTTGTACGGGCCAATCGCGTTGTTATGCTGAACACGGTAACCCATGTTCGTCTGAATGTTACCTTTGTCGTCCATCCAAGTCACGCGGAACTGATATACTCTATCAGGAATACACAGACGTTCGATCAAGTTTACTTTATCGAACTCCGGGTGTTTGTTGTATTCTTCTTCAATAGTAGAAAGTACTTCTTCTACTGCTTGATGATACTCCGGTTCATTGGGAAATCTTCTTTTCAGATCGTCTAATACCTTTGCTGCATTCATAATCTTTTTTTCTTTTATTGGTTGTTTAAAATTCGATTATCTATTTCTCTTATGCGGTTGCAAAAGTAAAGATAAAAATTGAACTAACAAACATTTTATAAAGAAAAATGCGATAAAACATCAAATTTGATATTTTATCGCATTAAAAGCAGAAAAAAAGATATTTATTTATTCTTTTTGATCGACTTATAGACAGGAATAAAGACTAATGCTGCCGAAATGCCAAGCATTACCACCGTCATCCCGTCAATTCGTTCGGCTTTTGTCAGAACTAGATAGCAAAGCGCCAACCAAAGTAGGCTGATGCAAACTATTTGTGATTTGGATAACGGACGTTTCATTTACCTCCTCTTTTCTTTTTGTCAACGATGGCGTCGATCACGGCTACAGCTGTGATATTGACAATGTCGCGGACAGAGCTTTCGAAATCGGTGAAATGAATAGGTTTGTTCAATCCCATCTGGATAGGGCCGATGAATTCCGTATCCGGGTCCATTGCCTGCAACAGTTTGTAACCGGCGTTTGCTGAACTCAAGTTCGGGAAAATCAATGTATTTACATCTTTTCCTTTCAGGCGGGTAAACGGATATTTGGTATCACGCAATTCGCGGTTCATGGCAAAGTTTACCTGCATTTCACCGTCAATAGCCAGTTCCGGATATTCTTCCTGCATGTGGGCAACAGCTTCGTGCACTTTCACAGGGCTACCTGCAGTATCAGCACCGAAGTTGGAGTATGACAACATTGAGATAACCGGCGTGTGATTGAAGAAGCGAACTGTTTTATCAGACAATTTAGCGATGTCAATCAATGTTTCCGTATCCGGGTGGCGGTTAATCAGTGTGTCTGCCAGGAAGTAAGTACCTTTCTTGGAGTTCAGGATATGCATTGTTCCGAAGTGTTTGAAGCCCGGTTGGATACCGATTACTTCTTTGGCCACTTTGATCGTATTGCTATATCTTGTATAAAGTCCGGTGATGAAAGCATCCGCATCTCCTGTTTCCACCATCATCATACCGAAGTAGTTGCGTTCGAACATTTTATCGTTGGCTTCTTCATAAGTAAAGCCTTCGCGTGCACGTTTTTCTGCAAGAATGCGTGAGTAACGTTCGCGGCGTTCCGATTCGTCCGGGTGACGGAGATTGACGATTTCAATACCTTCCAGGCTAAGATCCATTTCTTCTGCCAGTTTTCCGATAGCCTCGTCATTTCCTAATAAGATAGGATGACAGATACCTTCGGCTTTCGCTTCAACGGCAGCTTTCAGCATATTCGGATGGATACCTTCGGCAAATACGACACGTTGCGGTGAACGGCGGGCTGTATCATACAGTTGGCGGGTCAGTTTGGACTCATAACCCATCAATTCGCGCAGGTGAACACAGTAAGCATCCCAGTCTTTAATTTCAGTGCGGGCCACTCCGCTTTCCATAGCAGCTTTTGCCACTGCGCAGGAAACTTCGGTGATGAGGCGTGGATCTACCGGTTTCGGGATAAAGTATTCCGCGCCGAAAGAGAGATTGTTCACGTGGTATGCCGCATTAACTACATCGGGTACCGGCTGTTTTGCCAGATTAGCGATAGCGTGTACGGCTGCAATCTTCATCTCTTCGTTGATAGCTTTAGCGTGAGTATCCAAAGCACCGCGGAAGATATACGGGAAACCGATTACATTATTAATCTGGTTCGGATAGTCAGAACGTCCGGTAGCCATCAGTACGTCAGGACGCGCTGCCATGGCATCTTCGTAAGAGATTTCCGGTGTCGGGTTAGCCAATGCGAACACGATCGGCATCGGAGCCATGCTGCGCACCATATCCTGACTTAACACGTTTCCTTTCGACAGGCCGAGGAATACATCTGCACCTTTGATTGCTTCTTCCAGCGTGTGAATATCCGTGCGGTCGGTTGCAAAAAATCTTTTCTGTTCGTTCAGATCCGTGCGCGCCTTGCTGATAACGCCTTTACTATCCAGCATGACGATGTTTTCGAGACGTGCACCCAGTGACACATACAATTTAGTACAAGATACGGCAGATGCACCTGCACCGTTCACAACGATTTTTACATCTTCGATTTTCTTTCCGGCCACTTGCAGGGCATTCACCAAACCGGCACTGGAGATAATAGCAGTACCGTGCTGATCGTCGTGCATGACAGGTATATCCAGTTCTTCTTTCAGGCGACGTTCGATTTCAAAACATTCGGGAGCTTTGATGTCTTCCAGGTTGATACCTCCGAAAGTAGGAGCAATAGCCTTTACTGCAGCAATAAATTTCTCTGGATCTTTTTCATCCACTTCGATGTCGAAAACGTCGATGCCCGCGTAAATTTTGAAAAGCAGACCTTTACCTTCCATTACAGGTTTACCGCTCAATGCACCTATATCACCCAGTCCGAGTACGGCTGTACCGTTGGAAATAACGGCTACCAGATTACCTTTAGCCGTATATTTATACGCATCTTGCGGATTCTTCTCAATTTCGAGACAAGGTTCTGCTACACCGGGAGAATATGCGAGTGATAAGTCGGTTTGTGTACTGTAAGGTTTGGTAGGCACTACCTCAATCTTACCGGGTTTGCCCTGTGAATGATAGAGCAAAGCGGCTTCTTTCGTTATTTTAGCCATGGTATTTATGAAATTTGTTAATAAGTTATCATTTGACCGCAAATGTAGGAATAAAAGTTCGAAATTGTAGCTGTTGATTAATAATTTCTATTAATTTTATAGCAAAATGGCTGAATTTATGATATGATATGTCAAGGATGTGTTTTTGTATTCTATTCCCTTTTAAATGCTATGATATTGATTTATTGAAATTTTAACAAGTGCTTTGGTTGTCGGCTTTAGTTATTTCGCTATTTTTGAATCGATATATGATTTAACCTTATTTTATAATGATTACCACCCAGCAGCTTCAATTATTGAAAGAAGGAAATAAAAATGCTTTTGAGGCATTGTATCGTGGATACAATGCTCGCATTTATAATTTTGTCCTTTCTATGGTGAGCAATGCCGGGGTGGCGAAAGATATCACACAAGATATTTTTCTCCATATCTGGGAGAAGCGGCTTAATATCGATCTGGAAGGGAATTTTGACGGCTATCTTTTTAAAATATCCCAAAACATGGTATATCATTATGTAAGACGCGAACTCCTGCTTCAAAATTATGTAGACAGGCTTGCGAATGAGTCATCTGACGAATCCGTAGAGATAGATGAAGAACTGGATTATTTGTTTTTGGAAGAATATATCCTGAAACTTTTAGAAGAACTGCCTCCAGCGCGCCGGGAAGTTTTTATGCTTTATTGGAAATCAGGGTTGAACTATCGTGAGATAGCCGACCAGTTGAATATCTCGGAAAAGACTGTTGCCACACAGGTACACCGTTCTTTGGATTTCTTGCGTGACAAACTGGGAATAATTGCCTTTTCAGTCTCTCTCTTCTTACATGATATCTAATATAGAAGTTTTAATAAAAGTTAATATCTGAACTATTTCGATTTCTCTGTAGTCCTTTTCTGTCTCTCAAGACTAGTATAAATAGAACAGGAAAATTATGGAGCAACACGATTACATAGTACTATTGGAAAAATTCTTCAAAAAGGAGGCCTCTTCTGAAGAAAGAAGGATACTTATTGAATGGATTCGTAAACCCGGAATTCGTAAAGAGTTTAATCTGCTTTGCGAGCAAATGTGGAAAGAAGCAGCCGTCGAAATCGATAAGACAGTGGAAGAAGAAATGTGGAACCATCTGCAGAGGAATCTGGATGAGCCCAAGATACTATCTCCGAAGAAACGGCGCTGGCAACCTATTATATATAAGGTGGCAGCCACTATCTTATTACCGGTTTGTTTGGGACTGGCCACTTACTTTGGGGTAGAACACATGAATAAGGTGTCACAGGACCCTTTCATGGTGGCTGTCGATTATGGACAGAAAGCGAATCTGACTTTGCCTGATGGAACGAAAGTCTGGTTAAATTCGGCCACTCACCTTTCTTATGATGCGGAGTACAACAAATCCGACCGGAAAATTTATTTGGACGGAGAAGCCTATTTCGAAGTGGCGAAAAACAAAGATAAACGTTTTATCGTCTGCTGCAATGATCTGGAGATAGAAGCGTTGGGAACCACCTTTGATGTGAAAGGTTATTGTGACGATCATTCTGTCACAACACTGCTGGCAGAAGGAAGCGTCAAGGTTTCTAATAAAACGGACGTTACCTTGTTGAAACCCGGGGAGAAGGTAGAATACCATAAGAACAAGCAGACATTTACTAAATCGCCCATCTCGGATATGCGTGAAATCGACTTTTGGCGGAACAATATGTTGATTTTTAATTCATCCTCTTTAGCGGAGATCGCGACTACGCTGGAGCGGATGTACGGAGTGAAAGTCGTGTTTGACTCCGAGAAACTGAAGAACGTGCCATTTTCCGGAACCATCCGGAACAGCAGCTTGCATAATGTATTTTACATTATAAGCCTTACTTATCCTTTAACCTATGAGTTAGAAGGAGATACGGTGAGAATAGGAAGTAGTATTAACTAAAAAGGACGATTTATGGAAGACACCTCATAATAAAATAAAGAGGGTAGAATTATGTAGCAGCATAATTCTACCCCGAAATCAAATACGGTTTATACATGATAGTCAAAAAAGAAATTTTCCTTATGCGGATAAGGGAAAGGGAATCCTTTTTGCTTCACGATTTTACAAAGATAATAAAAAGTCTAATTTTCAGACTTATATTTTAAAGAATTTAAAGCTAATTACTAATGAGAAAACAATTACATATCATATTCAGGCTTGTTATGTTCAGTTGTATCTTGTTGTTTGTGTCTCAAGAGGCAAGTGCGCAGATCACTTTCTCTGTGAAGAATCAGACGATACGCCAGACGATACGAGTGATTGAAAAGAAGGCTGATTACAGCTTTTTTATACGGATAAGCTTCCCGGATTAGATCAAAAAATTTCATTGACAGTGAGTAATGAAAGTATTGATGCGGTTTTAGAAAAAGTTTTCAAAGGATCATCTATTAGTTATAAAATAGAATCGGGTAAGCAAGTGGTGCTTACTCTGAAAAGTGAACAGAACGCCCCCCAGAAAGGCGATAAGAAAACAATCACCGGTGTTGTGGCCGACCGGAGGGGAGAACCCTTGATTGGTGTCACAGTGAGAGTGGAGGGAGAGAATATTGGAACCGCTACCGATATAGACGGTCGTTTCTCTTTGGAAGCTCCTGTGGGGGCAAAAATCAGTTTCTCCTATATCGGTTATGTTTCCCAATCTCATACGGTCAATAAGCAGAACATATACAATGTGTCATTGAGCGAAGATTCGCAGGTACTGGAAGAGGTAGTCGTAGTGGGATACGGGTTTATGAAACGGAAAGATATTACGACTGCGGTATCTGTCGTTTCCACGGCAGATATTGAAGAACGTCCGATTATGACAGCTGCACAGGCTATTCAGGGAAAGGCAGCCGGTATTCAGGTTGTGCAGCCGTCGGGTATGCCGGGTTCCGGAGTGACAATCCGGGTGAGAGGAGCCACTTCGGTACAGGCATCCAATGAACCGTTGTATGTGGTGGACGGTTTGCCGTCGGATGACATTTCGAATATCAGTCCGAATGATATTGAAAGCATGCAAATTCTGAAAGATGCCTCATCGGCAGCTATTTACGGAGCACGTGCGGCAAACGGAGTAGTGTTGATTACGACTAAAAGAGGAAAGATCGGTGCACCACAAGTGAAAATGAGTGCTTATGTGGGTTTCTCTAAATTAGGGAAAAAAATAGATGCGTTGAATACAGAACAATATAAAGACTTGATGAAAGACTTGAAAGCAGTTTCGGATGTTGCCCCCAATATCCCCGAAAGTGAAACGCGCTATGTGGACTGGACTGATTTATTCTTCGGTACGGGTGTCAATCAGAACTATCAGTTGTCTGTGGCAAATGGAACCGAGAAACTGCAATATTTTGTTTCCGGAGGTTATTCCGACGAACAGGGTATCGTGGAAAAAGCACATTTCAATCGGTATAATTTCCGTGCAAACCTGGATAGTGAGCAGACCAAATGGCTAAAGATGGCACTCAATTTTGCATATTCGCATACAGGCGGACAATGGGTGAACGAAAGCCGTAGTTCTTTGCGTGCCGGTTCCATCTTATCCGTTGTGAATACTCCTCCGTTTATGCAGAAGCGGAATCCGTATGATCCGAACGAATATGATGAACAGGCTTACGGTGCACGTATTCTGAATCCGCTGGCTGCCAATGCCGCAGACAGTAACACGAATACAGACCATATAAATGGCTCACTCGGCTTCACGGTTGACATACTCAAAGGACTGAAGTTTAAAACCACTTTTGGCATTGAACTGACCAATGAACATTGGGACTACTATCTGGACCCGATTTCAACTTCGGACGGACGGGGTACAAAAGGGCGTGTGGAAGAGAGTTTCTCACGAAACTTCGAATGGCTTTTTGAAAATTTGCTGACCTATGATTGTTCATTCAACAAACATAACCTTTCTATTTTGGGAGGGGCTACCCAGCAGCGTGCACAATATAACGGTTCGTGGATGGCAGGTTTCGACCTGGCAGAGTCTTATCCCGATATTCATTCTATCAGTGCCGCCAATCAACTGGATAAGGACGCTTGCGGTTCTTCTGCTTCCGCATGGACGCTGGCCTCTTTTCTGGGTCGTGTAGCCTACAATTACGACAGCCGTTATTTGCTGACGGTTAACTTCCGTGCAGACGGTTCTTCTCGTTTTGCCCCGGGACATCGTTGGGGTACTTTCCCTTCTGTTTCTGCAGGTTGGAGAATTTCAGGCGAAAAGTTCATGCAACCTTTGCAAGACATTGTTACCGACTTGAAATTACGTGCCGGATGGGGTATGAATGGTAACCAAGGCGGTTTTGGAAACTACGCTTACATGGCTTCCATGAGCGTCAGTAAACTGCCCGTTTCGGAGGGAAACTTATATCCGGGACTTGCCATTAAACCCGGCTCGGCAGCCAATAAAGAACTGACCTGGGAAAAGACAAGCCAATGGAATCTGGGACTCGACCTGACTATGTTTGATTCCCGCTTATCCTTCTCGGTTGATGCTTACTACAAAAAGACCACCGATTTACTATTGACAGTCAGCCTGCCGGAGAATGTGGTGCCGAGCAGTGTGACAAGAAACGACGGTGAGATGGTGAATAAAGGTATGGAGTTCACTCTCTCTTCCCAGAATTTTAAAGGTAACTTTCAGTGGAATACCGATTTCAATATATCTTTCAACCGGAATAAGCTGACGAAGCTCGGTTTGAATAAAGTTTATTATTATGCTGAAATGTACGAATCCAAGGAGAAAGCCGTCATCCTGAAAGAAGGTCTTCCGTTAGGCACATTCTTTGGTTACATATCAGAAGGCGTTGATCCGGAAACCGGAGATATTATCTATCGTGACTTGAATGGTAACGGTTTTATCGATCCGGAAGATCGCACTACTTTGGGAAATGCCCAGCCCAAGTTCATTTACGGTATGACGAATACATTTTCGTATGCCGGTTTCGACCTGTCTGTATTCTTGCAGGGAAGTCAGGGCAATAAGATTTTTAATGCATCGCGTATTGATATGGAAGGCATGACAGACTTTAGAAACCAGTCGGTTCGTGTGTTGGATCGTTGGAAACGACCGGGTATGATTACCAATGTCCCCCGCGTTGGTAATACAGAGAATAATCATAACTCCTCCCGTTTTGTAGAAGATGGATCTTACCTGCGCCTGAAAACAGTCACTTTATCCTATAATTTTCCTAAGAAATGGTTGAATAAGATACATCTGTCCAGATTGCAGGCTTACGTCACCGGACAGAATCTCTTCACACTGACTAAATACAAAGGATACGATCCTGAAGTAAATGCTTTTGGCGGAGACTCCGTTGCTCAAGGGGTGGACTATGGTACTTATCCTCAATCGAGGGCGGTAATTTTTGGTTTGAATGTTGAATTTTAATAGCTGCGAAAATGAAAAATATAATAAAGTTAGCGTATGTCGTACTCTGTACATTAGTCGTTTCATGCAGTAGTTTCCTAGATGAGAAATCCGCAATCGGATTTTATGCAGGAAGGTACCGGAACGGAAGATCAGGAGTCTAAATATGGAAGTCTGGCAGATGCACAGGCCGAGTTGCAGGGTGCGTATGAGAGTTTTAAAGCAGATATATTCCAGTCGGAAAATTATACTATTGGAGATGTGCAGTCCGATAATTGTTATATCGGCGGAGATGGTGTGGCCGAACAGGAGTTTGATTTGTTGAAACTGACCTCTACCAATTATAAAGTAGAACTGGTCTGGTCACAGTATTATTCGATGGCGGGCACTGCAACCAGTGTAATTGAAAATACGAAGATGATGGATCCTACTTCTACCGTAGCAGAAGAACGTAATCGTGTTATTGCAGAAGCCAAGTTCTTGCGGGCATGGGCGTATTTTGATATTGTCCGTTTATGGGGTGATGCCCCGATGGTGCTGGATTTGATTCCGACCATTACAGCCGAAAACCTCGATAAATGGTATCCGGTGATGTATCCGGAACGTTCTGCCACAGATAAAATATATGACCAGATCCTGGACGACCTGAATGAAGAAAATACCATTCGTTACCTGGTAAGCAAGAATAAAGGAATTTTCCAGGCAACCAAGGGAGCAGCCTATGCTTTACGTGCCAAAGTGTTAGCAACGAGAGGGGAGAAATCAACACGCGACTATACCAAAGTGGTTGAGGCTTGTGACAAAGTAATAGCAGAAGGCTATACGCTGGTCAGCAATTTTGACGAGTTGTGGCAACCCGATAAGAAATTTTCTTCAGAAAGCATCTTTGAAGTCTATTACACCTCCGATGCACCCAACTGGGCTTACTGGGTATTGCTGAAAGAAGATGACGGATCAGTAACCTGGCGACGTTATTGTACACCTACTCATGATCTGGTTGCTAAATTTGACAAAGAGAAAGATACCCGTTATGCATCCAGTATTCTTTGGAAATCAGTGCCTTATGATACCTATTGGCCGGCAGACAGTTACCCGTTGTCTTATAAGATTCGCGAGAAGACTTCCAATATCATTTTGATGCGGTTGGCAGATATACTGCTGTTGAAAGCCGAAGCACTGGTAGAGTTGGACCGCACCCCGGAAGCCATCCGGATTGTAAACAGCATTAGAGAGCGTGCCGGTTTTGCTCCTTCTTCTTTAGATGAAAATATGGGGCAGGCCAGAGGACGCCTGGCGGTAGAGAACGAACGCCAATTAGAGTTGTATATGGAAGGTCAGCGCTGGTTCGACCTGGTACGCAATAATCGTTTGCTGGAAGTGATGCAGAAGCATAAAGACAAAGACGGCAGATTGCTGTTTGCAGGTTTGCAGGCTTTTCGGCAGTTGTGGCCGATTCCTCAAGGAGAGAAAGATAAGAACACCAATCTGACTCAAAATGAAGGCTATTAATGAAAAGAGGAACGTAAAACTTTAAAAGAAAAAATGATGAAACACAATAATCTGTTTTTATGGCTGCTGGGGCTGACTGTTTGTTGGCTGGCTTCATGCAGCGAAGAAGATGGCCGGGTGACGTATCCATATTCGTGTCCCGAAATATCGGAACTGCAATTCTCAACTACCGATCAGACACCTGCTGCCGATTCTCTTTATTTTTCTGTGAAGATTCACGATCCGCAGACTCCTTTGTCTACGCTGGAAGTGAAATTGATGACAGGTGAAACTTTGGTCAGTTCGCAGTCGATCCGTACGAAAGGCACTGATGTTTCGATTGTTGAAAAAGGGATTTATATCCCGTTTGAAGCCGGACTTGAAGAGAATCAGGAAGCGAAGGTGATTCTGACAGCCATCAATGTAGAAGGTAGTGAAGTCACTCAAACATTTGATTTCCATATCACCCGTCCGCAGATTCCCGAAGTGCTTTATCTTCACTATAACGGTGAGGTGGTAGAAATGACCCGGAGTGAGGACAATCCTTACCTGTACCTTACGGAAGTTTCTGATTCGGAAGAGGGTTATCCGATGGAGCTATCTGGAAAGATCTCAACCACAGCATCATTGGATGATGCAAAACTGATTTGGGGAGCTGCCGAAGCAAGCAATACGGCAGTCCTTATTGAAGCGTCGGGCCCTAGCTTTGCTTTTGATTACCGGGATTGGTTTGTCGAACAAATCACTTTCAATGTGATGACTTTTGAACTGGGAGTAGTCGGCTACCAAAAGAACCTGAAAATTAAAGAAACCGAGTTGATAGCCAGTGAGGGATTTTTCCGTGCACAGATTAGCTTTACGCAGGGTGAAGAGTTCGAAATGAGTGGATTTGAAGATGTGGAACACGCTTACAATCGCGACTTCTTTAGCTATAATCCGAATAATGGCAAGTTTACCTTCTTGCGCAAATCAGGAACCTGGGAGATCTATTATTCTTCTAAGTATAATTATATCTGGGTGGCACGGATGGGTGATACGGCTCCCACTTGCTTCTGGCTGGTAGGACACGGATTTACATGCGCACCCGTCTGGAATGAAGCATATAATAGTGGAGGCTGGAATTTGGAAGACATATCACAGTTAGGATATATTGTGCCAATCGGTGAACAGAAATACCAGACCACCGTGTATTTGAGTAACACTCATGAATGGGAATCCTTCGAAATTGAAATTTACAGCGATTTGCAATGGAATAAAGATAAAGGCATGCTACTGCAAGAGGGTTCATTGTCCGGCGATACGGATGGAATTGAACTATCTGGTTCCAATGGAATAACGAGTGGCGACGGTTTCGTTCCCGGCTATTATCGTCTGACTTTCGACGCCTCGCAGGGAGTAGGCAAAGAAACTTTGCACATCGAACGATTGAGTGATTAATACCTAAAAGAATGATATATAGAAAAACAGGAAAGCCTATGAGAAATATGCTATATATAATATGGGGAAGTCTGTGCCTCCTGCTGGTCATTTCCGGTTGTAAATCGACTGACGGGGCGAAAGCCCCCGTGTCATTGACTTGGAAGATGGGAGCTGTGGAAGTACAGCCCGGTTACTATGAGAATTCATTTGTCCTGAAGAACATCTCAGATGTTCCTTTAGGAAAGGATTGGATCATCTATTATTCGCAGCTGCCTCGTGAGATTCTGCAGGAAGAGTCTGCTCCGGTCAAAGTGGAAGTGGTGAATGCGAACTTCTTCCGGATGTATCCGGCAGAAAATTTTCAACCACTGGCTCCGGGAGATTCGTTGACCGTCAAATTCTGTTGTACCAACGGATTGAAAAAAATGTCACATGCTCCCGAAGGCACTTACTGGGTGAGTCAGTCAGGCAGTAAGCAAGGTATTTCCTTGCCTGTCGGACTGACCATACAGCCGCTGAAAGGAATGGAGACAGAAGACTGGTATCCCGCACCTGATAAGATATATGCTTCGAATTTGGCGTTGGAGACTACAGCCCAGTTGCAGCAAACTGATATTTTTCCGTCAGTGAAAGAAGCGGTGCCGGCTACCGGCAAAGAGGGTTTTGCTATAGAAAATAAAGTAAAACTGACTTTCCATCCCGATTTTGCCAACGAAGCTGAATTACTGAAAGAAAAGCTGGCAACCATCCATGGCCTGGAAGTTGTATCCGGAGCACCGGTAACAGTTCATCTGGATTATTTGCCGGAACGGGAAACAGCAGTGAACGGCGAATATTATCGGATTGATACGGGAAACGGGCTGATAAATATTTCAGCTTCCACTTCACATGGCATATTCAATGGGACGCAAACCTTGCTCTCCCTGTTGAAAGGTCAGGAAAAGCCGTTTCGTTTGGAAGCTCTCTCCATCCGTGATTATCCCGATTTGCCGTATCGCGGGCAAATGCTCGATATTGCCAGGAACTTTACGACTGTTGAACATCTGAAAAAGCTGGTAGATGTAATATCTTCTTATAAACTGAACGTACTGCATTTCCATTTTTCGGATGATGAAGGCTGGCGTCTGGAGATTCCCGGCTTGGAAGAATTGACCTCGGTTGGCGCACGCCGGGGACATACCACGGATGAACTGGAATGTTTATATCCGGGCTACGATGGCAACTATGATCCGTCTGCAGCTACCTCCGGCAACGGATATTACACCCGTGAAGAATTTATCGATTTATTGCGTTATGCAGCTCAAAGACATGTGCGTGTGATTCCGGAGATTGAGTCTCCGGGACATGCCCGTGCGGCAATCGTGTCCATGAAAGCGCGCTATCATAAGTATGTGAATACTGCCCCTGAAAAGGCCAACGAATATTTATTAAGTGACGCACAAGACACTTCCCGTTATGTTTCCGCGCAGTCTTATACGGATAATGTCATGAATGTAGCATTGCCTTCTACATACCGGTTTATGGAAAAAGTGATTCGTGAGTTGATAGCCATGTATGAGGAAGCGGAGGTACCTTTGACTACGATTCATTTAGGTGGCGATGAAGTACCCGAAGGAGCCTGGATGGGTTCTCCTGTCTGCCGGACGTTTATGGATGAAAACGGGATGACAAGTGCCCACGAACTGTCTGAATACTATATTACGAAGATGGCAGACTATCTGCAACAACATAATTTGCAATTCAGCGGCTGGCAGGAAGTAGCGTTGGGACATCCGGAAACAACCGATCGTCATTTGAACCAACTTGCAGCAGGAGTGTATTGCTGGAATACGGTTCCTGAATGGGAAGCGGATGAAATACCTTACCAGATAGCCAACAAAGGATATCCGGTGATTCTCTGCAACGTGAACAATTTCTATCTGGATTTGGCCTATGACGCTCATCCCGACGAAAGAGGTCTCTCGTGGGCGGGATATGTCGACGAGTCCAAAGGTTTCTCCATGCTTCCATATAGCATTTATCGTTCTTCGCGTACCGATATGGCAGGCAATCCGGTCGATCCGGACATCGCAGGAAAGGGAAAAACGACTTTGACCGCTTCCGGAAAGGAACATATCCAGGGAGTGCAGGCACAATTATTTGCTGAAACCATCCGTGATTTTGAATGGGTGGAATATTACACCTTCCCCAAAATCCTCGGATTGGTGGAACGCGGTTGGAACGCTTTTCCCGCCTGGAGCACTTTAACAGGAGAGAAAGAACGTCAGGCTTTCAATAAAGAACTGGGCCTGTTCTACTCCAAAGTGAGTGAGAAAGAAATGCCTCACTGGGCGTCCCGAAGTATCAATTTCCGTTTACCTCATCCCGGACTTTGCATCAAAGAAGGGCAACTCCATGCCAGTACCCCTATCCGGGGAGGTGAAATACGCTATACGACCGATGGCACGGAACCGACCCTTCGTTCGGAACTTTGGAAAGCTCCCGTAGCCTGTGATGCTTCCGTTGTGAAAGCGAAACTGTTTTATTTAAATAAAGAGAGTGTAACAAGCACTCTCAAAGTAGATTAATCCACAAAAGTAGATAAGTTATGAACTATGATAAGATAAAAAGAACCGGAATATTATTCTTGTTGGGAATAGGTGCGATCACATCGTTGTCGTGCAATGATAATGATAACGCGAACTACCCGGAGCGAGTGCCCACCCGCCTGTCGGTGATGCCTTTGCCGGAAAGAGTCGATTATAAAGAATCGGTTGTCTCTCTTCCGCAGAATGTGACTGTCAGCCAGAACATTCCGGCTTCCACGTCGCAACTGTTGAAATCCACCCTGGAAGAGAAACTTTCTCTTTCCGTCAGTGATGCCTCCAACGATCGTGCCTTTATCCGTGTGAAACAGGAAGCGGATCTGGCTAAAGAGGCTTACCGGCTCACCGTTACCAAAGAGGGAGCCTGCGTCTATTATTCAACGGAAACCGGACTTCTCTGGGGAATCCAGACATTGAGACAAGCGCTCGAACAAGCAAATTTCTTCACTTCCGGAAGTGCTAAATATCTTCCGATGGTCGATATAAAAGATGCTCCCAAATATGATTGGCGCGGATTTCATATCGATGTAGTCCGCCACATGTTTACGGTTGATTATCTGAAAAAGGTGATAGACTGTTTGTCTTTCTACAAGATAAACAAGCTTCACTTGCATCTGACGGACGATCAGGGTTGGCGCATTGAAGTGAAAAAATATCCGTTGCTGACGCAGGAAGGCAGCTGGCGCGACTTTGACGAATATGACAAGAGATGCGTAGAACTTTCCCAACAGGATTATAACTATGAGATAGATCCCCGTTTCGTGAGAAACGGTTCTCAATATGGCGGTCATTATACGCAGGAAGAGATGAAAGGTTTGGTAAGTTATGCGTTGGAAAGAGGGATCGATATTGTACCCGAAATTGACATGCCAGGTCATTTCTCGGCGGCTATCAAAGTCTATCCCGAGTTGTCGTGCACGGGAGAAGCCGGATGGGGAGAAGAATTCTCTTATCCTATCTGTCCCTCGCGCCCGGAGAACTATCAGTTCGTGCAGTCCATCATTGATGAGATGGTCGAGATTTTCCCTTCGGAATATTTCCATATCGGAGCAGATGAAGTGGAGAAAGATAACTGGGAACAGTGTGAAGTTTGTCAGCGATTGATGCAGCAGGAAGGTTATCAGAAAGTGGATGAACTGCAAAACCGTTTTGTGAAGATTATGACGAACTATGTGAAGGGTAAAGGCAAGAAAGTGATGGGATGGGACGATGCTTTTCTTGAAAAAGAGCCACAGGATTTGATTTATACTTATTGGCGTGACTGGCTGCCCGATCAGCCGGGAAAGATTACCCAGAAAGGGTATCCGATTATATTCATGGAATGGTCCCGTTTCTATTTGAGTGCAACGCCTTCAGACGAAGGATTAAGCTCTTTGTATAACTTCGAGTTCGAACCCCAGTTTCCCGGCATCGTGAAGCAAAATGTGTTAGGCTTCCAGGCTTGTGTATGGACGGAGATGATTCCTAATGAACGGAAGTTTGGCCAGCACGTGTTTCCCTCTCTTCAAGCATTTTCGGAGTTGGCGTGGGGAAGTAGCCGTAACTGGATTGATTTTACCAATCGCCTGAAATGGCATGTTAAATGGTTGAATGCGAATGGATTCTATTTCACCAAACCGGGATTTCTTTAATCCTGGTACACTAAGAACAATATGAAATCAGAACGTTTACTTTCATTAGATATACTCCGGGGAATCACCATTGTCGGAATGATTTTGGTGAACAACCCCGGAACATGGGAATCCATTTACGCACCCTTGCGACATGCCGAATGGAACGGACTGACTCCGACTGATTTGGTCTTCCCGTTCTTCATGTTTATAATGGGCGTTTCCATGAGTTTTGCCTTATCCCGGTTCGATCATCATTTCAGTCGCGGTTTTATCATCAAACTGGTACGGCGCACGTTGATCTTGTTTTTGTTGGGACTTTTTCTTTCCTGGTTCTCGTTGGTGTGCACAGGAGTAGAACAACCTTTCTCGCACATACGTATTCTGGGAGTGTTGCAGCGGTTGGCATTGGCTTATTTCTTTGGTTCCTTGCTGATTGTGGGTGTCCGGCGTCCGGCAAATCTGGCATGGATCTCCGGGATCATTCTGGCAGGTTATTCCACCTTGCTGGCTTTGGGACACGGATTTGAACTTTCCGAACAGAATATTATTGCCGTTACAGATCGCACACTATTCGGAGAAGCCCATTTGTATCGGGAGTGGTTGCCGGATGGCGGGCGTATCTTTTTCGACCCGGAAGGCCTGTTGAGTACCTTGCCGTGCATTGCGCAAGTGATTATCGGTTATTTCTGCGGAAATATTTTGCGGGAGAAGACTGAAATCCATCACCGGCTGTTGCAGATCTCCATACTGGGTATTGCTCTTTTGTTTGCAGGATGGTTGTTGAGTTACGGCTGCCCGTTGAATAAGAAAGTATGGAGTCCGACTTTTGTGCTGGTGACTTGTGGTTTTGCTTCCTTGTTGCTTGTGTTTCTCACCTGGCTGATTGATATTCGTAAAAAGCAGAAATGGGGATATCCTTTCCATGTTTTTGGTACGAATCCATTGTTTATTTATATAGTGGCCGGTGTGTTAGCTACTTTGCTGGAGGTAATTACAGTTGGGGAGAGTAGCTTGCAGGAGAAGATTTACACTTCTATTTGGAGCGTTCTTCCCGATGCTCATCTGGCCTCTCTGATTTACGCCCTTCTGTTTATCGGATTCAATTATCTGATTGTATGGGGGCTGTACAAAAAGCAACTATTTATAAAGATATAGAAGGTAAGTGACTAGTTAGAAAAAGGTAGAGTTTATGCCGGATAGCTACGGCAGTTTGTTTTCGTAGCCGGGTGGCATAAACTCTATTGATTATCAGTTCAATAAATATACAGGTAAACAGTCTTCCTATTTTTCTTTCTCCGACGGCATGTGTGTTGTCCGCCAGAACGTATTTTTCACCTCCCTTGCCACCTCTTTCCAGCTTGGCATACTTTTTAATGAGCGTCGAACCGGGAAATCGTAGAGCAATAACAATAGGAAGAGGAAAATGCAGGCATAAGCCACCCAGCCGTAAATCTGCTTGATGCTTATCTCCATCATCTGACTGATAAACTCTTCCATATAGTGACCCAGATTGAACGGACTACTGCTGAAAGCTACATGATCGATGGCTGAACCGTAACGGGCCAGATTGTCGGGAACATAATACGCCAATCCCTGTGCATAGACTGCGGCTCCCACTACGCCGCCTACTACCATGTGCAGCATATTGAACACACTTAATCCCTGGAAGAAATGCTGGAAAGTCATGATTTCCTCCAGACACACCATAAAAGTAGCACTCAATACGGCATAAGCGAAGCCCCGACATACGGTCGGCAGGTAAAGCTGTGAAATATGGATGTCGGTGGATAAAGTCAGGTAGAAACCGATCAGGTAACCGATCAACCCGATAAAGCCGACAATGACCAGGCGTACATAATTATACTGCTTGACGTGCATCCACCAATACGAAAACACACAACCGCATACGATACCGACAATGGCAAGCCAATCGAGTTGGGAACTGACCAGTTCTTCATATTTCATTACTTCCTCGTAAAAGACTTCCTCCAGCACGTGCTCCGTGGCGAGGAACGCTTCCACTAAAGTGGCTAATCCCAATAAAGGCAAAAAAATGGCGGTACGTCCACATCTTTGGTTCGAGAAATGGGTGTCGAACGGTCATCATGCGCCAAATACAAATTCCTAAAGTGATGAAAAATCACGATGGTAAGTTGGCGGATGACCGGGCTGTTCCACCAGTCGTACCAGTCTCCGTAGTTGAAGAGGAAGGCGATTTCCGCTAATAAGGCAGCCCATAGTATCCCGCCCAGCCAGTCGATACCAAACAGAGGAAATTTGCGCATGAACCGGAAATGCTTCACACAAGTGAACTGTATCAATAAGACAATCAGCATCAGACCGGCAACGAACAGGTTCATGTATGTCCAGTGATAATGATACATCAAACGGGTCGTAATCAGGTCGGATAGCTGGATGCTTCCCAAAAATAACAATATGAAGCCAGGGAAAAGAAAAACGGTGAAATCCCGTTTAGGAGTCATCCACAGCTGAATGTTTGACATACACTCGAAAGTTCCCTGTATTTTGCACATACCTTCGATGAAGCAGACCAACCACAATAGAGGGAGAAAGGTGATATGCGGTGCTATCAGGTTGCAGAGTAATACTCCCAGTGCGGCCGATGTAAGCAGGGTTTTATTGGTAAAACGGAACTTCATGCGGAACAGTAACGGAAAGTAGATTGCCATACCGGCCAGGTTGGCATACATGCACATCAAAATATCCTCCCGCATCAGTGACATGCTGCCGATCATCTGATTCAATGCACCCAAATAGACACCTCCCGAAAGTTGGAAGGTGACGGCTATGAAAAGATAAATCCACGGTTGCATTTTCCGCGGCACGAAGCTGCGGAACATCGGCAAAACAAAAGGACCGTTCAGAACAGGAGCACTCATAAGAATTAAAGATTAGAAATTAAAAATTAAAGCAATTGATAATTAAACAATGATTAAAACGATAAAGGGTTAAAGCGGTTAATATTTCACTTCACATTCCACGTTAAAACCGGCACGCATGTGTTTCAAATCTTCTGGTTTGTTTCCTTTCAGACTGATACGTACGGGAATACGTTGCTCCACTTTCACGAAGTTTCCGGTGGCGTTGTCTTGCGGAATCATTGAGAAGGCGGCTCCTGTTGCATCGGAGATGGATTCTACTACTCCTTTGAATGTGACGTTCGGCACGGCGTCTGCGGTTATTTCCACTTCTGCACCTTCTTTGATATTCGGAAGCTGGGTTTCGCGGTAATTGGCGATTACCCACAAATCACTGCTGTCTACGATATCAACCATAGTCTGTCCCGGTTGCACCAGTTGCCCTTCCAGGATTTCTTTCTTTCCTGTCGTGCCGTCACACGGAGCAATGATGACTGTATAAGAGAGATTCAGACGGGCAAGTTCCAACGCAGCTTCTGCCAGGCGGACACCTGCTTCATTCTGTCCCAGGCGATGAGTCTGCTCACTTTTCACTAAGGAAGTAGACATTTTAGCCCGTGACACCTGTTCATAACGGGCTTTGGCAGCTTCGTATGCTGTATGTACGTTGTCATATTGCTGTTTCGTCACTGCGTCTTCCTGCAACAGTTTCTCAAAACGGTTCAGTTCACGTTTGGCATTTTCCATCTGTACACGTACTTCTTCAATACTTGCGTCGCTCACACTTAAATTGTTTTGCGTAGTGGCGATACCGATGGTAGTGGCCTGGCGTCCTGCGGTGGCATTCGCCAAATCTGCTTCTGCCTGTGCCACACGGAGACGGAATTCCGCATCTTCGATGATAAGAAGCGTGTCGCCTTTGCGCACTTGCTGATACTCGTCAAAGTAGATTTTCTTGATGAATCCCGGTACACGGGTATTGATCGGCGTGATATGTTGTTTCACCTGTGCATTATCCGTATATTCGATATTTCCCAAGTGGATAAACCGGGAACAAACATAAGTGACACCACCGATAAGTAAACAGATAATTACAATGTTGTATATTATCTTCTGGGTTTTTCTAGCTATCATAATCTGTTCTATTTTAAGAGAGATGAGAATTTGGTTCTATTATAAGTTGGATTCTTTTTGATAAGTCATTACTTCTCTGCTAGAGAGTGTGTGTGATATATTTCATTTTATAATAACTGTATATCAAGTTAATACGTGCATTGACCAGACCGAGGTCGGCACTTAGTTTCATATTGCTGGCATCGAGCATATCGGTGAGCAGAGCAAGGTCGTTTTTATAACGGTTGCTGGTTACGTTATAGTTCTGGTCGGCAAGTTCCACGCTTTTCTCCTGTGTACGCAGGTCTGTGAAAGAGGTGAGAAAGTTGACGTAGTTCGCCTGTACACCGTTTTCTATTTGTTCCTGTGCCAGTGAATATTCCTCCTGTGCTCTGCGGACGTTCAGTTTTGCCTGGCGCACTTTCTTGTTGTTTTTAAATAAAGAAGAAAGATTGTATTTGATACCGACCCCCACATACCAGTAATTGAAGTTATTGTCGAGCACCGGGACTTCGATGGTGATAGGACCATCTAAATGTTCACCAGCCACAAGTGCAATTTTCGGAAGCAGTTCCGAGCGTTCCAATTTCACTTTCTGCTCGTTCATTTTCATAGCCAGCTGGGCTTGTTGCAGTCCTACATTGCTTTGACTGGCCATCATTTGCCAGTCGTTTTCGGCTAATGCTGTCACTTCCTCGTTCAGCAAGGTAGAATCGGGAACGATTTCTGTTCCGGCAGGCAGATGTAAGGTAGTCACCAGTTGATGATTCATTATTTTGCGGGTATCCTGCACCTTTGCCAGTTGCAGTTTCAGCGTCTCTTTCTGTAGCTCATAGCGGGTGATGTCATTTTTTAAGGCCGTTCCCTGTGTGCGGCGTGATTCCATGTTGCGGATCACCTGTTCCGTCAAATCCAGATTCTTCTGTAACACTTGCAGCTGGTTATTCAACTTGTATAAATCCAGGTAATAGCCGGTCAGGAGAAAGCGGATTTCCTGACGGTTCTTCTGCCAGTCCAATGCAGCCATTTGCTGACCGAGTTCAGCCAGAGTAATACTGCTGTTGATGGCTCCTCCGGCGTAAATCACTTGTTGCGCTTCCAACGCAAAGTTATTGCCGAAGTGTGGCATAGGGATATTCTGCCCGTTTTTGAAGTCACGGTCCCATATATATCCGTCGCCCAGGTAACTAAATGAGAGTGAGGCACCTATGTCCGGCAAACGTTGTGACTTGGCAGCCTTCAAAGCTTCATCGGCTGCTTCCTTTCCGGTTTTATACGTTTGAATACTCTGACTGTTCTCGTCTGCCAGACGGAACATTTCGTCAATGCCCAACACTCTCCTGTCAAGCGTCTGGGCAAACAGTCCCTGACTGCATAGCACGGCGCATAGCGGCACTATGAGCCATCTTTTTTTGCTCATAAAGTGAAAAGAAATTTAATTAATAGTAGAATTTTGAATTTTCTTCACCACGGAATAATACAGAGTAACACAGAGTTTTTACTTTTGAAATATGTTAGTTGACACAAGTTAATGAAGATTATTTGAACGCTGTGTCCTCTGGTGTTCTCTGTAGTGAAAATAGGAGGGTTATCAAATCTGCGCTGCTACACCCCAACCGTGAAAGTCATGCATTTTGTTCTTGTAACGAATGGCGATTTGATAATATCTTAGTTTCATCTTGATACCTATTTTTCTATTTTTGGTTTGCAAAATTATGAAAAAAAACAAGTAAGTTGTAACCCTATATAGGCTCAAATATAATGTTTTTTAACGAATGGCAGCTAGCATATCAAATAGGAGAAAGAATAGAAAGAAGCACAACCACTCCTGAAGTAAAGATGCGATATAATATGTACCGTAAGGTGAAGCTATACGACTAAATAAGAAAAATTGTTCTGAAAAGCTCCTTTTTTGTTCTGATTAAGCCTATAAGTAAATAAAAGAAAACCTATACCTTTGCAGTCGAATTTTAATCAATAGTTTATGACTGCAATAATAAATAAGGAGAACTCAAAGGTATTTTTGCTGATTTTGCTCGGTATGTTGTCAGCGTTCGGACCTTTTGTGACGGATATGTATTTGCCTAGTCTGCCAGCCATGGCAGACTAATTTTTCTACCCACTCGTCGATGGTGCAATTGGGGCTTACCACCAGTATGATAGGTCTGGCATTGGGACAAATCTTTTTCGGACCATTGAGTGATAAATACGGTAGGCGTCCGTTGTTGCTCGTCTCGATGATACTGTTCATCGTGTCTACCGTATTCTGTCTTTTTGCACCGGACATTTATTCGTTTATCACATTGAGATTGATACAGGGAATCGGAGGGGCAGGCGGTATTGTCATATCCCGTTCGGTGGCTACGGATAAGTTTTCGGGGAAGGAACTGGCCAAGATGCTGGCCGTGATCGGCGCGATTAATGGAGTGGCTCCCGTGGCAGCTCCGGTAGTCGGAGGGTTGGTGACCGGGACGATCGGATGGAAAGGGATTTTTGTGATATTGCTGTTTATTGGCGTACTGCTGTGGATAGGCTGCATCCGTTTTAAAGAATCACTTCCCGTAGAGAAACGCTCGAAGACGGGAATCGTTTCTACTTTCCGTAACTTCGGTGCAATCGTTCATAACCCCCGTTACATGCTCTATGTTCTGCAACTGGCGTTTGCACAAGGCATCCTCTTTGCTTACATAGCTTCCTCACCTTTTATTGTGCAACAACATTACGGATTTTCCCCCTTTGCATTTAGTATCTGCTTCGCGGTGAATGCGGTAGCTATCGGGGTGGCAGCAGCTATCTCCGTGAAATTCCGCCAACCTGAAACTGGGACGCTGACCGGATGCATCGGTATGTTGTGCCTGTCCGTCTGTGTGATGATTGCCTTGTATAACGGATGCGGCTTTTGGACCTATGAACTGCTGATGTTCGCATTACTTTTCACAATGGGACTGACCTTTACTTCCTCCACCACCTTGGCGATGGATAGCGAACGCCGTTACGCCGGAGCAGCTTCCGCCCTGTTGGGAGCACTCTGTTTTGCTTCCGGAGGTATTGTTTCTCCGTTGGTCGGCTTGGGAAATATCCTTGTATCTACCGGAGTTACGTTTGTGGTCTGCGCCATCTGTTCCCTGCTTTGTGCACTATGGGCGATGAGGAAAGTACCGATGAAAGTAGCAATGTGCCGGATTTTCCGTTAAAGTGAGATTGTTTCAAAAATAAAAGTCATGAGGAAGTTAAAGCTTAAACTCCCTCATGACTTTTATAATTTACTACCAGTATAATTATAATTACTACCAGTATAAACAGACCGAAATAAAACTAGAGTTTTATCTCTTCCGTGAATATCTCCCCGAAACGATTCTTAACCACCACCTTGACAGATTTTGCATCTTTAGAAGGCTGTGCACGGAAAAGATGACGTGTGCGATAACCCGTTTTCTTTCCCTTTACCATATTGATATAATCCTGATCCTCATCGTCAAAAGCCTGCATAGCACCTTTCAACACTCCATCCTCGTACCAGTTTACCGTATACGTCCAGTCCCAATCCCAGATATTGGCTACCACATAGTCTTTCTGGCTTTCAAACTCTCCCGGTTGGTAAAGCCGGAACTGATAGTCCGGCGAACACCCTGTTGCCTTGTAACGCCATTTCACATCATCACCTTTCACTTGTACCACCAGATAACCGTTTGGTGCTCCGCAACGATTCACGTGTCCTGCCCACCATGCGCCGCAGGCCGCTCCGATATTATGTTCGTAAATGGTAGGAGCGGGCAACTGATTTTCATAAAAGTGCGTGTGTCCGGAGAAAATATGTACTTGGTAAGGCCTCAACAGTTGGAAAAGCGCATTGGCGTTGCGCGCATTTCCCCCCGCAGCTACCGTGTTATTAGCTACTGGAGCGTGAACGTTCAGGAACACGATATTTCCTTTAGGCACATAACTTAAATCTTTTCTCAACCAGTCCAAATCTTCCGGCGTGAAGCGTTCCGTGTATTTCTTGTTGCCGTCGTAATCAATATCCTTCATTGCTATCACATGCACTTTACCGATATTGAATGAATAGTTAGCCGGGCCGAATGACTGATAATAATTCTGTTCCCCATAACCATCCGCCGGATGATCCGTCTGCGTTATAGATTTGTAGAGTAGGTTGAAGTCGTGGTTTCCCATCAGTTGGAACATCGTCATTCCCAAGTTGGACACCGCTTGCCGGTAAGGAGCGTACAGGTTCATGGCATCCCACACCAGATCCCCCAGTCCCATGCCGACGATTTCGAAGTTCTTTAGTGAGTCGGCAGTCTGTTTCAGATCGGGCACTGTTTCCGTGCGGAAGCGGTCCAGTTGCTTTTCGTTTCTCACTTGCGGGTCGGAAAGGACGATGTAGACAAATTCATCCACCGGTTTCTGCCGTTTAGTCAATACGAAGTCACATTGGTTTTCGCTTTTCCCGGCATCCAGATATTGATAGAAACCATCGGCTATCCCCTCTTTGGAAGGAAGCTCATACGCTGCCGGAGTAGAGATGTAAACCATTGGATAACGTGCCGGATCAGTGTTCAGAACATAATTTCCTTCTGCATCAGTCGTATTGAAATGTGCCCCGTCTGTCACCACTACACCGCTGATGGGTTTACCTGTATTATCTTTCACACTACCTTTCACCACCGTCTGACCAAAGGCGGCAATAGCGTTCAGCTGGAAAAGCAAAACCGCTGCAAACAGCGTTTTTCTAAAATTGATCTTTTTCATTGCTTATAACTTTCTTAAAGTAACCTGATTGAATAATGCGATAATTTCTTCCGGTTCATCTGCCGACTTGAGAGCCTCCTCAAAAGACTTGCTGTTATCATCGAAACACATCACATTGGCGCAATCCAGAATATGACCCATGTTGAATGTAGCAACTTCCCGGCTCACCTCTTCTTTCTTCAATGCCTTCTTATAATATTTATTCACCTTATTAACCGCCTTGTAAATAGAAGGCTTCAAAATTTCGACTGAAGAATCTGTAAATCCGATTGTTACATCATACTCGTGCGTATAATTCTGGATGAAAGTATTCCATTTTCCGGTAATGTCACTCCCCAAATAATGTTCCGCTTCAAACACCGGTTTGGTAGCCGGGATTTCTCCATACACGTCGAATATAAACGCTGCTTTCGGCTTTTTGCCTACGGGAGTAGCTTCTTTTTCATTGCTTGAAACATTGTCTTTTCCGGAGATATTCTCGTTCATGGCGAGCTCTCCTTTCTGCGCCATTGCTGCCATCGTTATAACTAACACAACAGCCATACTGATTATTCTTTTCATATTCATTGAATTTTAAAGATTGATTGAAATGATAATTATTGCCGCAATCTTGGTGACCGACACATTCATTTATTGCTGCCACATCAGCCGAATATGGAAGTCATCGCCTCCCATGTTCGCTTTAGCCGCCTGATAATTCTTCAGGTTAGTACGCTGCAGAGCAGACGGATATTTAAAGCGTTTCGGCATTTTGTTATTAGCATTTGCGATGCCGGGTCCCACAGGTAACACAGGAAAACCGGTACGGTTATATTCAAACCACTGCTGATAATCGCAAAAGAACAGTGCGACAAACTTCTGGTTCATGATTCGTTCAAGCGTATCATCATAAGCAGCTTCCGGATTTTCAAAATAATGCTCAGGCATTTTCTGTCCCCACTGTTCGATAGCCGCCTGCACTCCCTTCTGATAAGCCTCTTTGGCAGCGTTGCTTCCTCCGTCGATCACTCCTTTTTTCAGTAATTCCGCTTTGATGAATTCCACTTCGGCATAAGGCATCATGGCAAGTTTCATAGGCGCTTTCGCCATTTCCTGATTCAGCCCCGAAGCTGTGGTTGAAGGCAACGTCTGATAACCGCTGGGCAAACCCACATAATCTTTAGTCTGGTCGGGGAGAGTGACCTGTGTTGCATACACCTGCAGACGAGGATCGTTCCAACCTTTCAGCAGATTGACAAAGAACTCGGAAATCTGAACATAAGAAGTGAAATCCTGCGGACGGGTGAGCGGAGCTTCCTCCGGATAAGTTCCGCTGATGGCAAGCAGGGCGGCATCATCGTTCGATTCGAATACCGGATAAGTGGCGGGATCGGTCAGCATGGTACGCAGTTCCTGTTTCGCGTTGAATTCCGGCACGTCGATCACCCGCAGCAGTGCACGCAGACGGAGTGAGTTGCAGAACTTCTTCCATTTCAGAATACCGGTTGCATCTCCTTTGGACGTCTTGTACAACATTTCGCCCGATTGGTTGTAGATCAACCCGTTAGCTTTGTCGAATAATTCGTTGGCAGTCTTCAGATTATCGATAATCTGTTGGTACACCTGCTGCTGGGTGTCGAACTTCGGTGCGAGTATTCCCTTGTCGGCGGAGCAGGCTTCGCTCATCGGAATATCACCGAAGGCATCCGTTAGAATCTGGTATAGCCAACATTGTAAAGTCAGCGATATAGCATCGTAGTTGGGTTGTTTGGAGGCTTCCGGCAATTTTCCGGTGAGGCGCATCATCTCTTTGGCGTTGTTGATCCATTTATAATAAGTAGTCCATGTGCCGTCTCCTTCGCTGTCCGTCATATACCACCATCCCACACCGTTGGTGCTGCTGGTAGATACGGCGCATTGCATCAGGTCGTAGGTATAGCTGTTGTAGCGTTTCCAGTTGTAGACCGATGTTTCGTATAAAATCGGGTTGAGCAGCGTGCCGGGATTCACCTCATCCATGCGGGTGGGGTCTGTATTGAGTTCGTCGAAGCTGGTGCAGGAAGTCGTGCAGAGAGCTCCGCACAAAGTCATTCCCCATACTATATTTTTGAAAAGTTTATTGGTTTTCATAAGTCAGTGTTTAAAAAGATACGTTAATATTCAGTCCGAAAGTACGTGCCGTAGGCAGTGAGCCCGTCTCCACACCGGTCACCATCGAACTTCCGTTGAGGGCGGCAGATTCGGGGTCGAACAGAGGATAGTCAGTGATACAGAACAGGTTGCGTGCGTAGAGTGCCACCGATGCTTTGCTGAACGGTGTTTTCTTCAGTGTGCTGTTCGGCAACTTGTACTCCAGTCTCATTTCGCGCAACTTGAGGAATGAAGTGTCGAACGTGTTAGTTTCCACATTGGCCATCCGGTAATATTCCTTATAATAACTTTCCACGGTCACCACTTTGGTGTTTGGCGAGTAAGTTCCGTCATCGTTCTTCACTGTTCCCGGAGCAATCATGTACATCCCGTCTTGTGGTGAAAGTCCGGCGGCAGCGATGCGCGGGTCGTCTTTCGACATATAAAATTCCGTTCCCGGCAGACGTCCGTTCAGGGTATGTTGCAGTTTTCCCTGTTCCGTCATTTTGTGGTGCGAGTGCGAGTACATTTTACCTCCCACCTGTCCGTCGAGCAGGACGCTAAGCGTGAAGTTCTTGTAAGAAAATTCGTTGTACAGTCCGGCTTTCCATTTCGGATAGGCCGTGCCGACGTATTCGATCTCTCCCGAACGTTCGGGCAATCCGTTGTCGTTGATGACCACATTTCCTTCCGGGTCGCGTACCAGTTTATATCCCCAGAGGTCGCCCGTGGTTCCACCCACACGTCCGATGATAGATACACTACCGATACTGCTGATTAACTGGTTCTCATCCGCCCCTTCCGCCAGTGAGAGAATCCGGTTCTCGTTCTTAGACCAAGTGAAAGTAGCGTTCCAGCGGAAATCCCTGCTGACTACCGGAGTAACGTCCAACTGGATTTCGTAACCGCGGTTGCGGACACATCCCGAATTGATGGTAGCTTTGCTGTAACCTGTGGTCGGGTCCATCGGAGCATCCAGAATCTGGTTTTTGGTGCGGTTATAGTAGAACGTGAAATCGAGTCCGATGCGGTTGTGAAACATACGGAAGTCGAATCCCGTTTCGTAATTAGTCGAAATCTCCGGTTTGAAATCCTGATTATAGAGCGTAGAAGATACGATGGCCGATCCGGGGAAATCGCTCGTGCCATAATAGGGCGATGTCTTGTAAGGGTCTGTGTCGTTGCCGACCTGTGCCAGCGAACCTCTCACTTTCAACAGACTGATCTGTTCCGGCAACGTGAACCACTCGTTCATCACTGCACTGACGCTGACCGACGGATAGAAGAAAGAACGGTTACTTTTCGGCAGGGTAGACGACCAGTCATTGCGCCCGGTGACATCGAGAAACAGTTTATCCTTATACGAGAAATTGGCCGTGAAATAAAGACTGTTCAGCGCTTTCTTTTTGATAACCGTCTGCACGTTCGGGTTGGAAACACCGTTTGCCAGTTTGTATACTCCCGGCGTAATCAATCCTACCACCGAGGCAGCCAACATATCGTAGCTTTGTTGCATCATGTTTCCACCTGCCGAAGCGTTGACACGCAATCCGTTGGCGAATGAATCATGGTAAGTAAATAAAGCATCGCTGTTTAATTCATAATCGAACACATTCTGTTTCTTGAAAAACCCGTTTCCGAAAACCACGTCACTGATAGGACGATGCTGTTCGCGTTGGTCGGCTGACAACTGGATACCGGACCGGATCATGAAATCGAATTTACTGTTGATGCGCAGATTGGCAGAAATGGATGATACATTACTGTGTTTCTCCGAAGGATTTTCAGATTCGTACAGAATGACATACGGGTTTCCGATAAAGGAACTGTACGGTTGGAGCTGTTTCACATTTTCCTGTCCGGTACGCCACATCGGACGCAACCAGTCGAGGTTGACATTCGGATTCTGGAAGATAAGGAAGTAGGAGATAGAATTACTGTTATATCCCAGTGCAGGCGTGTTGTTGAGCTTGCGGTACGTATAACTCGACTTGAAATTAATGCGCAGTGCCCTCGAAATCTGCTGTTGGGCGGAAACCATGGCGGTGATACGCTGGAAACCTGTATTGGGGAGAATCCATTCGTTCTTAGTGTGGGTGATGGACGCCCGTACGCTGCCCCGGTCGGATTTTCCGGTCAAGGCTACCGAGTTGGTCAGGGTGTATCCTGTCTGGAACAAATCTTTGCGGTTGTTTTTGTACGCTACCCAAGGGGTGGCAACAGAAGCGCGTCCCTGCGTTACGGGGTCATATTGGTAGAACAACCTGTTGGCGTCGAAACGTGCTCCGTAGGCGCTACTGGTTCCGCTGGTGCTTGCGTAACTGCCGTCTTCCGCTTTCCCGTAAGAGTAATAGGGCTGGCCTTCGTAGATAGAACCTGCCGGACCGATATTGCTCGGCAATCCCTGTCCGAATTCATACTGGTAATCGGGCCATCTCATCACATCGTCAATACTGAAGTTACCGCTGTAAGACACACCGATACCTTTGGGTGCACCCGCTCCCGATTTGGTAGTCACCATAATCACGCCATTGGCTGCACGCGTACCGTACAAGGCTGTCGCACTGGCCCCTTTTAATACTTGGATGCTTTCGATATCATCCGGATTGATGTCGGAGAATCCGTTACCATAGTCCACGGAAAGTTCGCTGTTTGAACCTGCACCGTAGGCAACACCCGGATTGGTCATCGGACTACTCATCGGTACACCGTCCACTACCACCAATGCGTCGTTTCCGTTCTGGTTCAGCGAGACGTCCCCCCGCAGCGAGATACGGCTCGAATTAAGCGGACCACCGGAAGAGATAACACTCAATCCGGCTACCTTGCCGTTCAGTGCCGCCGACCAGTTGGTGGGCAGGGCACTCGTAATCATATCCCCTTTCACGGTTTCCGTGGCATATCCCAATCCTTTTTCTTCACGTTTGATCCCCAGGGCAGTCACCACCACATCATTCAGTTGTTGCGACTCTTCCGCCAGTTTTACGTTCATCGTATTGCCTGCATAGTTCTTCTGTAGCGTTTTATATCCCACATAACTGAATACAAGCAAATCCTTTTGAGTCAATGTTTTCTTAGTCTTCAGGGAGTAGTTTCCGTCGATGTCGGTCACCGTGCCGTCTGTCGAGTTTTTCACAGCTACGGTAGCCCCGATTAACGGTTCCCCACCTTCACTCGTTATTTTTCCTTTCACTGTTGTCTGTGCGTATGCAGAGCCACAGCACAAGAGCCCAATCGACAGAGAAAGCAGCCATTTGTTTCTTTTCATAATCTTTTACCTTGCTTCTTTTAATTTATTAAATGCAATAAAGTTATTCACACCCGTGTTTTTGTTTCACGGTGCAAAGGAATGCAAGGCAGATTAAGATAGTATTACAGATCTGTTAACAATCTGTGTTGTGCGATAAATACAAATTAATAAAATAAATGGAGGCACGGATTACACGGTTTTAGTTAATAAAAGAACCGCGTAATCCGTGCCTAATAATCTAATAATAAAAGATTATTTTACTTGATTAGATAGAATACTTACTCTGATACTCTTTCGGCGACATCCCCTCGTGCCGTTTGAAGTACCTTCCTAAATACGACTGATCGGGAAAACCAAGTCGGTCGGCTATTTCCTGAATCGTCAGTCCGGTGGATTGAAGCAACACTTTTATCTCCAGGATGGCAAAGTCGTCGATAATCTTTTTGGCAGCCTCGCCCGTCACGCTTTTGCAGATACCTGTCAGGTATTTGGTGGAGATACACAGTTTGCTGGCGTAGAAAGTCACTTCCCGTTGTGAGATACAGTTTTCATGTACCAGTGCGATGAAATTCTTAAAGATTTCATCCTGCCGGCTTCCTCCTTCGATTTCCTGTCGGTCGAAGTAGCGGTAACACTTATCATAAATATCCAGCATAAACGACTGGAGATGATTTTTGGCGATCTGGTTGCGGAAACGGTTTTCACGATCGTTGTATATAGCTGTTGTGGCACGCATTAACCCGTTGATTGCTCCTGTGCTTTCATCCTTGAGTGTATAGCACGGTTTTTCTTTGATGAACCGGAAGAAGATCGGCTCGAAACGGAGGCAGGCTTCGCGAAACATTTCTTTGGGAAATCCGAAGAAAGAAGCTGTGAAATCGCTGCTGTTGCCATTGATGCGGATAATCGTTCCCGGCAAGAGCACGATTTGAGTGTTTTCTACTATTTCATAGTCTTTCAGGTCGATTGTGACGTGTGCCCATCCGCTTCTGCAAAAATAGATGGCACCCCCTTCCAGTTTCCACAGGCGTTGCATAATTGGAGACAGGTTTTCGTCCATTCCGGCAACGAACGGTTCATGAAGTATGGCTAGGCTAGAGTTTTTTGATTCCATTGTTGTTCTTATTTTGGGTACAAAAATAGGACTTTTTCACTAAATATCGGTTTTAATGTTCCTAAAATGAACAAAACTGAAGATACTAAGTCCAGTTTCCTATGAAGAAAACAGTCTACCTTTGCCGCGTTCAAAAATAGTTAAATAGGTAACAGAAAATGAGTAAAAAGGTATGTAAAGTGAAGCAAGGGCTATTGTTGCTCTGCTGTATGGTAGCTGCTACGGGCTGTAAACAAGCTCCTCCGGCACAAATGGAAACAGAATACGAAGTGATGACCGTTTCTCCGGCCGACCGGATGATTTCAAGCGCCTACTCGGCGACCATCCGCGGACGTCAGGATATTGATATTTACCCCCAGGTAAGTGGTACGCTGACTAAAGTCTGTGTAACGGAAGGGCAGCGTGTAAAGAACGGACAGACATTGTTCATCATCGACCAAGTGCCGTATGAAGCTGCTTTGCAGACGGCAGTGGCAAACGTTGAATCGGCCAAGGCCTCTCTGGCTACAGCGCAACTGACGTATGACAGTAAAGAGGAACTGTATAAAGAGAACGTAATTTCCTCTTTCGATTTGAGTACGGCAAAAAACTCCCTGTTGGCTGCCAAAGCACAGTTGGCACAGGCCAAGGCGCAGGAAGTGAGTGCCCGCAATAATCTTTCTTATACGGTTGTGAAAAGTCCGGCCGACGGAGTGGTAGGCACGTTGCCTTACCGTGTAGGAGCTTTGGTTAGTTCCGCTCTTGCCCAGCCGTTGACTACCGTTTCCGACAATTCGGATATGTACGTCTACTTCTCCATGACGGAAAACCAATTACTGGGACTGATCCGCCAATACGGTTCTAAAGAGGAAGCATTGAAAAATATGCCTGCCATCGACCTGCAACTGAACGATAAGTCAGCCTACTCCGAACGGGGACAGATTGAATCTATCAGCGGAGTGATCGACCGTTCGACGGGTACGGTCAGCCTGCGTGCAGTTTTCCCGAACAAGGAAGGATTGCTGCATAGCGGTGGTGCGGGTAATGTGATTGTTCCTGTTCAAAAAACAGCTGCGCTGACCATTCCACAGGCTGCCACTTTCGAAATACAAGATAAGAGATATGTCTATAAGGTAGTGGACGGCAAGGCTCAATCCAGCCAGGTACAAGTGACCCGTGTCAATGGCGGTCGGGAATTTATTGTAGATGAAGGATTGGCACCGGGAGATGTGATCGTGGCAGAAGGAGTAGGTTTGCTTCGTGAAGGTACTCCGGTCAAGGCAAAGGCTGCTCAAACTCCAGTGGCAGGAGTGACAAATGCTAATCAATCCTCATCAACAGAGACAACAACGAAGTCTCCGGCAACTACTACTGAAAATTAAACCAAGGAGGAATCATTCATGAATTTAAGAACCTTTATAGAACGCCCCGTATTATCGGCAGTCATCTCTATCACGATTGTCGTAGTGGGTATCATCGGGCTGTTCAGCTTGCCCGTTGAGCAGTATCCCGATATTGCTCCGCCTACCATTATGGTGAGTACCACCTATTATGGCGCCAGTGCGGAAACATTGCAGAAGAGTGTTATTGCGCCTTTGGAAGAGGCGATCAACGGAGTGGAAGACATGACCTACATGACTTCCTCCGCCACCAATTCCGGTTCGGTGAGCATCACCGTCTATTTTAAGCAGGGCACAGACCCCGATATGGCGGCTGTCAACGTGCAGAACCGTGTATCACGTGCTACGGGACAGCTTCCGGCGGAGGTAACCCAGGTCGGTGTGACCACCTTCCAAGCGTCAGACGAGTATTCTGCAGATGTTCTCATTGTATAGTCCGGACGACAGTTACGACGAGAACTTCCTGTCCAACTATATCAGCATCAACCTGAAACCGCAGATTCTTCGTATCTCCGGTGTGGGCGACCTGATGATTATGGGCGGTGAATATAGTATGCGTGTATGGATGAAACCGGACGTGATGGCGCAGTACAAACTGATTCCGTCCGATATCACCGGTGTGCTTGCCGAGCAGAATATCGAATCGGCTACCGGTTCGTTCGGTGAAAATTCCGATGAGACTTATCAGTATACGATGAAGTACACCGGACGTCTCATTACTCCCGAAGAATTCGGGGATATCGTCATCCGTTCCACCGACAATGGCGAAGTCTTGAAACTGAAAGACGTTGCCGATATCCAACTGGGACAGGACAGCTACGCTTACCACGGTGGTATGGACGGTCATCCGGGGGTATCCTGTATGGTGTTCCAGACGGCAGGTTCCAATGCGACCGAAGTAAATCAGAATATCGACAAACTCCTCGAAGAGGCAAGTAAAGACCTTCCGAAAGGCGTGGAACTGACGCAGATGATGAGCTCCAACGACTTCCTGTTCGCTTCCATTCATGAGGTGGTGAAAACGTTGATCGAGGCTATCATTCTGGTTATCCTTGTGGTGTACGTCTTCTTGCAGGACTTCCGTTCTACATTGATTCCGCTGGTCGGAATTGTGGTTTCCCTGGTGGGTACGTTTGCTTTCATGGCGATAGCCGGATTCAGTATCAACCTGCTGACCCTGTTTGCGCTAGTGCTCGTTATCGGTACGGTGGTGGATGATGCCATTATTGTCGTCGAGGCGGTGCAGGCGCGGTTCGATGTGGGCTACAGGTCGTCATATATGGCAAGTATCGACGCTATGAAAGGAATCAGTAATGCCGTTATCACCTCTTCGCTGGTGTTTATGGCGGTGTTCATTCCGGTGTCCTTCATGGGCGGCACTTCCGGTACGTTCTATACCCAGTTCGGTTTGACGATGGCGGTTGCGGTAGGTATCTCCGCTATTAACGCGTTGACTTTGAGTCCGGCTTTGTGTGCATTGCTGCTGAAACCTTATATTAATGAAGACGGAACGCAGAAGAACAACTTTGCGGCACGCTTCCGTAAGGCTTTCAATTCGGCTTTCGATGTGATGGTGGATAAATATAAGACGATTGTATTGTTCTTTATCAAGCGCAGATGGTTGACATGGTCGTTGCTGGCTTGTTCCGTGGTATTGCTTGTGTTACTGATGAATAACACGAAGACCAGTCTGGTACCCGACGAAGATCAGGGTGTTATTTTCGTGAATGTAAGTACGGCGGCAGGCAGTTCGCTGACAACGACGGATAAGGTGATGGAACGTATCGAAAAACGCCTGATAGAAATACCTCAACTGAAACACGTGCAGAAAGTGGCCGGTTACGGATTGTTGGCAGGACAGGGTAGTTCGTTCGGTATGTTGATTCTCAAACTGAAACCGTGGGACGAACGTCCGGGTGATGAGGACAATGTGCAGTCGGTGATCGGTCAGGTAATATGCGCGTACGGCTGATATCAAGGATGCCA